>ENA-OQMZ01000508-OQMZ01000508.1-human-gut-metagenome-genome-assembly--contig:-NODE-508-length-16521-cov-2.106563_pt1 | contig 16521 bp, 24 predicted proteins | sample MGYA00242621_ERZ504862 | MGnify/ENA primary metagenome ERZ504862 (study PRJEB26092, sample SAMD00036393) | human gut metagenome | host: Homo sapiens | study: EMG produced TPA metagenomics assembly of... | reverse complement strand
CACTCTCCAGCTGAGAAGCCGCCCGGAACATGATCATCTGTGCCTGATCGATGGCTTTCTCAAAGAGCTCTACAGAATCATGGATATCTTCTGCTGTAAGGTTCTTGAATACCTTTACGTCTACCTCGGCGCCTGCTCTCTCAAATGCACGGGTACTGTCATACTCGCAGTTTGTTCCAGGGAATACCGGAATAAATACACGCGGTTTTGCAACCTTATGTTTGCATACATAGATGCTGTCTGCTTTGTAAAGGGAACCGTCATCTGCCTTGACATCCTCGGTTCCTGCTGCTGTTTTAAATACATTCTCCAGAGTTCCTTCCCATGTGGAAAGCGCCTCTTTCAGAGTGATCTCTGTATCACCGTAGGTGAACTTCGTATTATCCGTAACCTCACCGATCACAGTATAGGTAATGGCAAGCTCACCGACTTTTCCATCCGGAACCTCACAGATGATATCGCCGAATGCCGGAGCAAAGAAATCTCTTGGATCAAGGTTATGCTCGATCTTTACACCCATGCCGTTACCAAAGGCCATCTTGCTGACTGCAGCAGCGATTCCATGACGGTCAAGTGCATATGCGGAGATCACACGGCCTGCCTGGATATCCTGGTGTAATTTATCATACTGCTCCATAAGAGCCGGGTAATCCGGAAGATCATAGGAATCCTTCGGTGCACGGAGCCATACCAGCTTGCTTCCTGCTTTTTTGAGCTCCGGTGTGATCACATCTTTTACCTTTGCAACATCCACTGCGAAAGACACCAGTGTCGGAGGAACATCAATGTCATTGAAGGTTCCGGACATACTGTCCTTACCGCCGATGGAAGGAAGGCCGAATCCGATCTGTGCCGCATAAGCGCCAAGCAGTGCGGAGAACGGCTGGCTCCATCTCTTAGGATCTTCTGTCATACGACGGAAGTATTCCTGGAAGGTGAAACGGATCTTCTTATAGTCACCACCGGTTGCAACGATCTTGGCAACAGACTCGGTTACTGCGTAGGCAGCTCCATGATACGGACTCCATGAGGAAAGATATGGATCAAAGCCGTAGCTCATCATGGTAACAGTCTCTGTTTTTCCGTTCTGTACCGGAACCTTTGCAACCATGGACTGTGTCTCTGTCAGCTGATATTTGCCACCGTGAGGCATAAATACACTGCCTGCGCCGATGGAGCCGTCAAACATCTCCACAAGACCCTTCTGTGAGCATACATTCAGGTCAGCAAGAGTATCCATCCATTTTTTCTTTACATCTGTTACATCCGGACGTTCCTCGAAAAGATTTCCGTCCTTTGACGGGATCTCAACCTCAACGGAGGTCTCCTGATGTGCACCGTTGGTATCCAGGAATGCACGGGAGATATTTACGATCTCTTTTCCTCTCCAGTTAAGGACAAGGCGTGGCTCCTCCGTTACAACTGCAACCGGAATTGCCTCGAGATTCTCTTCATTTGCAAATTTCAGGAAAGTATCCACATCTTTCGGGTCAACTACAACAGCCATACGCTCCTGAGACTCAGAGATGGCGATCTCAGTACCGTCAAGACCTGCGTATTTTTCGGAACCTTGTCGAGGTCGATCTGAAGTCCCGGTGCCAGCTCGCCGATGGCAACGGAAACACCGCCTGCGCCAAAGTCGTTACATTTCTTGATGATATGGCTGACTTCCTCTCTGCGGAACATCCTCTGGATCTTACGCTCGGTAGGCGCGTTACCTTTCTGCACCTCAGCGCCGCAGACCTCGATGGAAGCCTCTGTGTGGACCTTGGAGGAACCGGTTGCACCGCCGATACCGTCACGACCGGTACGTCCGCCAAGAAGGATGATGATATCTCCAGGATCGGAATTTTCACGGATGACCGCACGTCTCGGAGCCGCACCCATAACCGCACCGATCTCCATACGTTTTGCAACGTAGTCCGGATGATAGATTTCTTTTACAGCACCGGTTGCAAGACCGATCTGGTTTCCGTAGGAACTGTAGCCGTGGGCTGCGCTGCGGACAAGCTTCTTCTGCGGAAGTTTACCCTTCAGAGTTTCCTTTACGGATACGGTAGGATCTGCTGCACCTGTCACACGCATTGCCTGGTATACATAGGTACGTCCGGAAAGCGGATCACGGATGGCTCCGCCAAGGCAGGTTGCCGCACCACCAAAAGGCTCGATCTCCGTCGGATGGTTGTGTGTCTCGTTCTTGAAGTTGATCAGCCACTCTTCTTCTTTCCCGTCCACGTCCACCGGTACCACGATACTGCAGGCATTGATCTCATCAGACTCTTCCTGGTCTGCAAGCTTGCCTTCTGCTTTCAGTTTCTTCATTGCCATAAGTGCAAGATCCATCAGGCAGACAAACTTATCATCACGGCCCTTGTACATATCCTTATGGGCATCCAGATATTCTTTGTATTGTTTTTTCAATTAGGAGTCTTATAATCACCTTCGTCAAACTTCACGCTGGTAAGCTCTGTGGAGAAAGTAGTATGACGACAATGATCAGACCAATAGGTATCCAGAACACGGATCTCTGTCATGGAAGGATCGCGTTTCTCTTCATTTCTGAAATAATTCTGGATATGCTGGAAGTCCTTAAATGTCATGGCGAGGTTCAGAGAAGAGTACAGCTCCTTCAAATCAGCCTCAGCCATATCCTTGAATCCGTCAAAAATCTTCACATCCTCAGGATCAGGGAATACTGTTACCAGTTGGTTCCGCTTCTCAAGACCTGGTCTCACGGAATCCACAGTTGATGCAGTGATGTTTGATCGCCTCAAACTCTGCATCTGTAACGTTTCCTTCGATTACATAAGTAGTTGCTGAACGGATGATCGGTGCTGCATTCTCATCCAGGAACTGTACACACTGCACTGCAGAATCGGCTCTCTGGTCAAACTGTCCGGGAAGGAATTCTACGGAAAATACACGTGCGCCCTCTGTCACATCAAATTTTTCAAGATACAGATCATCTACCGGCGGCTCTGCAAATACGGTCTTGCAGGCTTTCTCAAATACTTCATCGGAGATATTCTCCACGTCATAACGGATCAGCTCACGGACTGCTGTCACAGTGCTGATACCAAGATAATGTTTGATCTCATGTTTCAGTTCCTTTGCTTTTACTGCAAAGGCAGGTTTCTTTTCTACATACACACGTCTTACGTTGCTCATAGAAGGCTCCTTTCTCTATATCCGATAATAAGGATGGTAAACGTGCAGAAAGCATTTCAGTCTTTCTTTTCTGCTGAAAATATAGTATCATAGGAAATATCATTAGTAAAATTAATATATCTTATATCATTTATAAGCGGAGGATTTTTCACATATGGATATCAATCTTGAACTTTACAAAGTGTTTTATTACGTGGCCTACGACGCTGAGCTTTTCGGAGGCTTCCAGACAGCTTTTTATCTCACAGTCATGCAGTAAGCCAGGCCGTCAAAACCTTGAAAAAAAGCTGGGCCATACTCTGTTTGTGCGCAGTACCAAACGGGTCATCCTGACTCCGGAGGGAGAGCTTCTTCTCCAGCATGTAAAGCCGGCTCTTTCCATGCTCAACGAGGGAGAGGCTGTCCTTTCCGGAGAAGGAAATCTTACCGGTCAGCTGCGGATCGGTGCCAGCGATACTCTGTGCCGCTATTTTCTCATCCCCTATCTCCGCCGTTTCCACAAGGATCATCCGGAGGTACGGATCAAGATCATCAACAGTACCTCCATCGGATGTGCGGAGCTTCTGGAAAACGGCCAGGCTGAGCTGATCGTCACCAACTACCCGAATTCCCGGCTTTCAGCCCACACCAAGCTTCAGACTGTGCTGGAATTCCGGGATATCTTCGTGGCAAATCCGGACTATTTCACCATGGGCAAATCGCCTCTTTCCATGGAAAATCTTCTGGATTATCCCATCCTGATGCTCGCTCCAAAGAGTACCACCAGCGAATATCTTCATCAGGTGTTTGCAGCCCAGGGACTGAAGCTGTTGCCTGAGGTTGAACTGAACAGCAACGATCTGCTGATCGATCTTGCAGAGATCGGACTTGGTATTGCCTGTATCCCGGATTATATGCTCCGCAACCGTCCGGGTCTAGAACCTGTCCATCTGAAAACACCTCTGCCCGCAAGAAGTGCCGTGATCGCTCATCATGAAGCACTGCAGCTTTCCCAGGCTGCCCAGTGCTTTCTTAAATATTTTTCCCAGATCTGATACGATCAAGTTCCTGCCGCTTACTGCTTTTCGCAATCGAAGCAGGATACTTCCCTGATTCAGTAAAAAAGCCACCGGAATCTGCCATAAGGTTATTACGATCCTTATGTACTCAATTCCGGTGGTCTTTTCTGTTATTGATATCGGTCAGATATTATTCTTATTACTTACGCTTCAGCCTTCGGCATCACGTCTGCTGCCGCAGTGATATACTCATTCTCGATCTTACTGAACAGACCGCTGTCTGCAAGCTCTGCAAGCTTCACGTCAATCGGCATCTTGCCCAGGACCGGAACCTTCAGTTCTGCAGCGATCTCATCGATATGGCTCTCGCCAAAGACCTTGATCTCTTTTCCGCAGTCCGGACATTTCACATAGCTATAGTTCTCCACGATTCCAAGGACCGGAACCTTCATCATATCAGCCATATTATAGGCCTTCTTGACGATCATGCGGACCAGATCCTGCGGGGAAGTAACGATCACAACACCCTCGATCGGCAGGGACTGGAATACTGTCAGCGGAACATCTCCGGTTCCTGGCGGCATATCTACAAAGAGATAATCCAATTCACCCCAGATCACATCACTCCAGAACTGTTTTACCATATTTGCAAGGACCGGACCTCTCCAGATCACCGGTGTCTCCTCATCCGGGAGAAGAAGGTTTACAGACATAACCTCGATTCCGTTTGCAGTTGGCATCGGATAGATCCCATTGTCACTGCCCTGTGCATTGCCCTTGATGCCATACATCTTCGGGATGGACGGACCGGTGATATCAGCATCCATAATGCCCACTTTATATCCCTTGGAAGCCATCAGATTTGCCAGGGAGCCTGTTACGAAGGATTTACCACGCCTCCCTTTCCGCTGACAACTCCGATCACATGTTTTACGTCAGAAAAACGTTTGGTTCTGCCATGAGGCTCTGGGGCTGTTTCTGTCCGCAGCCTTCACAGCTTGATTTGTTGCAGGATGTATTGCTACACTCTTTTGCCATAATAGATTCCTCTCATTCTTTGTATTTACACAGACAGAACTGGCTCTCTGTCCGTGTATTTTTCTCATTCACGATCTCTCATGAACTCCTTACCTTACTTCATAAATCTGTCGATCGCTTTTTCCAGTTCCTTGATAGCATCCCTGTCTCCATGCTCCACGGCATCCACGATGCAGTGTTCTATATGATCCTGCAGTATGATCTTGCCTGTATTATTGATCGCAGATTTTACGGCTGACAGCTGGATCAGCACTTCGCTGCAGTCACGTCCTTCCTCCACCATACGCTTAATGGATTCCATATGCGATGGCCCTGGAAAGTCTGTTGAGTACGGCCTTGGTCTGTGCGTGGCTGTGATGATGAGGATGTGTGCCATCGTGAGTATGCACATGTTCCTGTTCCCCGTGGGTATGTTCAAGAACGGTTCCATCCTCGAGAACGTGCACATGTGTTTCTTTCATGTGTATTTCCTCCTTCAGATCTCCGTGAAAGAACAGCGCTGCCGGATCATAGATGTCTGAATGTCAAAAATGATGGTTCCGTCTTCCAGTACTGTCTTCTCGTAGGAGACATCCTTCCCCTGAAATTTCTGTTTCACATACGCTTCCGGATCTGCAATCTCCACTTCTTCCACAAATACATCACGCATCTGATTTCTCGGACATTTGTTAAAAATTTCCCAGATTACTTCGTACTCTTTCATCTGTGCCTGTTCCTTTCTTAGTCATCCTATCCATTATAATAATTTTATGTTTTTTTGTCAAAATAATTGCACTCACGCAAATATTGTCGTATGATACATATTAAAAATATTACTGCTCTGTCCGTGGGCAGTAAACATATATTAATGTGATAAATCAAAGGAGATAAATTTCATGCAGCTTTTAAAAGACAGAATTCTGACAGACGGCGTAGTAAAAGAAGGAAATATTTTAAAAGTGGACAGCTTCCTGAATCATCAGATGGATATTGACCTGATCAACGAGGTCGGCAAAGAATTCAAGAAACGTTTTGACCACTGTCCAATCACCAAGATCCTTACCATCGAGCTTCCGGTATCGGTATTGCCTGTATTGCGGCACAGTATTTCCATGTACCGGTTGTATTTGCCAAGAAAGCACAGAGTGTGAACCTTGACGGCGAGATGTACACCACCAAGGTAGAGTCTTTCACCCACAAGAAAGTTTACGATGTGATCCTTTCCAAGAAATTTCTCGGACCGGAAGATCACGTACTCCTGATCGATGATTTTCTTGCCAATGGCTGTGCACTTCTCGGTCTGATCGACATCGTTAAGAAATCCGGCGCAACTCTTGAAGGAGCCGGAATCGATTATCGAAAAAGGCTTCCAGTCCGGCGGACAGACCATCCGTGACATGGGTATCCATCTGGAATCCCTTGCTATCATTGATTCCATTGCTGATGGCAAACTTACTTTCCGTGAATAAGATTTATCATAAAAATACTCCTGAACTTATATACATTGTTTCCGGGAGTATTTTTATTTTTATCACAGCCAGATCATGATATCATTTCTGATCTATGCATCTGCACCCTTTTCCGCTTTCTCTGAAGGTGTCGGAGTTACTGTTTCCTCCGGTGTCGGTGTTCCGGAAATTTCCGTTTCTTCCTTTTCCGATGAAGCCGATGCAGCTTCCGGTGTATTTTCATCTATATCCGGTTCTTCCGTCACCGTAGCTTCCGATGTCACTGTCGGCGTTGGTGTGGCAGTTGCCTCCGGCATGATCTCTTTCTCTTCATAATATCCGTCATCCACAAGCATCTGATAATTATCTGCATCGATCATCTGGATATCACTGGTCACAGTTCCCACGATCTTGGTCCCGTTGTCATACTGCTCATAATCGGAGATCTCCGGCTTCTCCCCTTTCAGAAGAGCATCCACCATCGTCACACAGTCATTTGCCAGTACACGGTTATCAAACAGCAGATCATCCTCAATCTTTCCCTGGATCACAGCGGTCACTGCTTCTGCCTCACAGCCGCCTCCTGTGATCATAGGCCAGCCATCCTCTCCAGACACATGTCCTGCATCCTCCAGGGCATCCACAGCCCCAAGTGCAAGGTCGTCAGCACCTGTGCAGATAATATCCGGCGCACCCTCTGTATAATTCTGAGAAAGGATCTCCGCCATATCATTCTTTGCGGTATTTCTTCCGGAACGCATCACTGCAGTATCATCAAAGGTCAGCTTTCCTGAAGTACATACCAGTGTTCCGTCGTCGAAATATTCCTGAAGCTTCTCCATCACGCCATTATAAAAGAACAGTGCGTCACGATCATCCGGAGAGCCCATAAGGAACTCAATGGTCAGAGTTTTCTTTTCTTCCCGGGCTTTCTCCAGATCCATTTTTTTTATGATGGAATCTCCCACCATTTTTCCGGCTTTTCTTGTATTAAAGGTAACATAATAGTTGACCTTATCTGTATCCATGATCAGCTGATCGTAAGAATCACAGGGATAGATTTCTCATACACCTGCTCCAGCACATCGTTCAGGCTGTAAGCATCTGAAGGTGCGATGACAAGTGCAGAAAGCTCTTCATCGTCCAGAATGGACTGGATCTGTGATACCTGCGTATCACTGTCTTCATCTGCCCAAAATATCTCTGCATCATATCCATCATCTTCCAGTGTATTCTGAAGAGTTTCTCCATCAGCAGACCAACGGGGATCATCTGCTGATGAAGGCAGAAACACACCTACTTTCTTATCTGCTGCCGCAGTTTCTTTTGCTTCTTCTTTTTCTTCTTCCTCTGCATCATTGCTGTTTTTGGCTTTTCCTTCCGGGTCTTCAGACTCCACACTTTCATTGGCTGCCTCTGTCGCCTCTTTGTTTTTTCCACAGCCGGAAAAAGGCTGCTGTAAAGACAAAAGCTCCCACAAGCAGGATTGCTGTTTTTTTCTTCATGATCAAATCTCTCCTATAAGCCTTTATAGTCCTTTGCCAGTGATTTCAGATAGTCTCTGTAGGCGGCTGCAGATTTCTTGGGTTTCAGGATACGTACACTGCCGCCCATCCCGGTCAGCCAGCCGTAGAATTTCCATTTTCCGGAAGCTCTGCAGTTACCGTCAGATCTCCGCTATCTTTCATTTTATATTCTGCAGCTGTGCCGAAAAAGTCTCTCACCTCCACCTGTACAGCTCCGGCACAGAGAATGTTTTATTTCTTTTTTTATGGTTCCGGCTGAAGCTCAAGAAGCTTCCGGTACCCTGTCACAGATGTCTCATGAATATCTTTAGTTTCATGAATCTCCTTAGCTTCCGCAGTCAGCCCGGGTTCTTCAGACGGCTGTTCCTCTCCGGCACTCTCACCGGCAAGATAATACCCACCCGGCCGTTCTCTTGTATAACGGATATCCATTCCAAAAGAACGTAATACCTCCACATCATCATAAATGCTCTTTCGTCTCTGCACGGATTCCCTGTTTCTCAAGATTCTCAAGGATCTTCTGCATAGATATTACCCGATGCTCCCCTGTTTCCCGCAGCATTTTTTCAAGGTACAGGATCTTCGCCTTCTGATTGTTTGATTTTGCCATACTGCCCTCTTATCCTTCGTTTTTTACAAAGCGATGGAAAATATAGGAGTTTGCCTCCTGTTCCTCGCTGTCGTCCAGTTTCTCAAGTTCGATCTTTTTACCGTATTTCTTTTCCAGTGCACGGCTGATCAGAAGATCTGCAAGCTGCGGGTTCTTGGGAAGAAGCGGTCCGTGAAGATACGTACCGATCACATTTTTGTATACAACCCCTTCCTCACCGGATTGTCCGTCATTTCCGTATCCTGACAGAACCTTTCCCAGGGATCTGTTGTTTCCGATGGTGGTACGCCCTCCATGATTTTCAAAACCTACGATGGGCATATCAAAAAGATCGCTCTGCATCACAATGTTTCCAATAAGGCGGCCTTTTCCCTGCTCAGTGCTCATATCTACAAGCTTCAGACCCTCGATCATTCCCTGATCCGTCTTATAATAATTTCCAAGGAGCTGATACCCTCCACAGATTGCGATCACAACTCCATTGTCTTCCACATACGCCTTGAAATCCTTCTGGATTTCCTTCAGCTTTTCACATACCAGCATCTGTTCTCTGTCGGAGCCACCGCCAAGAAGTACGATATCCAGTTTGGAAAAATCAATTCTGTCATCCAGTTCATAAGCTATGGTTTCTGCCTCGATTCCTCTCCAGAGACAGCGCTTCATCAGACACTGGATATTTCCTCTGTCACCGTAAAGGTTCAGAAGATCCGGATATAAATGCCCTATCGTTATCTTCATTTCTCACCCTCCAGTTTCTTCAGGATATTTCTGGTGCCAAACAGCGCCGTATAATTTACAAGTACATAAAGATTGCCGCATCCATCCCCGATTCGTTTGCGGATGGCTGTCTCCACATCATTTTCCAGCATGGACGGGATATCCACATATTTCAGACGGAGGCGCATATCCTGACACCGGATACCACTGACTGTGATGGAATTGATATTGTCCCCTCCGAAAAGATCAAAATCCACATCCCAGAGCCAGGAGATATCTTTTCCATCCTGTGCATTATCATTGATCACAATGATGATATCCTTTGGTGATCCGTCCTGCATCACAGCTGAAATGTTCTGGTTAAAACCGGCCGGATTCTTAGCAAGATTCAGAACAACACTGGTGCCCTTGATCCGAAACTGTTCATTGCGTCCGTTCTCCGGATTAAACTTCCGGAGCATCTCATTAAAATGCTCCGCTTTAAAGCCTGCGGTACGAATTCCCGCATAGGCAGCCAGAATATTATACACATTATAGAATCCCTTATAATTGGCCACGATCCGTTTATCCTCCACTGTAAAGGCAATCTGATCATCCACCTTCACATCTGTGGCATCAAAGTCGATCTCCGGACGTTTAAAGCCGCATTTCGGACATCTGTAGTCTCCCAGCTGACTGTAATGATAGAAGCTGTAGATCAGCCTTTCTCCACAGCACTTACAGAACCGGCCCTCACGGATCTCGTTTGTTTTGTTCTCGATCACCGGTTTGCTGATCCCGTAGGTTACAAAAGGATTTCCGCAGTCCATGGCAAGATATGCAGACAGTGCATCATCCCCATTGACAATGACCTTCATATCCGGAACCTTTTTCATCATTTCTTCCAGGATATTCATAGTGATATCGATCTCGCCATAACGGTCCAACTGATCACGGAACAGATTGGTCATAACCATATAATCCGGTCTGATCCTTGTGAACACATGTCTTGTGGATGCCTCATCCACCTCGATACAGGCATAATCCGCATCCAGTTTTCCGCTGAATTTTGCCCCCAATACAAAGGCTGCCACAACTCCGTTGAGCATGTTGGAACCGGTATGATTGCAGATGACCTTTTTTCCCTCTGCCTCAAGGCCTGCGCACAGCATGTTATTGGTTGTGGTCTTTCCGTTTGTTCCGCATACTACAAATATTTTTTCTCTTACCTGAGAAGAAAGCTCTTCCAGGATATCCGGACAGATCTTCATCGCGACCTTACCGGCCCAGGTCACACCCTGCCGGCCCATAAGCTTACAGACATGTCCTGTGATCTTTGCTGCCATCACAGCAATGGTTGTTCTTATTTTCATAATCTTCTGATTCCTTTGTTTTTATTTCTCTTACCACAGATCTTCCGCTGTCAGAAAATCGGTACAGATTCCTTCTGCTCCCTGCGAAATGTATCTTCTGGCCTGGTCACGGTCATTAACCGTATAAACATACAGACTGATCCCGTTTTTTCAAAGATCTTCTCCGTTTCTTCTGACCAATACTCCCAGTATACTGTTGCTGCCGGAATTCCCTTTTCTTTACAGAAGGATGCAATATACTCCAGCTCTTCCACAGAATACTCCTGCCACAGTGAATATACATAGGAAGGAAAAGAATAGAGCATGGCCGTTCCGGGAAACATTGCTTCATTGTAGATTTCCGGAATGATCCGATCCAGCGTCTCACCGGCACCTGCATTCCTGGCGATTTCCACATAATCACTGTAATCCTCCAGTGTTCTCTGATAATTGCGAAGAGAATACTGTTTGGAATCGATCAGCACATATGCATCCGGATAATCTTTCAGAAGAAGGAAAAAATCCTCCAGTGTCATGGGGGTGTATTTCCCATATATTTTACTTTGTCTGAATTCCTTTTCTGTAAGGACTTTTTTTCCGTTGCCATCCCACTGTCCCATGGGATCGTTCCAGTTATGCCTGCAGACCCATACTCCATCGGATGTCCTGGAAAGATCCAATTCAAAAAGACGAACTCCCTGTTCATACATGAACAGAAATCCCTCTCTGGAATTCAGGTAATCCTTTCCGTCCATACCTCCCAGAGCATGTGCAATGGTCCTGTAGTCCTTCCAGCTAAATCCTCCTGATGTATTCCGGGCAGTTTCTGTTTCCGGGAAACTACCTCCCAGAAGAAAAAGTGATACAAACAGTATTTCCAATGTCAGTATAAAACGTCGCATCATCTCAGGCAACAAAAAAATGCACAAGACGTAAAGGAAAACATTTCCTCGCTGCTTTCCTTTTTATCTTCTGCAAATTTATCATATCCGGGAACCTGTCCCAAATCATTCCTATATTGTTTCTGTCCGGTAATACCAAAAGTCCCACCGACCATGTTTATCATCCTTTCGCATACGTGTAGTCGTATTTCATACATTACCGATTGTACGCTAAAAAAGGATAATAATCAAGTTAATCCTCTTCTTCCTCGTCATATTCCTGCTGAAGCCTCAGATATTCATCATATTTCTCGTGTGCATTCCGATTATAGGATCGGGAGATCGGTATTACATGCTCTCCGATATGGAAGCTGTCATTTTCAGCTCCTGTGACCCGTTCCATATTTACTATAAAGCTCTGATGACACCGCAAAAATGTACCGTCGTCAAGCTGTTTTTCGAAGTCTTTCAGCTTACCTCTGCACTGGAGTATGCTTCCGTCTGTCCTATGAAATTCACGATATGGAGACTGCTGGTAATATAGCTAACCTGACTGTAGCGTAAAGTATACACACGGGCACGATACTGAAAATGGATCACCCGCTCATCATTCCCGTCGCTAAGTCGCTTCTTCAGTGGTTCCATTACATATTCCAAAGTTTCTTCGGTCACAGGTTTCAGTAAATAGTTATATGCAAACAGGTCAAAAGCATTTCTGTAATATTCATCGCTTCTACTCATAAAAAGCACTGCCACTGACATTTCTTTTTCACGTATCTTCCGTATTGTTTCCAGTCCGTCTACTTTCTTTGAATCAATATTCACAAAGATTGCATCATAAGGTTTCCTTTTCTTTTCCAATTCTTCCAATAAAAGCTCGCCGCTTTTAAATATCCGAATTTCTGACCCTGGAACGATCCGCTCAAGCTGTTTGTGAAGTTTTCTCGCATCCGCCTGCATATCATCACAAATGGCAATGGTCATCATCGTCATATTTATGTATCCCCTTTTACTCCATCATTGTTACTTTTTGTTCTATATATTATACCATGATTTGTTATTCAAATTATGATATCTTAATGTAATTTATGGTCGAAAACCCACCATTTATGCATTTTTTCGAGTTTTTGGAATATTAAAAAAGGACATCTGCATTTCTGCAAATGTCCTTTAAATCGGTCAGAAGTAAATTATACAAGCTCGATAAGAACTTCCATTGCTGCATCGCCTTTACGCTGTCCGATCTTAACGATTCTTGTGTAACCACCGTTACGATCTGCGTATTTCGGAGCGATCTCGCTGAACATCTTGTCAACCATGTCAACTTCTTTTGTATTTTTCTTTCTGCCAGCGCCCTTAGCAGGAACCTCTGTTACAGGATAGAAAACTTTCATCATCTCACGACGTGCATGAAGTCTGGAAGGAGCATCTTTCTTGATCTCTTTCTGAACTTCATCGTAAACTGTTTTCTTTTTGCCGTCTACGACTTCTTTTACACGTTTTCCGTCAGCATCTTTACGAGCAACCTTAGCTGTTACTGTAACTGTCTCGAAATTGTCTTTCTCACGTACAGCCATAGCGATAAGTCCCTCAGCGATCTTACGGATCTCTTTAGCCTTAGCTTCTGTTGTCACGATCTTTCCGTGATGAAGAAGGTTTGTAACCTGATTTCTGAGAAGTGCTTTTCTCTGGTTAGATGTTCTGCTTAATTTTCTATATTTTGCCATTTTATTATCCTCCATCTGTGGGACACCAGGACATGCTTGTTCGGTCTTACTGCCCTGCTGCTGACACCCCACTCATTACTCTGTTTCCGGATTATTCCTCTGTAGGCTGGAGCTGAAGTCCCAGCTCTTTGAGTTTTGCAAGTACTTCCTCTAAGGATTTGCGGCCCAGATTACGAACCTTCATCATATCGTCAGAAGTCTTGTTGCATAATTCTTCAACCGTATTGATACCGGCTCTCTTAAGGCAGTTGTAGGAACGAACAGAGAGCTCAAGCTCATCAATGCTCATCTCCAGAACCTTTTCCTTCTCATTGTCTTCTTTCTCGATCATAACCTCTGCGGTCTTAGCATTCTCGGAAAGATCAATGAACAGGTTTAAATGCTCGCTGAGAACCTTCGCTGCAAGGCTGACTGCCTCATCCGGATCAAGTGTTCCATTGGTATATACATCCAGTGTAAGCTTGTCGAAGTCAGTTACCTGACCAACTCGTGTATTCTCTACGATCATGTTGACTCTGTCTACCGGTGTGTAGATCGCATCCACTGCGATCATACCGATCGGCATGTCATCGGTTTTGCCTTTGTCTGCACTGATATAGCCACGTCCCTTGGTAATGGTAAGCTCCATGGCCAGTCTGCAGTCTTTTCCACCGTTCAGGGTTGCAATCACCTGATCCGGGTTCATGATCTCAATATCCTGATCTGCCTGGATATCAGCTGCTGTAACAACACCTTTGCCTCACACTCAATGTATGCGGTCTTCGGCTCATTATCACTGCTGTGATTCTTAATGGCAAGAGATTTCAGATTCATGATGATTTCGGTCACATCTTCCTTCACGCCCGGAATAGAGCTGAATTCATGAAGTACACCATCGATCTTCACCTGGCTTACTGCAGCTCCCGGAAGGGAGGACAGCATAATTCTTCTTAAAGAATTGCCAAGGGTAGTACCATAACCTCTTTCCAGAGGCTCTACAACGAATCTTCCAAACTTCTTATCTTCGGATATTTCGGTAATTTCGATTTTTGGTTTATTGAAATCAAACACTATAAGGTTCCCTCCTTCTGGGTTAATCAACATTCGAGGGTATTACCAATTTTTATAACTGTAGACACAGTAAACAGTTACTAATTATTTAGAATACAGCTCGACGATAAGCATCTCGTTTACAGGAACATCGATCTGCTCTCTTGTAGGAAGCTCTTTAACTACACCCTTCAGGTTCTCCTGATCAACGTCGATCCACTCCGGAACAAGTCTTCCGCCAGTGATCTCAAGGATTCCTTTATATCTCTCAGAGCCTTTGCTCTTCTCTCTGATCTCAATTGTGTCTCCTGCTTTGCACAGGTAGGACGGAATGTTTACACATTTTCCGTTAACAAGTACGTGCTTGTGATCTACGATCTGACGAGCCTCTCTTCTTGTTCTGGCAAATCCCATACGGAAAACGATGTTGTCAAGTCTGCTCTCAAGCATAACCATAAGGTTCTCACCTGTCTGGCCCTGCATTCTGTCGGCTTTCTTGTAGTAGTTACGGAAAGGTTTCTCAAGAACTCCGTAGATAAATTTTGCTTTCTGTTTCTCTTTTAACTGAAGACCATACTCAGACACCTTGCGGTTTGCACGTTTTAACTGTCTTGTGGACTTCTTATCAATTCCTAAGTAAATCGGATCCAGGCCAAGGGATCTGCATCTTTTCAGAACAGGTACTCTATTTACTGCCATTTCAACTACCTCCTAATTAGACTCTTCTGCGTTTTGGTGGACGGCATCCGTTGTGAGGAACCGGAGTTACGTCACGAATGCTGGTTACTTCAAGTCCGCATGCCTGAAGCGCACGGATTGCAGCTTCACGGCCTGAGCCCGGGCCTTTTACCATAACGTCTACTGTTTTTAATCCATGAATTAAAGCAGCCTTTGTTGCAGTCTCTGCTGCCATCTGTGCTGCATAAGGGGTAGATTTCCTTGAACCTTTAAATCCAAGACCACCGGCACTTGCCCATGAAAGAGCGTTTCCTTCGTTATCTGTCAGTGTGACGATTGTATTGTTGAAGGAAGACTGAATGTGTGCCTGTCCGTGTTCAACGTTTTTCTTGACACGACGTTTTGTCGTTTTCTTTGTCACTTTTGCCATTTTAAAACTAACCTACACTTTCCTTTTATTGAAATTAATTAGTTATATCTATAAATTATTTCTTCTTGTTTGCAACAGTTCTCTTCGGTCCCTTGCGAGTTCTCGCATTTGTCTTAGTCTTCTGACCACGAACCGGAAGTCCTTTACGATGACGGATACCTCTGTAGCATCCAATCTCCTGCAGTCTCTTGATGTTAAGGGCGATTTCCCTTCTCAGATCACCTTCTACTGTCATTGTCTCATCAATAACAGCACTCAGTCTCTTAACCTCGTCATCAGTCAGATCTCTGACACGTGTGTCAGGATTAACCTCTGCTTTAGCAAGAATTTTGTCTGCGCTTGGTCTACCAATTCCATAAATGTAGGTAAGACCGATTTCAATACGTTTCTCTCTTGGTAAGTCTACACCAGCTATACGAGCCATGTACTGTTTCCTCCATTTTCTGTTTCTGAAAGTTCCGCATATCGTATGTCACTTGCTCTCGCAAGGTGAAATGGGACATATCGACCTGCCTCTTTCTTTTCTAGTTTCCTAATTGGGGTGCCTCGGTAAAACACCCAGCTGTAATTGGCGAATCACAGCCTTTCCGAAATTGCGGATCTTAACCGCTGTTGCCTCTCGGTATTAGGCAATACATGCTTATTATCTGTTCAGTAGAACAACCCTGCCGGGTGTTTCATACTGCAGCCGCACGTTTCACAAACATTCCAAAGAAGTTCCGATATGGAAATCAACCCTGACGCTGTTTGTGCTTCGGGTTCTCACAGATGATTCTGATGGATCCCTTTCTCTTAATGACCTTGCACTTCTCGCAGATCGGCTTTACAGATGATCTTACTTTCACTGGAAATCCTCCTTTCCGTAAATTAGTCTCTATATCTGCAGTTTCACAGGCGCACTCATACACAGTATTTGCGCGCTTGAAAATATATACTAACACCTGTTTTCCTGAAATGCAAG
>ENA-OQMZ01000507-OQMZ01000507.1-human-gut-metagenome-genome-assembly--contig:-NODE-507-length-16539-cov-1.808677_pt1 | contig 16539 bp, 20 predicted proteins | sample MGYA00242621_ERZ504862 | MGnify/ENA primary metagenome ERZ504862 (study PRJEB26092, sample SAMD00036393) | human gut metagenome | host: Homo sapiens | study: EMG produced TPA metagenomics assembly of... | reverse complement strand
TTCATTTTTCGAAGATGTTAATGATTTTTGGGAAAGATTTAGCATTGCTTTTTAGTTTAATGTATTTATCTTATCGTCATAAGCCAAGTCTGAAATTTAGGTACCATTTGTTTTATGCGCTATATCCTATTACTGTTTTACCATTCTTCAAAGAAACTACGGTTATTTCTTGTATGAATTTTTAGATATTAAGGTATCGCCGTTTGAGTCGATGTCTGCAATTATGTTTTCAGTGCAGCTTGTTCCACCGACGCTTTATTATTTGATTTCAAAATGGCTGAATATTGATATTTCAAATGTTAGAAGGACTCTGGAGAGTTATTTAAAAGTTAAGACCGTAATAGTTATTAATTGTCTAATGGCATTCTATTATTTTGGTTTCGACTTTTTACCTCTAATAATGCCTTCTGATAGTATAGTTGCTAAAAAAATTCATGAATACGGTTCATTCATATATTTCGTTCTCCTTTTTGCTTTCCTCTTCTATCTTAATTTCCGTCACGGGCAGGAGCAGAAAAATGAGCTGCTTCGCAATCAGGAAATGGAGGTTGCGGCTTTAGAAAATTATAGTAAACATGTGGAGAGTTTGTACCAAGAAGTACGCAGTTTTCGTCACGATTATGCCAACGTTTTGATGAGTTTGAAGGCTGGGATAGATCAAGGTGACCTTGATAATATCAAAAAAATTTACGAAGAAATCACAGCTGACTCAGCAAAGCTGGTCAAAAACAATAAGTTTGACTTGACGCGACTAGCAAATATTTCAGACAGTGCCGTCAAAAATCTTATGTCGGCTAAATTTTTGGAGGCTGAAAATCGTGGCATTGAAATCAGTTTAGAGGTGGCAGAGCCAATGAAAAATCCAGCTATTCCGTTGATTTCTTATATTCGAATCTTGTCGATTCTATTGACAATGCCATCGAGCTGCTTTAGAGTCGGAAAATCCCAAAATCGCAGTAGCGAATTTTTACCAAGATGGAGATTTTGTGTTTATCATTGAAAATTCGACTAGGGAAAAATCTGTGGATTTATCCAATATTTTCCAGCGCGGGTACTCAACAAAAGGTGAGAATCGTGGTCTGGGTCTTGCGACATTGGTTGATTTTCAGGATGATTACGAGAATTTGTCAGTTGGAACCAGCAGTTTCGATTACAAATTTACGCAAGTTGTGAGAGTTTATGAGGGGAAAAATGGCTAAAAAATCCAAAATTTTGGTCATTTCAGGAATGTTTTTTGACCTCTTAGGAATTGGACGTAAAATTGGCTGAAAAAAAAGTATGATAGATATAGTTATCAAAAGATAACGACTCAGCTGAAGCAATGAAATTTTATTGAATGTATGTGCCTTTGGGGTTAGTGGTATCATCGTCAAGAAATTGTCAATGGATCCTACTGGATATTGAAGTTATTGATACCTACTATTTGTTGGAGAATAAAAAGGGAAGATAGTAAGGGTATCATCAAGTATTTTTCCAATTTAGACATCTATTTTCAGTAATACTTACAACTTTTTAAAATCATTTTCGGGGAGATATAGGTGATTTATGCGCTAATGTAATGTTTGTCTGAGAAGAAAAATCCATCCATAAAAAGAGAACTGCTTGATGTAATAACTTAATAAGAGTGTAGAAATAAAAAAACGGAGTAATCGTATCCTTCATCAACCGTAACGATTTTTCTACTATTTGTTCAGTAATGACAGATTTTCCATTGTTTATAGCTAGTTTTTGTCCCTATCAATCGATAGGGATTTTTATATGTTACAATGATAGATGGTTAATTATGATAAAAAGAAGTTATTGTTTAAGGGAGAAGAGCAATGATTGACATCTATGTATTGGAGGACAATGTAAATCAGCAATTTCGGATTGAAAGGATGATTGATGAACTACTCGATGAAAATCAGTGGGACTATCGTCATTTTGAAATATTTAGTGAGCCGTCTCATTTTCCAAATTTTGTTGAGGAATCTTGCCCACAAATTTTTTTCTTAGATATTGATATCAATGGTGATAATAAAAAGGGAATTGAAGTCGCTAAGAAAATTAGGGAGAAATCTAGAACAGCTACGATTGTTTTTGTTACGACGCATTCCGAGTTTATGTTGTTGACTTACCGAGCACAGGTTAGTGCACTTGATTTTATTGATAAGGCAGATGAAGACAGTTCGATAAAAATTAATTTAAAAAATTGTTTGCGAAAGGTCATCGAAAATCAGGCTCTTACGATGCCACAGGAATTTTTTGTATTTGAAAATAATAAAGCTACTATTCGTATTCCGATGGATGAAATTCTTTATTTTGAAACAGCTGAAAGTCATCGACTGAAGTTGGTTACAAAGTCGGGACAACGTTAATTTTTATGGTTCAATCAAAGAAGTAATGGCTGCTAATCAGACCTTTTTTTAGAAGCCACAAATCGTATCTGATTAATCTTGATAATGTTGTGTGCTTAGATAAAAAGAATAGTTTGGTGCACTTTGTCGGTGGTCAATCTTGCCTTGTTTCAAAGAAATACATTAAAGAATTAAAGTTGAAAATAGGTGTTTAGAACATAATAAAAAGTCAGCATATGTGTACTGACCCCAAAAAGTTGGACAATAAATTATTGAAAGGATTTAGTTCTGTATTGCACAGGACTGAGTCCTTTTAATTTTGTCTTGATACGTTTATTGTTGTAATAAAAAATATAATCCGTAATGGCTTGTTCTAGCTTATCAAGCGACTTAAAAGTCTTTTCATAACCGTAAAACATCTCAGACTTTAAGATGCCAAAGAAGGACTCCATCATGCCATTATCTGGACTATTTCCCTTGCGTGACATAGATGGACGAATCCCTTTGGATGCCAAGAAATCATGATAAGACTGGTGTTGATATTGCCACCCTTGGTCGCTGTGAAGAATAGTTCCTTGGTAAGAGGTAGCCGGAAATGCTCTTTTAAGCATGGTTTGAACCTGTTTTAAATCAGGTGAGCGTGACAAGGTGAATTCAATAATCTCACTATTGTATCCATCAAGAACAGGGGATAAATAGAGTTTCTCTCTAATATTTGGTAAAGCGAATTCAGTGACATCTGTATAACACTTCTCATAAGGCTTAGCCCCTTCAAACTGACGTTGAATTAGATTATCAGCTTTCTTCCCAATCTCTCCCTTGTAAGACGAGTATTTACGCTTACAACGAGTACGAGCAGCGAGTCCCATGAGTTTCATTAACCGTTGAACCTTCTTATGATTGATAACAAATCCTCGGTTTCTTAGTTCTAAATGAATACGACGGTATCCATAATTGCCTTTATGGTCATCGTAAATGGTTTGAATCATCTCTTTGACCTTCTTATCTTTCTTAGCTCTATTAAACCGTTTCAACTGATAATAATAAGTAGAACGAGCTAGCTTAGCGGTTTTTAGTAAGAGGTCTAATCGAAATCCTCCTGAGACCAGTTCTCTAACTGTTTCCGCCTTTTGCGCTGTAAGGCTTCGTCCCTCAAGCGCAATTCCCTCAACTTTTTTAGATAAGCTACCTCGGTACGCAGACGCTCATTCTCTTCCAGAATATGCTCTAGCTCAGTCATTTCTTTACAAGTTTTCTTTGGTTTACGTCCCATCTTACTTGGTTTCCCTCGTTGTTTCTCAACAATAGTATACCCGTTTTTCTTGTATTGTGCTATCCAATTGGTGAGTAGGGATTGTTGGGGAAGAGCATAATCCAGTGATACGGTGAGCTGAGATTGACCTTCAATAAGAACTTTATTAATAATTTCCTGCTTTAATTTAGAGGGATAATACTTATTTTTCCCTTTTTTAACAACCTCAATACCATGTTTATTCATAAGCCGTACCATGTACTTAAGATTGGATAGACATACACCGTACTTTCGACTAATATAAGGCCAAGAAAAACCAGCTTGTCTTAACTGATATATTTCTAGTTTATCTTCATAACTTAATTTCATACAAAAACACCCCAATTGTTAGATTTTTTTCTGTCTAACTTTTGGGGTGCAGGTCAAGGGATACTTTTTATTTTTTTCGTTTTCTGGCGATATTGTAACAGATAAATAGGAGGAGTCCAATGATGATAACATCACTCCTTCTTTAAAACCTGTAGCAGATAAGTCAGAATGACTTTGCCTTTTCCAGATTTTACATCAACTTTCATAAAGCCGTCTTGAGCTTTTGATAAAGTGATTTTTTGGCCGTTTTGAGTGGCTGTCCAACCTTTATCGTATGGAATAGTAAATAGGAGTGATGAAGCTTTGTCAGATTTGTAGGTAGCCGTTACAGTGTTTTTATTGGTAGTAACTTTAACCTTTTGATGATTAATGGTTTCCATAGCTTTTTGATAGCTTGTCGTATCTAGCATAAAAGTTCGGTTGGTTAAATGATACTTGGTTATTTTCAGGGAATGAAAGAGTAACATGCAAGTTTGACTATCTTCAAAATATCCAAGATCAAAGAAAGTGTAGGCATTATCAGTTGTATATTCTACCGTTTTACCGTTTACAGTAATTTGGACCTTCTGGCTATTTTCATTAGAGAAGGTGATATTTGGAACGCTGATATAAAGTTGGGTGTTTGGAGCGACAGTAAGGTTATAATCAGCATGCGAATTTAATTGTCCGTCGTTACTAGTGGTTACACGACCATTTAGAATATTAGCTCCTCCTGATAATTGGGAGGGCACACGCGTGAAGTATTTTTCAGATAAGCCAGTGAGATTGTTCATCCAGTTAGTTTGGTTGTCAAGCGTGTTGACACTGAAGTCAATATCTTTGTAAAGCCCATTGGTTAGAATTGCTAATTGGCTAGCGTATTGATTTTCATATAGTGATGTATTACCAGAGTTATCAAGGTAATGGAACCCAAATTTGTTGACATCAGTTTCTGAAAGATTGTATTTGACAGCAAATAAACTATCCATTAGCAAGGTATTATTTTGATAACGAAGGTTTAGATTTGTTCCAGTTGACTTAAAGCCAAGTCGATCAAGCGTGCTGCTGGATGTCGTGTTTCGAATAGATGAGAACTGAGAAATACCATGATAATTGTATTTCATGCTGTCATTACCTGTTTGAGGAAGGAGCTCCTCGGTACGATAAAATGTCGTGTTTAGGTTTTGACTTTTTTTGAATGAGTTTTTCAGTATCTGTCAAATTAAGCTCATAACTTTGACGAGAAGGAAAGACCCATTCGCTATTTAGGGCTGTAATTTGATAATAGGTATTAAGTGAAATTTCAAATACTGTAAAGAGGAGTGTAAAGCTAATGAATAAATTAAATGTTAAGTACTGCTTAGCGTAGCTAATTAATATAATGGTGTAGGCTGCCAAGAAAGAAAAGGTGATAATGATTTGTGGTGCTTCTAAAAATTGATAATGATTTTTGAGCAGTACCGTAGCTAAAAAGCCAAGTCCTAGTGGAACAATACCAACAAGGTAATGCTTAACAGTTAATTCTTTGAGACGTGATAACGTTTCTGCTGCCAGAAGAATCATCATTAGTGAAAATGCCCAAGAATAACGGTGAAGAAACATATTAGGTGAGTGCATTCCCTGCCACATTAAATCTAATGGTTCAAGGTAAAAACTAGCAATAATGAGTAGTAACACAATGCCAGAAGCTAGGCGAGTTTGCCACTTGATTGACTTGATGGTAAAGAAGATAATAGCTAAGATTAGCGGGAAAATCCCTACATAAATCATAGGAATTGAGCCAAATTTTGTTGTGTCATAAGCACCAACAAAGTTTTTGGCAAACAAGTCTATAAACCACGAATTCTCTGTAAACCATTCTGTAAAGCTAGAAAATTTTTCGCCGTGCGTTGACAGGTCTAAGTAAGTAGGTAATAGCATTACGCAACTAGACAATCCAGCTAAAATTGACACTACTGTAAAGTCTAGCCATTGACGTCCAATTACTTTCAAGCAGCTTTCCTTGCTGATTTGAATAAGAAAATAAAGCACAAGGAAAATAGCAACCATATAACCAAAGTAGTAATTTTGAATAAAGAGAATGGTTAACGTCAGGTAGTATAAGATGAATTTTTTCTGATTTAGCAATCGATTAAGTCCTAGAATAATGAGCGGCAAAAGGATGAAAACATCCAGCCACATATTAATCTCAATCTGGCTAATAGCAAAGCTCATCAGCGCATATGAGCTTGAGAGGATAACGGTAAATGGTTTTAATACCTTTGGATACAGTTGGCGTAGGCTATAAAAGCTAGTTAATCCCATGCAAGCAACTTTTAGCAGGGTAAAGAGATAAATAGCATCGGGCATGCTTTTTAAGCTAAAGAAGTAAACAAAAGGTGAGAAGAAACTACCAAGATAATAGCTGATTAAAGCATAAAAATTTAAGCCCAGTCCACTGGTAAAAGTATAAAAGAGGCTATCTGAACCATGTAAAATATTTCGTAAATTTTCAGCGAAAATAACGTATTGATGAAAGCCATCACTAGCTAAAATAGTGGTCTCACCGTTAAAGGAAATATTTTCAGCTAAAAGGGCTAGAAATAAAATCACGAAAGGCAAGAAGAATGCTGTTAGGTAGTAAATGGTGTTATTTGTTAGTTTAAAAGATTTTAGTTTCATAATGTTAGTAAGACAGGTTGAGATAATAATCCCAACCTGTTTCTTTTCTATAATGTAAAATATGGTCAAGTCATTTTAGATTACGACATGATAATTAGTCTTTCCAAAGTTCTTTAACTTTTGCTTGAACTTCTTCATTTTCAAGGAATTCATCATAAGTTTCATCGATACGGTCAATCACACCATTTTTAGAAATGACAACGATGTGGTTAGCAAGTGTTTGGATGAATTCGTGGTCGTGACTCGCAAAGATGATAGATTCTTTGAAGTCTTTCAAGCCATCATTCAAGCTTGAGATTGATTCCAAGTCTAAGTGGTTAGTTGGGTCATCAAGGACAAGAACGTTTGATTTGAGAAGCATCAATTAGAAAGCATCACGCGCACTTTTTCTCCCCCTGAAAGAACGCTAACTGATTTGTTAACTTCATCTCCAGAGAAGAGCATGCGACCTAGGAATCCGCGAAGGAATGTGTTATCGTCTTCTTCTTTAGAAGCAAATTGACGAAGCCATTCAAGGATTGATTCCCCTGAAGCAAAATCACGTGAGTTATCTTTTGGAAGGTAAGAGCGACTAGTTGTGACACCCCATTTGATAGTTCCTTCGTATTCGATATCATCCATCAATGCACGAATAAGAGCTGTTGTTTGGATATCATTTTGTCCGATGAAGGCTGTTTTATCGCCTGGACGTAGGATAAAGCTGATATTATCAAGAACAGTCTCACCATCGATTTTAACAGACAAGTTTTCGACTGTTAGAAGGTCTTTACCAAGTTCACGCTCAGCTTTGAAGTTGATGAATGGGTATTTACGACTTGATGGAACAATTTCTTCAAGTTCGATTTTATCAAGCATTTTCTTACGAGAAGTGGCTTGTTTTGATTTAGAAGCGTTAGCAGAGAAGCGAGCAACGAATTCTTGCAATTCTTTGATTTTTTCTTCTGCTTTAGCGTTGCGGTCAGCTTGCAAGCGAGCAGCAAGTTCAGATGATTGTTTCCAGAAATCATAGTTACCGACGTAAAGTTTGATTTTACCAAAATCAAGGTCAGCCATGTGTGTACATACTTTGTTCAAGAAGTGACGGTCATGGGATACGACGATGACTGTATTTTCAAAGTCAATCAAGAAATCTTCTAACCAAGTGATGGATTGGATATCAAGACCGTTGGTTGGTTCGTCAAGAAGAAGAACATCTGGTTTACCAAAAAGAGCTTTGGCAAGGAGAACTTTCACCTTGTCACCATTAGCAAGTTCGCTCATGTTTTGGTAGTGAAGGTCTTCTGGAATATTAAGGTTTTGGAGCAATTGTGAAGCTTCACTCTCAGCTTCCCAACCGCCAAGCTCAGCGAATTCACTTTCTAATTCTGCTGCGCGGACACCATCTTCATCTGAAAAGTCAGGCTTCATGTAGATAGCGTCTTTTTCTTTCATGATATTATAAAGGCGTTCATTCCCCATGATAACAACATCAATCGCACGTTCTTCTTCGTAGTCAAAGTGATTTTGACGAAGAACAGATAGACGTTCGTCTGGACCAAGGGAAACATGACCTGTTGTTGGTTCAATATCTCCTGCCAAGATTTTTAAAAATGTAGATTTTCCTGCACCGTTGGCACCGATTAAACCATAGGTATTTCCAGCTGTAAGTTGATGTTAACTTCATCAAACAGTTTTCTATCGCTGAAACGTAGTGATATATCAGAAACTGTAAGCAATTTTTCACCTCATATTATTTATCTATAAGCTCATTGTACATGAAAAAGCCCCAATTTTCAATTAGAGAAGTGGGGCTTTGAGTTACGTTTGGGTTACATTGGTAAAATGGCATCTTTTTCGTTGAGTTTATAGTATTTTTTAAGGCTGAAACCACGTCCCATAACTTGTGTAGCGGGCATCACAACGATAAAGGCAGCTTCATCGATTTTTTGAATATTTTTTTCTAAACGTGGAACTTCTTGACGAGAAACAGTTGTCATCAACATGGTTTGATGGTCGCCAGAAAAACCACCAGTAACAGGAATTTCAGTGACACCACGGTCAGCTTCTGTGGAGATATAGTTTTTGATCAAGTCATTTTTAGGTGAGATAATCATCAAATTGCGAGATGAGGTAACACCAGTTTGGATACTATTAACGACATATCCAATGACGAGTAAGGCAATAATCGAATACATTACTGTATCAGGATCAAAAGCAATAAATCCCATAGCGACACTACAGCCATCGACAATAGTCATGCTACTGCCAAAGGAAGCGGTGTGTATTTGTGGAGAATTTGAGTGATGATACCTGTACCACCGGTTGAAGAATTTCCCCAGAAAACAATCCCTAAACCAGAACCACAGATAACAGCTCCGAAAATCGCAGCTAGTAGTGGGATTATGAGTCAGATTCGGTAGATTTTCAGTCACTTTGACGAAAATAGAATAAATCCATGCCCCATAAATGGTTTTAAGGAAGGTTTCTTTTCCTAAGAAAATTAAACAAGCTAACAATAATGGAACGTTAGTAATCATAACAAAATTACCAGGATTCCAGCCAAATAAAGCTTTTAAACTAACCGCTAATCCGACAACGCCACCAGACGCAATATGATTTTCAAGGAAAAAGCAATTGAAACCGACAGCAGCAATAAAGGCTCCTATAGTTACGAGTCCAAAATCAATCAGTCTTTTTTTCATAATTTAATCCTCTTTAGTTATAACAAAAACAAACGATTATATTATGGCAAAGAAGCGGCTTAACGTCAAGATTTTTTAGTAAAAGGAGTGCTTCCAAAACACAGTTTCTAATCTTTTTAATTTGATTAAAACATAAAATGTATAATTATACCTCAGATATAAAAGCGCCTAAAATACTGTATAAACTTGACAAAGACCTTATAATTCATAAAATGAAGAAGATTCAGAAGAGTAATGTAAACGCGTACTTTAGAGACTGATGGTGCTGTGAATCAGTAGTAAGCTTACATGAATGGACTGATGGTAAAAAAGAATAATCTTTACATGAACTGTGTAAATTTTTATATAGTGGTAAGAGATGGTAGACTAGTTCTATCAATTGAGGTGGTACCGCGTATTGACAACGCCCTCACGTAGTTTAACTACGTGGGGCTATTTTTTACTTTTGAAATTAATTTTGAGGTGATAATATGGCAAAACCCATTATTTTAACAGGTGACCGTCCAACAGGTAAATTGCACCTAGGACACTATGTTGGAAGTCTAAAAAATCGTGTTCTTCTACAAAATGAAGATAAGTATGATATGTTTGTCTTTTTGGCAGACCAACAAGCTTTGACAGACCACGCTAAAGAGTCTGAAATTATCAGAGAATCAGTTGGAAACGTTGCTTTGGACTACTTGTCAGTAGGACTTGATCCAGCTAAATCAACGATTTTCATTCAAAGTCAAATTCCTGAATTGGCTGAATTGACAATGTACTACATGAACCTTGTTTCATTGTCACGTTTAGAGCGTAATCCTACTGTTAAGACAGAAATTGCTCAAAAAGGATTTGGTAGCTCAATTCCAACAGGATTTTTGGTTTACCCAATTTCACAAGCTGCAGACATTACTGCTTTTAAAGCTAACTATGTGCCAGTCGGAAATGACCAAAAACCAATGATTGAACAAACACGCGAAATTGTACGTAGTTTCAATCACACTTACAAAACAGATGTTTTGGTTGAGCCAGAAGGTATTTTCCCTAGAAACGAAGCAGCTGGTCGCTTGCCAGGATTAGATGGTAACGCTAAAATGTCTAAATCTCTTGGAAATGGTATCTATCTATCAGATGATGCTGATACTGTTCGTAAAAAAGTAATGAGCATGTATACAGACCCTAATCACATCCGTGTTGAAGATCCAGGACAAATCGAAGGAAATATGGTTTTCCATTACCTTGACATCTTTGGACGTGAAGAAGATCAAGCAGATATCGCAGCTATGAAAGAACACTACCAACGTGGTGGTCTTGGTGATGTAAAAACAAAACGTTACCTTCTTGAAATTCTTGAACGTGAGTTAGCACCAATTCGTGAACGCCGTTTGGAATACGCTAAAGATATGGGCGAAGTTTTCAATATGCTTGAAAAAGGTAGTCAAGCTGCGCGTGAAGTTGCCGGTCAAACACTTGCTGAAGTTAAAGCAGCTATGGGAATCAACTACTTCTAAAATAAAACAGAACTCTGAGGCGATGTCTTGGAGTTTTTTGGTAGATAACAACATTTGTTTTAAATGAGAATTGCAAAAATCATCAGTCTAATATAGGAAAGAATTTTTGGAAAAAATTTGAATTTAATTTATTGACAAATGAATTTAGCGTGTTATTATAGTAACAATAAAAAATTAGCTAGGGTTAAAAATCCCCTACAAATATATAGAAAAGAGGGTTATTTAATGTCAAATTGGGACACTAAATTTTGAAAAAGGTTACACTTTTGATGACATACTACTCATTCCTGCTGAAAGTCATGTTCTTCCAAATGAAGTTAACATGCAAACAAAACTTGCAAAAAATTTGACATTGAACATTCCTATCGTGACAGCTGCTATGGATACTGTTACTGACAGTAAAATGGCTATTGCTATTGCACGTGCGGGTGGTCTTGGTGTTGTTCACAAAAATATGTCAATTCAAGAACAAGCAGAAGAAATCCGTAAAGTAAAACGTTCAGAAAATGGTGTTATTATTGATCCTTTCTTCTTAACACCTAAACATTCTGTCTCTGAAGCAGAAGAGTTGATGCAACGTTACCGCATTAGTGGTGTTCCGATTGTTGAAACCCTTGAAAATCGTAATTGGTAGGGATTATCACAAACCGTGATATGCGTTTTATCTCAGATTACCATGCTCCAATTTCTGCACACATGACAAGTGAAAAATTGGTAACAGCTCCTGTTGGAACTGATTTGGAAACTGCAGAACGCATTCTTCACGAACACCGTATTGAAAAATTGCCTTTGGTTGATGAAGCTGAACGTTTGTCAGGTCTTATCACTATCAAAGATATTGAAAAAGTTATTGAATTCCCTAATGCTGCTAAAGATGAATTTGGTCGTCTTTTAGTTGCAGGTGCTGTCGGTGTTACTTCAGATACATTCGAGCGTGCTGAAGCTCTGTTTGAAGCAGGTGCAGATGCTATTGTTATCGATACTGCTCATGGTCACTCAGCTGGTGTTCTTCGTAAAATTGCTGAGATTCGTCAACACTTCCCAGAACGTACATTGATTGCTGGTAACGTAGCAACTGCAGAAGGTGCACGTGCCCTTTACGAAGCTGGTGTTGACGTTGTTAAAGTCGGAATCGGTCCTGGTTCAATCTGTACAACACGTGTCGTTGCAGGTGTTGGTGTTCCTCAAATCACTGCTATTTATGACGCAGCAGCTGTTGCGCGTGAATATGGTAAAACAATCATCGCCGATGGTGGTATTAAATACTCAGGTGATATCGTTAAAGCCTTGGCAGCAGGTGGTAATGCTGTAATGCTTGGTTCTATGTTCGCTGGTACAGATGAAGCACCAGGTGAAACTGAAATCTACCAAGGTCGTAAATTTAAAACTTACCGTGGTATGGGATCAATTGCAGCTATGAAGAAAGGTTCAAGCGACCGTTACTTCCAAGGTTCTGTTAACGAAGCTAACAAACTTGTTCCAGAAGGAATTGAAGGTCGTGTAGCTTACAAAGGTGCTGTAGCCGATATCGTCTTCCAAATTCTTGGTGGTATTCGTGCTGGTATGGGTTATGTTGGTGCTGAAGATATCTCAGCTCTTCATGAAAAAGCTCAATTTGTTGAAATGTCAGGAGCTGGTTTGATTGAAAGTCACCCACACGATGTTCAAATTACAAATGAAGCACCAACTACTCAGTACACTAAGATAAACTGAGGTTAATCGTTAAATCTCTGATGAGTTTTTAAACTTATCAGAGATTTTTTTGTGTAGGCCTTTACAAAATAGTAGGTTTTATGATAGAATATGTAACTATGTTCGCAAAAAAACATGAAATTTTCTTTTACTTTTCTGAAAAAGCGTTTTCATAAACAGCGAATGATTAATTATATATTTACAACAATGTAAACAACGTTACTAATCTGTAAAACATATCGTAAAGGAGAAAAAATGCAGGGTATTTTATTTGCATTAATTCCCATGGTAGCATGGGGAAGTATCGGGTTTGTCAGCAACAAAATTGGAGGTAAACCAGATCAACAAACATTAGGAATGACTTTAGGGGCACTTTTATTTGCTTTTGTTGTATGGTTGTTTGTTCAACCAGAAATGTCAGTATCACTTTGGGTTGTCGGAATTATCGGTGGTATGCTCTGGTCTATGGGGCAAAACGGTCAATTCCGTGCAATGCAATACATGGGTGTTTCAGTAGGTAACCCATTGTCAAGTGGTGCTCAACTTGTATTTGGTAGTTTGATTGGTGCCATTGTCTTTGGTGAATGGAGCAAACCGGCTCAATACACACTTGGTATCATTGCTTTGCTTCTTTTGGTTATCGGTTTCTACTTCACAAGTAAACGTGATGCTGAAAAAGTTGAAACTAGTGAACTTACTGACTTTGGTAAAGGTTTCCGTGCTTTGACTTACTCAACAGTTGGTTACCTTTCATACACTATCTTGTTTAACAACATCATGAAATTCGATGCTTTAGCTGTTATCTTCCCAATGGCTGTAGGTATGGTTCTTGGTGCTGTAATGTTCATGAAATTTAACGTTAAATTTGAAACAGTTGTTATCAAAAACGCTATCGTTGGTTTGATGTGGGGTATTGGTAACATCTTCATGCTTCTTGCTGCTGCTAAAGCAGGTCTTGCTATTGCCTTTAGTTTCTCACAACTTGGTGTTATCATTTCAATTATGGGTGGTATCCTCTTCTTGGGTGAAACTAAAACACGTAAAGAAATGCGTTGGTTGGTAATTGGTATAGCATGCTTTGTTCTTGGTGCTGTATTACTAGGAATTGTTAAATCCTATTAATTATCATTGACAACATTTGTCAATTTCAGTTGTAAACACACAAAAAAGCTGGCTTAGCCAGCTTTTTTTAGTTTTCTTCAATAGTTTCCTTGATTAACAGTGAAAATTTTCAACTCTTCTGGAAGTTTAGAAAGGTGTTCAAGACTTGTCGTTGTGATAAAGGTTTGAACATTTTCAGCAATAATCATTTTTAACAATTCTGTTTGTCGGTAGTTATCTAATTCACTCATACATCGTCAAGAAGTAGAATTGGATAATCACCAGTGACATTCTTAATGAGTTCAATTTCAGCCATCTTAAGAGATAAAATCAAACTACGGTGTTGTCCTTGGCTACCAAAATTGGCAGGCATGTCATTGATGAAAAATTCCAAATCATCACGATGAGGTCCAGCACCAGTATTTTTTTTGAAGATATCACGTTTGCGATTCTTTTCCAATGTTTTTAAGAAGTATTCTTTGATTTCACTTTTTTCTTGGAATGGCACAGATGATAGATAGCGAATTTTCAAATGTTCTAGGCCATTAGAGATGGCATAGTGATAGCGGTCGGCTTCTTTTTCGAGATTAGAGACGAAATCTAAGCGATGTTCCATTACGCGACTACCAAAATCAGCTAATTGCTCATCAAGGACTGCTAAAAAGTTGATGTCAACTTTTTCAGCGGTCTTCAGATAAGTGTTACGTTGTTTAAGGACATGATTGTAATTAGACAAATCAGATAGGTAGATAGGTTTGATTTGACCTAAATCAATATCAATAAACTTACGACGTAAACTCGGAGCTCCTTTGATGAGTTGTAAATCTTCAGGTGCAAATAAGACGACTGTCATCACTCCGATATAGTCGGATAATTTAGCTTGTTTGAGGTGATTAACTTTAGTGACTCGTCCTTTACTTGATAGATTGATTTCCAAAGGAACTGTCCCACTTGAGCGTTGCAGAATACCTGAGACACGAAGTTCTTTTTCTTGAAAGTGAATCAGCTCTTTGTCGGAACGTGTACGGTGGCTACGTGTTAAAGATAAGAAATAAATAGCTTCTAAGAAATTTGTTTTTCCTTGAGCGTTTTTCCCGATAAAGACATTTAGCCCGGGAAAAAAATTCAAGCTCATTGGTTAAATAATTACGATAATTTTTTAAGGCTATTTTTTGAATCCACATGCTTAAGTTCCTGGGAAGCGAACGCGTTTGTGTTCTTTAGTTGGCTTTGCTTGTTTTTTCGCTTGATTTTGTTTCTTATCTTTTTTATTTTTAGCGTTTAATTCTTTAACGATAGCAGCAACACGAGCTTTTTCAGCTAAGGCTTCAAGATGTTCTTTCTTTTCTTCGTCTGTTGGCGTGATAATATCGATAGTGATGCCGTCTTCTGGAATGCTTACAACATCACCGAGACGAATTTTTTTACCACGACGTTTTTCGTCTTTACCATTGAATAGGACAGTTGTTTCTGCTAAGTATCCTTTAATAGCACCACCACTTTGGATAATACCCAGTTCCTTTAATAAAGCTTGTAAAGTAATATAGTCATCAAATAATTTGTATTCCATTGTTTTCTCCATTTTGTAATCCAAGTAATTATAACATAAACGTGGTATAATTTTAGCTAATAAAGTGTATTAGTAAGGAATTTGTAATGAAAATAGTTGATGGTGTTGAATTACATCTAATCAAAAATGAAAAATTCAAAATGAACACATTACCTTTCGGTTTTCTTGGGGATTTTAATCAAAAAACGGTTGCGAGACGTGTTTTAGTGGCTCAAATTTTTGGCAACTGCTAACGCCGAATACCCAACTGCTCAGCGCTTTAGAGAACGCTTGGCAAGCTTATACGGAGCCACTTTATCAACTAAAGTGTCAACGAAGGGACTAGTTCACATTATTGATATTGAATTATCATTTATGAAAAATCGATATACAATGGCTAAGGAAAATCTTTTAGAAGAAGTGATTGAATTTTTATATCAAGTTCTTTTCTCACCTCTTGTAACAGTTGAGCAATATCAGTCTAAATTATTTGAGCTTGAGCAAGCAAATTTAATTAATTATTTAAAAGCTGATAAGGATGATAGTTTTTATAGTAGTGAGCTAGGTCTTAAAAAACTTTTCTTTACGAACCCAGCTTCTCAAACATCAAAATATGGAACAGCTGAATTAGCAGTTGTTGAAAATTCTTACACAGCTTTTCAAGAATTTCAAAAGATGCTTCGTGAAGATCGTTTGGATATCTTTTTATTAGGGGAGTTTGATGATTATCGCATGTTACAATTATTCAATCGATTTCCTTTTGAAGACCGTCAAAAAGATTTAGTATTTGACTACCAACAAGAATTTAGCAACATTGTTCAAGAAAAATTAGAAGTCAGAGAAGTTAATCAATCTGTTTTGCAGTTAGGTTATTCTTTTCCAACTAGATATGGTGACAAGGATTACTTTACACTTCTTGTCTTTAATGGCTTGTTTGGAGGTTTTGCTCATTCTTGCTTATTTACAGAGATTCGTGAGAAAGAAGGACTTGCTTATACTATTGGAAGTCATTTTGATATCTTTACAGGTTTACTGAATGTTTACGCTGGTATTGATAAGAAGAATCGCAATCGAGCGATGCAATTAATTAATAGACAATTTTCAACGATTAGGACAGGTCGCTTTTCAGAAGCACTCCTTAAACAAACGAAGAAAATGCTGCAAGTTAATTTAAAATTGGCAGGAGACTCTCCAAAAGTATTGATTGAACGTAGTTACAATGGTCAATATTTGAAGAATCATTACAGCGTTGACGATATGATTGACAACATTGACAAGGTTAATAAAGCTGATGTGATGCAACTAACTAAAAATATTAAACTGCAAAGCACTGTATTTTTTGGAGGGAAAGTAAGTGACGAAATTTAGTTGAAAAAGTTTTCCCTGAACTTGGTGAAACTTTTATAATACTGCTGTACTGGAAAAT
>ENA-OQMZ01000506-OQMZ01000506.1-human-gut-metagenome-genome-assembly--contig:-NODE-506-length-16559-cov-2.125304_pt1 | contig 16559 bp, 22 predicted proteins | sample MGYA00242621_ERZ504862 | MGnify/ENA primary metagenome ERZ504862 (study PRJEB26092, sample SAMD00036393) | human gut metagenome | host: Homo sapiens | study: EMG produced TPA metagenomics assembly of... | reverse complement strand
ATTCCAGCCGAACAACCGCCGTCGCCACATGAAGCACGGTTTCCGTCAGCGCATGCGCACCCGCGCAGGCCGCGCTCTGATCAACCGTCGCCGCGCCAAGGGCCGCAAGTCCCTCGCTGCCTGATTTAACGGCATAGAGCGGTGGAACGGCTGAAAAGCCATCGCGATTTTGTTGCGGTGCTCAAACGCCGTCGTAGGGTATCGCGAGAAGACATCGTCGTGCATTATCTGATGCACGACGATGTTGTTACGGACGGTACCGCGGCGGTGTATGGTCGTCGTGTTGGCTTGGCTGTTTCCAAAGCCGTTGGCAACGCGGTCACGCGTAATACCCGTGAAAAGCGTTTTCGCGTGCTTGCGCGGAAATACGAATCTCTTTTGCCTGAATCATGCGATATCGTGTTACGTGCCAAGCCAAGTGCCGCGCGTGCTGATTTTTTGTCGCTTGAACAGCAGATGCATCGTGTTTTGAAGCGGTGAAACGTAAAACCGCGATTCAGCAATGAGCTCCGCGCATCGTCGCAATTCGATGGTGCGGCTCATCCGCTGGTATCAAAAGCATATTTCCGCCCATACCGCACCCCGATGCCGGTATTATCCGAGCTGTTCCAATTATGCGATTCAGGCGATTGAACGATTTGGCCGCCTTAAGGGTGGCTTCTTGCGTTATTGCGCCTCCTCCGCTGCAATCAGTGGAACTGTGGGGGAATTGACGACGTTCCGCAGCTTTATTCCTTGTTTTACAGATGTTCGTGGTCGAAGGCACACGAGGAACCTCGGCTCACGCCTCTGAACGTAGAAAAACCTATAGGCGATAAGGAGACTGGCCTGTAATGAATCAAAATCAATTCCTCCTCGACAGCGGTTTCTGGGGCTGGCTGTATAAGCTCCTGTATCCCGTCGAGTGGCTCATGACGCAGATCATGGCCGTATTCCATAAGTTCTTGGTGATGCTGGGCATGAACGAGATCGGTTTCTCGTGGGTCATGTCCATCGTATTCCTAGTACTTGTGGTCCAGGCATGCGTTTTTCCGCTGTTCTACAAGTCCATGAAAGGCATGCGCAAGATGCAGGCCCAGATGGCCGTCCTGCAGCCAAAGATGCAGCGTATCCAGAACAAATACAAGGGCAAGAACGATCCCGCCAGCAGGAAGCCATGCAGCGCGAGATGATGAAGCTCTACCAGGACAATGATGCGAACCCGATGGGTGGCTGTACTTCCATGCTCCCTATGTTCGTGCAGGGTCCCGTGTTCATGTGCATGTTCTATACGCTGTCAGCCATTCCGTACATCGCACGCGGCAAATTCAGGGACGGACAGGGTCTTGGCGCTTTCGACATCGCCACAGCCAAGCAGTTCACGTCCACCACAGTGTTCGGTGTGAACGTGGCTGATAACTTCACGACCGCTGCCGTGCATGGCAAAGTAGTTATCGCCATCTTCGTTGCATTGATGTGCTTCTGCCTGTGGTTCATGCAGTACAACAGCATGAAGCGTAACATGGCTCAGTCTGCGGCAAACAAGCAGACCGAAATGATGCAGAAGATGATGTTGTGGATGTTCCCGATCATGTACATTTTCTCCGGTATTGCCATGCCATTCGCTGTGCTGGTGTACTGGCTCACCAACAACATCTGCAATCTGTTGCGTTCCATCTGGCAGATCCACGTCTTCCCGACTCCGGGATCTCCGGCCGCCGAAGCGAAGGAAAAGCGTGATCATGTTCATGAGAACAACCGCCGAGCCAAGGCCGGTCTGCATCCCTCGAGGAAGAGGCGCTGCAGAAGGCTAAGGAAGCCGCCGAAGCGAAGGAAAAGCACGGCTACCAGCGTCAGCAGCCGAGCCGTAAAAAGAAAAAGAAGTGAGTAAGAGTGTGTCCCCGTGTTTCACATGAAACGCGGGACACACCACTTTTATCAGCGTTTATTGTCGACGTGGTAAACAGTAAATTAGACTTTACATAACAAGACTTTAGTAATAGAAACCCCGCTCAAAGGAGTACAACCACCATGGCGCAAGATGAGGAAAAAACCATCGATCAGCTCAACGAGGAAGCTGATATCGCTGCCGACTATCTTGAAGGACTGCTCGATATCGTCGATTACGAGGGTGATATCGAAATGGGCGTGCGCAACAATCGCCCTACCGTGCAAATTGTCGCCGATGATGATACGGATATCAAGCATCTTATCGGACGCAACGGCGAGGTTGTTGACGCATTGCAGCAGCTGACGCGACTTGCCGTGCAGCAGAAGACCGGCGAACGTTCCCATCTTATTGTGGACGTCGACGGCTATCTAAAGCGCAAGCGTCAGCGTCTGCACGACATCGCGCTGGATGCCATCGACGAGGTACGCGAGACCGGAGAGCCGGTCGACCTGAAGCCGATGAATTCCTTCGAGCGTAAGATCGTGCATGACGTGGTGCGTGAGGAAGGTATGAAGTCCCGTTCCCACGGCGAGGAGCCACATCGTTACGTTACGGTGTATTTTAAGGCTTCTGTCGCCGAGGAAACCGAAGACGAGGATGAGGCTGATTTCGGCTCGTTTCACGTGAAACATGGCGTCACCATCACGGTGGCGCTTTTTTATTGCGATTGATGAATGACTACACGCAGGCCATGCGATATTGCCGGCATTGGTCGGGGAGTAATGGCTGGAATACCGGCAATAAGGAAGAGCAGGATATAGGATGGTGCCCATGAGTGATGTGACAGACGAACTTGATGATTCGCCGATCTTGAGGAAGTGCTGGGGGATGCGTTGGGCAAGCTGCGTGTTTTCATGCGAAACTTGTCGAAGAAGGCGAACCCCGTGGCTGATCGGACCACGAGACGTTGCGATTATTTGGGAACGCCATATTCTGAATTCGGCCGCCATTGTGCCTTTCGTGAGGGAATCCACGGCCAAGAAGCAGTTCAAAACGGTTGCCGATATTGGCAGCGGCGGCGGTTTCCCCCGGTATCGTTGCGGCCGCATGCCTGCCGGATCACCAGTTACTCTCGTGGAGCCTATGGAACGGCGTATCGAATGGCTGAACGAGTGCGTGGAGGACATGGAGCTGGAGAACGTTACGGTGGTGCGTGCCAGGCTAATGAGATGATCGAGGCCATTGCGGGTGCGTCTGGCGTTCAGGGCGGCAACCGTGGTAATGGCAACGCCAGGAACGGCAAAGGCGGCAGGAACGGCAGGGGAGCGGTTGCCCGCGGTCCTGTGCTGGATTTGGATGGCAAGCCCATTCAGGCAAGGCACCCGTTCGCCGTGGTGACCTGTCGTGCCGTTGCACCGATGACCAAGCTATCCGGGTGGACGTTGCCGTTGCTTGAACGCGGTGGACGTCTGGTCGCATTGAAGGGAAGGTCCGCTCAGGAGGAGATCGAAAAAGCCTCCAAGGAGATCGCCAAGTGCGGCGGCGTTCGTCCGCGAGTGGTGGATGCCGAGGTCGGGCCGGGGCTTGAATCGACCCATGTGCTCATGGTGGATAAAAAGTAAGTTATCCACCATTTTGGCAAGTTGTCCACATTATCCACAACTGGAGACTCGTTGAAATAAGGCGCAAAAAAATGTTGGAATAGCAACAAGATGTCTGTGGATAACTTTTTGCAAGCAATGCAAGTTATCCACAGACTATCCACAGTTATCCACATTTGCGCACAATGGGTGGACGGGTCGGTTCTGTCCACCCAAATGATGAAACTTGAGTGTTAAGCATATCGTAAGGAAGGCTGACGTATGACTGGACCTGAAGGACCAGATAACCTGACATCGATGGAATCGGCGACGGAAACCATCAAACGAATTTTCGGAGGGTCGAATTCTCCTCTTGGTTCGCAGATCGCCGACGAATCGTCTCGCTATCGCGCCTTGCAGAAGGCCGTTTGCCCAAAGCCGGAGCAGACGCGCCTGATCGCGGTCGCCAATCAGAAGGGTGGCGTTGGCAAAACCACGTCTGCGGTGAATCTTTCCGCCGCGTTGGCCCAGTTCGGTTCCAAAGTGCTGCTGATCGATATGGATCCGCAGGGCAATGCGTCGACCGCGTTGGGTGCTCCGCATGCGTCGGGAGAGCCGTCGGTATACGACGTGATTGAAGGCAGGAAAACCATTGCCGAAGTCAAGCGCACCTGCCCTGACTTCGATCTGCTTGACGTGGTGCCAGCCTCCATCGATCTGAGCGGTGCCGAGTTGGAAGTCGCCGACATGGAAAATCGCAATGTTCTACTGAAAACCGCGGTCGATGAGTTTCTTGAGAACAGCGAGGAACACTACGATTACGTGATTATCGATTGCCCTCCGAGCCTTGGTCTGCTGGTAATTAATGCCATGTGCGCGGTGCATGAGATGCTGATTCCGATCCAAGCTGAATATTATGCGTTGGAGGGTCTTGGTCAGCTTATCAATACCATCGGCTGGTGCAGGAACATTTCAATCCGTCATTGCTTGTTTCTACCATGCTGATCACCATGTTCGATAAGCGAACCCTGCTCAGCCGTGAAGTTCATGACGAGGTCAAAAGCCACTATCCGACCATCGTGTTGGACACCACGATTCCACGAACGGTGAAAATCTCGGAAGCGCCGAGCTTTAATCAAAGCGTTATCGCCTATGACCCCAAGGGCATGGGTGCAATCTCCTACTGTGAGGCCGCGTTGGAACTCGCACGTCGCTCGCAGACGGTGTTGCAGGCTATTGATGCAAGAAGGAATGAGAACTGATCATGGCTACGAAATCACGTTTGGGCATGGGTCTCGGCGCGCTGTTTCCGTCTCTTCCAGGAGAGTCGGCAAAGTCGGAAGCTGCCGCTGAGCAGGCTGCGCCTGCTGTAGGGGTGAAGGCCGATAACAAGCCGTCCGCGAAAACTTCCGGAAGCATGGCTGGCAGTGCTGCCGTGCCGTCTGTGAGAAAGAACGCAGGCGCTAAAAGCTCCATGGCGACAGCCAGGCTTCCGTTGATGCCGTCCACGACATGAAGAAGAACGTTTCACACGAAACCAAGAAAGGAAGCGTTCATCGTGCCAGCATGCCTTCCATCACACTGAACGAAGCGGCTCATCCAGCCGACATGTTCTTCGGCGCCACCAGTCCTGTCGATCCTTCTGCCGACGCGAAGCAGGGGAGTGTTTCACGTGAAACCGCTGCGGTAAAAAAGAACGAAGATGCAAAGAACGACGAACCGGAACTGCTGCCGGTGCAGGGTGGTTACTTGGTTGAATTGCGTCTGAGTGATGTCGGACCCAACCTGCATCAGCCACGCACTATTTTCGACGAGGATGATCTTCGTGAGCTTGCCGATTCCATCAAGGAAGTCGGCGTGCTGCAGCCCATCGTGGTACGGAAACGCCCACTTGCGCAGATCGAGCCGCGCGCAAGGAGAACGCCGCCAGCAATGACGAGTCGCATAATATGTTCGACGGTCGCATGGACAGCATGTATGAGCTCATCATGGGTGAGCGTCGCTGGCGTGCTTCACAGATCGCAGGTCTGAAAACGATTCCTGCGATCGTCAAAACCACGGCCGACGACGACATGTTACGTGACGCTCTGCTGGAGAATCTGCATCGCGTTGCGTTAAATCCGCTGGAAGAAGCGGCCGCCTATCAGCAGATGATCGACGATTTCGGTCTGACACAGCGCAATTGTCGAAATCCGTCTCGAAATCACGACCGCAGATCGCAAATACCTTGCGATTGCTGAATCTGCCTGCAACCGTGCAAAAGAAGGTCGCCTCCGGACTCTTATCGGCCGGTCACGCGCGTGCGCTGCTGGGATTGCGGCTGAAGCTGATATGGAACAGCTTGCGACGCGCATTATTGCCGAAGGGCTGTCTGTTCGCAGCACCGAGGAAATCGTGTCGATGAAGGCCGCCGAATCGGATCAGCCGAAGAAAGCGAAGACCAACAAGCTGAATCCGTGGGCTGGAACGCCAATGCAGCTCGGACTTGAAAAGAAGTTCGGCACGAAGGTTTCCATCAAAGGTCCAAGGAACATGCCGCATCGAAATCGTCTTCAAATCCGAAGATGACATGAAGCGCATTATCGACATGCTCATTCCCTCTGCTGAAGAATAGTATTTCTCGAGTTTCTCTGTCGGATCAGTGTGATGTTCGCAGAAGGGCGCATATTCTATTCACGGCACACTCAAAGCCATTTGGCCAAGCTTACAGTCGTGAACAGAATATGCCGCCCTTCCGCTTATTTTTAGCGTTTTTGTGATTCCTTGTTTGGTGGTATTTGACGGCATCTTTCTATGGGAATTAGTTGATTCGTCGGTACATACGATTTCTGCTTTTCGTTTTACCGATGGCTTCAACTTTATTTTCTTGTATTAACTTTCTTAGATTACGGCGAATTGTTTCAACTGATTTTCCAGTAATATCAGCAAGCTCCCTTGCGGTAATATCTTTATTCTTTGGAATAAAAGTGAGAATATCAACCTTATTTTTCATAGTATTCGACAACATGTTTGTTGTATCGTTTTTATGAGTTGGTTCAGTATTTTTAATTGTCAGAGATAATCTCATCAGCTTTGTTGGATAGATTGACGCTGGAACGCCACAACACCACAGTGAAGGAGTCTGAGTCGCGCGGAATTCCGGTGCGCGCAGATCGCGGTTCTGCATTTCGTTCATCATGAGGATGATTCCTCCGCCCTGACCCTCGGCGGTGATAAGATTGCTTCCGATCACAGGGGTGGTTTGTACGAGCTGCATGAGGGCGCTATTGCGGCATCGAGATTGTCCATCTGCGAGATTATCAATGGTTTTGCCTCCCCATAGGCCACCTGGATTCGATATTTCGATCCTGTCTGCGTAAACGTCGACAGTGACCGGCTGGCCTTGAAAATACGGATGATATTCCCTATGCACTACTGCGTTGGCGATGGCTTCACGCAGAACTTCGGAAGGAATTTCCAATTCATCTTTTCTTCCGATGCCTTCGATGAACGAATAAGATCGTAAATTTCGAGATGTAGCATTTACCGCATCGTTGATCATTTCTGATGCAGATCCCTCGCATTCTACGCGGTCGAGGAACCTTAGTGCACCTGGCTGCGATTTTTCAATGCCTGGATGTACAGCAACGTCGATAAAGAGACGTGGGAAGAATTGTTGAGGATAGTTACCGGCTGCAATTAATCCCGCCATCCGTATGCGACCTTGTCGATCCGCAATGTTTAATCGCGCTAGTTTTTCTTCTTTTGTTTCTGCTCCACGCAAGGCTTTAGTGCCTTGTTTTCTTACAAAAATAGTATCGACAACAGAAGAGTTAAGGTCTTCAATAGAGGCATTAGGAATAATTTCAAGATCAGAACTACTTGGATGTAGTATATTTTGAATTTCATATAATTCTGCTGATGATAGGAGAACATCTTTATCATCAATTCGTTTGAAACTACCGCTTTTAATTCCTTTGGCGGTAATATAGCATGGCTTGAAATCTATATCGTTTTCATATATACGAATAACGAGAATCTGACCGCCGTCAACGTTCACGTGAAACATCATATTTTGGAGGATTTGAGAGTCTGATTCCATCCCTACCGCCATCTCCCATACCTTCGATAAGTTGGTCCCGCACTCTGTCGAGGTGAAAATCCTGAACGCAAGTGAATCCATTGTGTTCATCCAAACCAAGGAGCAGAGTGCCACCATGTGTATTTGCGAAGGCGCTGATGCTTTCCCACACGTCTTTGCTGAGGGATCGCTGACAGCTTTTTGCTTCGTAATCGCCGTCGTCATTATGCTGTTTGCGCAATCGTGCTATCGCGTTTTGGATTGGTTCTTGGAGAATGGACATAGCTTCCTCCATATCACAGTCATTCACACGGTCATTTTGATTTTATCACAGTCATGACTGTGATGTGACTGTATGAGTGACTGTGATGACTGCGATATCCACTGAAGGGCGGCGTACTCTACGCTCGACACGCGTAAGATACCGCTGTGCGGTCTTCGTGGCAAGCCGTTCACTTTGCTTGAGTAAAGCCCATCGGGCTTTTCCTCTTTATTGCTCAGTGATCAAAGCCTACGGTCAAGCATAGAATATGCTGCCCTTCCGTTCGTTTTTCAAGTTTTTTGTAGGGTGTGACTTTGTATCACGGTCATATGACGTCATTCACACGGTCATGACTGTGATGTGACTGTGTGAATGGCTGTGTGAATGACCGTCATGGGGAGTGTTACTGCTGGAGGTAGGCTTGGGTGTCAAGGGCGGCCCGGCAGCCCATGCCGCGGCGCTGATCGCCTGACGGTAAATACTGTCAACACAGTCGCCTGCTGCAAAAAACGCCGGCAGTGCTGGTGCGTGTGCTGGCACCGTCTACCTGAATATATCCAGCCGCATCTCGCTGCACAATGCCGTCAATAAAAGCTGTGGCTGGGGAGTGGCCAATCGCTACGAAAATACCGTTTGCGGCAATCGTGCTAATCTCTCCGGTGATAACGTTGCGAATGTTCACGGATTGGGCTCCGTTGCCGTCACCCAAGATTTCCTCCACCACGGAATCCGTGACGATGGTGATTTTCGGATTCTGTTGAGCGCGTTCCACGAGAATCTGCGATGCGCGGAATTCGGAACGACGATGAATCAACGTCACCGACGATCCAAATCGGGAAAGAAAATCAGCCTCAGTGAATGCGCTATCGCCACCGCCGATCACAATAATCGGCTTATCACGGAAGAAGAAGCCGTCGCAAGTCGCGCAATACGACACTCCCTTGCCGGAATATTCCACCTCTCCAGGGATGCCGAGCTTGCGGTATTCCGATCCGGTTGCGATGATCAAAGCACGGGTTTCAAAAACGTCCCCCTGATCGATGCGCACGGTTTTCACACCGGTGGCGTCATCGTTGCTCACGGAAACAACATCATCCCAAACGATTTCTGTGCCGAACTTCTCTGCTTGGCGTTGCATATTATCCATGAGTTCCGGCCCCATAATACCATCGGGGAAGCCCGGGAAATTCTCCACTTCGGTGGTGTTGACGAGCTGCCCGCCTGGGGTCAGCGCGCCCGCAATGACCAGTGGTTTGAATCCAGCCCGGCCTAAATATATGGCCGCGGTATATCCTGCAGGGCCGGATCCGACAATAATCACATCTCGCAAATCACTCATATTCCCACTGTAGCGAACCGCCGAAGCGAACAGCCGCGCATCGCACGATTTCATGTATTCTTTTTTCCTATGGCGTATTATCGAGTACTTTCCAAGCCGAATCATCTACAAAGTTTCACGTGAACATGAGCTGTTGTTTGTGGGGCTGTGCGTGCAGTTGCTGGTGTTGGCTGGATTCCTGGCGGCGCTTGAGTGGAATATGAGAAAAAGGGCTTGTGCTCCATGTGGAACGCAAGCCCTTTGGTTGTATAAACGTGACGCCTGCCTGCGCAGGCCTTGGATCACTTATTGATGATCTTCTTGAACAGATCGGCGCTGGCCTTGGCGAGTGCGAACTGGCCGAAGCCGGATCGATGGAAGCGAGGTTGGCGTTGACAATCTGGTTGAAAGTGTTGTTCTTCATGATGTTTCCTTTCGTTTGGCTTGGCGGCGTTCTTGTCTTCTGTTCTTTCCTCTGGCCGCTGCCGTAAGTCTTGTTTGTTTTTCTGTTATTTCAGCGCGGGTGGCGTTGCCGTTTCCCCGCGTGTGGGGTGCGGCTCCGGTTTTCTCTCCGGCTCCTGCCGCATCATGTCTCTTTGTTCTGTTGTGCCTTCATTATAGGCAGACGCAACCGTCGATGTCATGCAATGATCGTTGATTCTTTTGTATTTTCATCGGCTAATCTTGAAATAAACGTAATGATGCTGTGATGAAAAGTCGATCGTCAATTGCAAGGTGGTGTCGCCGTCGCAAAAAGAAGCGGCGCGATCTTCAGATTTCGATCTTTTCTATGAAAGTCTCAAAAAACGTTCTCCTGTAAGACTTTTTGCAAGGTCATCATTTTTTCTAGACATTTTCTATCTTTTCGATCTTCCTTACTTGCGGGAGTATTTGCGCTTGTTGTCGGCGAATGTCAGGTTACATTGATTGATAGCGAGTTGATTAGTGTGGCTGTTCGACGGGCTGATTGGCGTCGGGCGTAAGAAAGGAACGTGATATATGGCGACTATTCCTGAACAATACGAGAGCCAGCGCGTGGGCGTGCAGGGATATCGCGTGCTCAATCTCGATTTGGATGGCGTCTGCGCGGATTACAAGGGTGCGATCCGCGATTACCTGCAGCGGCAGGGCATTGACGTGCCGGAACATGCGTTGCAGACCGCGCATTACAATCTCATTCGCGAGGATGGATGGCCGTTCGATACGCTCGATGATTACATCGAAACGCATAAAGCCGCGGAACGTGAGCATCTGTATGCAACGATGCAGCCGCTTCCGGGAGTCGCGCAGGCGTTGCAACGATTGGCGGGCGAGCATGTGTACATTCGCATCGTCACGCACCGGCTGTTCGTGTCCGGCCAGCATCAGATGGTTGTTTCCGACACCGCGCAATGGTTGGACAGCAACCATATTCCATACATGAGCCTGTGCTTTACCGGGCTGAAAGACAGCATGCAGGCCACGATTCATATTGACGATTCGCCGGCGAACATCGAAACCCTGCGCGAGGCGGGGCAGCATGTGGTCGTGTTCGATCAACCGTACAACAGCGCGTACGATGGCCCTCGAATCAACAGCTGGAGCGACGTAAACGTCAACAAACTTCTCACCCTCTTCGAGCACTGGCCCGAGTAAGTGGTCTGCGCGGCTGATTGTCTGTACAACTTGCGTTCTGTGTTGGTATAACCCCGGTTTTATGTCTGTACAAGTCGGATTTGACCACCAATTCGGGGGTTGTGTAGACAGGAAATACGACTTGTACAGATGGATTATGCGATTGGCTGCATGGCTTGCTGGTTTAGTCGCACGATTTCGGCAGACAGACAATCGAGTGGTGGATACAAAGGAGGGCACGTGCGTATTACACGTGCCCTCATGTGTGTCTTCTCTGGAAAACGTTAGAAAGACGGTGACAATGATCAGAACACTTGAATGCTTTCGATATACAGCTGGTTGCCCGGCAGACTATCAAGCGGCACCCATAGCATGATGTCCTGCGTTTCCACGGACTTGTCGAACTTTACTTCGGTAGTGCCGGAATCGTCGAATTCGAACTGCGCCACCTGCTTGCCCTGGGATGGGCTGTCCGTCGCGTTCACACGAATGTATCCCTGGCCGCCCGAAGAACGAATCTTGATGACCATGCGATACGCCTTCTGCGGCTGGCTCAGGTGCACGTAATATCCGTAGCCCTGCTGTCCGTCAGGATTCGACAGGAACTTACGATTGTCGATTTCGTATGCGGTCGTGTTTTCCGGCTGCTTCGGATCCGGCACCTTTTTCGACTGCTTGTCGGCGGTCACGACCTTGTCTTCGGTTTTCTTGAGTTTCTTGGATGCCGTCGAATCGCCGGATGCCGGCGCATTGGCGGAAGTATCGGAAGAATCCTTGGAATTGGACGAATCGGCATTGCCGGACGTGTCGGCATTGGAGGAATCTGCGGAATTCGCATCCGATTGATCTCCCTCGCCGAACGGCACTTCGTCAAGATTCATTTCCGGCCATGGTCCTTTTGAATCAGTCGTAACCGAATCTGAGGGCTGCATCAAACCATGAACTGCAAAACCAAGCGCAACCGCAACCACGATGAACGCAACGATAATCGCAACGACCTTCGTTTTCAGCTTGCCAAACAGTTTCGCGTCGGCAACGTCAGTATTCGCCGAAGCGGGAGAAGGATTCTTCGGCGTGAAGCTCGGCGGAACCGCGGCTCGACCGGCTGCATACGCGGCGTCGATCGCTCCTGCTCTGCTTTCAACGCGCGAGCGGATTCCTCGCCGGGCTGAATGACCTGACCATCCGCGCCGATCACTGGAATGCGGCCAGTTTTTTCCAACTGGGAATCGTCGGATGACATGCCATCGGCCGTACGGAAACCCTGATGGGGAAAGAGAAGGGGGAATCGCTGGTGTCGGTCACGCCATCGATGTCTTCTTCGCTCAACAGCTCACGGCCGCTGCTCCACAACGATTTCACCGCTCCACTGGTGGCCGCGACGCTTTTCGCCAAAGCCTCCTTGCCATCGGAAAAATCGTTATGCGGTTCGGGGGCCGTGAACGTCATTTCCGGAATGCTTCCAGCCGCCGCCAGCGTATCCGGCAGTGGGAGCGCATCCTTCTCAAGAATCTGCAGCAACGGAACATTGGCGATCGAGCATTCCGATCCATGGAAGGCAACGTGACATCCATGCCCCCCAACGATGATAGCGGCTGGTATTCGCCAAGCAGCGCCTCCAATTCCGCAATGGTCGCCATTGGAACGGTGGGGAAGCCGTCATCCTCCGCAAGTTCAAGACCGCGCTTGCAGATCACACGGAATTCCATCGGCGTGGTCGGCGCAAGCGCTTCCAGACGGAAATCAGTCGACAATGTGGACGGGCGTCGGGTCAACATCGCATACAGCAATGCCGCAATCTGCCGAATCGCAAGCTGTTCCCGATTTTCCAAAGCTTGAGCGCAGGAAGTGTCGGCAAGCATGATGCTCACCGGAGCGTCTGCGATCTGAATGCCGGAACGGGTCAGTCGCACCGTGTCGGTGCTGATGGAGAAATGCGTGAGATTGTCTTTTTGCAGTGCATGCAACGCTCGATGACTTCGCCAATGATGGAGCGCATGGCTGTATAGCTCAACGGCTGGTTGGCATTCAGCGCAAGATATTCGCTGAGGGTCATGCCTTCGTCAAGCTGCGTCACCACCAGCGCGACCTGGCCGACATGCTGGAGCTGCAGCACTTTCGTGAAGTGGGAATCATGCGAAATTGCCAGCATGGAAGCGGTTGCGTTGACTTCCTGCAATGCCTTGCTGTTGCTGACGATAAACAGCTGGCAATCCCGTGCGAGCACATGGTCGCTGGCCTTCCAGACCTGCAGTCCGGTTTCTTCGCGCAATGGCGAAACGAGCACGTAGCGATTGCTGATGGTATCTCCCAGCTGAGGTTTCATGGGTTCCTTCAACTTTTTGTAAACGTTTGTTCTGCCTATGGTCACTCGCCGTTTTCGGCGTCGCCCTGTTCCAGTCTATCGTTGGGGCTGGTCGGCTTGCGAAGTCCGGGAATACGTGAGGAAATCAGCGCGATCGTCTCGTTGAATTCCTCGGAACGCAGCAGCCGCAACGTGCCCACGTAAACGATGAAGGTCACTATGGCCAACAGCGAGGCGCACGCCACTGCCTGAATCCAGTTCATATGACCGTCCACCGCTCCGATTTGGGCGCCGACAAGCTGGTAGACGCTGTCACGTACCGTCATGCCGATGAGCATGGTAGCTGCTGCCGCGCCAATCGATTTCAGATACGAGATGGCTATGTGCGGACCGTCGATATTGTTTTCGAATCGTTTGCGCAGCATGGCATACAGGATGGGGATCGGCAGTATGTAGCTTATGGCTCCTAGCATGCCGATCATTGTCGTCCATTCGGTAGGGGGGAGTAGTCTCGCGCCGATGATCACGCCTACCGCTTGAATGCCCATGGCAAACAGCATGAAAATGAACGGCGATTTGCCGTCTTCGAATGCATAGAACGTGCGCTGGATAATCAGATACGCGCTGGCGAACGGGAGTCCCACGCCAAGCGTGACTAACGGTCCCGCCATAAGAATCGCCTCTCTGACGTTCACAGACGGCAGCAACGCGAGAATGATCGGAACGGGCATCACTACGAAAGCGACCGAGAAATAGCACATGATCACGCCCATATTGCGCAGTGCCTGACTTAGATCGGCACGCGCTTCGGCGATATTATGGTCGGCGACCGCACGGGATATTTTCGGGAAAATCGCGGTTGCAAGCGAAACGGCAATCAGCGAATATGGCAGCATGTAAATCGTGTACGCGTTCTGGTATGAGGCATTGCCGGCCACGTCGAGCGGATTGATGCCGAACTGCTGCTGCGCGAGCATCGGCGCGTTGGTGGACGTGCGCGTGATTACGATATTGGCAAGCTGGTCGATTACGACAATGCCGACACTCCAAGCCGCGACCGGACCCATGGAACGCAAGCCGATGCCGCGAAGTCCGAATTGCGGACGGTATTTCAATCCGATTTTGGTCAGCGGAATGAATAATACCAACGCTTGGAATGCCACGCCCAACGTCCATGTTCCGGCCGTCAAAGCGATTTTGTCGGCGGTCCAAAAATCAAGCGGATGTTCCGTGGCACGGCCGAACAATGCGATGAACGTGCCGAAACCGATGCAGCTGATGATGTTCGCGCCCACCGAACTCCACGCATACGCGGTGAAATGGTCTTTGGCCGCAAGAATCTGGCCGACCACCGTATACAGGCCATAGAAAAAAATCTGGGGCATGCACCACAGGGTGAAAGAGGTTGCCAACGCCATGGTTTCCGGGCTGCCGTTCACATACAGTCTGGTGAGCAGCGGCGTGCACAGCGCCATCAGAATCGCCACTGCCAACAACATGGTGATGGCGAGCGTGATGAGCTTGTTGAGCCTGGTTTCGGCGTCTTTCGCCTTCAACGTGCGCACGATCTGCGGTACGAGCACGGCGTTGAAGATACCTCCGGAAACCAGGGTGTAGATGACCTGCGGAATCATGGATCCGGCCTGGTAGCGTTTGCCGCATAGCCGGTGGTGCCTAAAGCCCAGGCGAGCAGAATGGTGCGGATTTGCCCGGTCACGCGCGAGGCCGCGGTGCCGGAGGCCATGATCAGTGAATTACGGCCAACGGAAGAACTCATTCGTCGGGATCCTTCTTACGGTGGAATTGGCGCCACAGTCCCAAAGCTCCAAGTAGCACGGCGATGCCGATGATGATGAAGCCGCTTTTGTCGCTGATCTGCAATGCGCTGGTGATGTGGGTGGTTTGTGTCGCTCCGAATGTGATGCCCTGCCTGTCCTGCAGGCTGAGTGTGGCGTCCGCGGTGCCTGAGGTGGCCACGCGGATGGTGAATGCCACTTGGCTTCGCCGTGCGCGGGCACTTCCACGGTGTCGAAACGCGAAGTGACGATCTGCATGGAGTTGGTCAACGATGAGACTTTTACCGTGACCGGATAGGGGTGGCTGTTGCTGATGGTAACGGGCATTTGCGCGGTTTCGCTGACCACGTTGACGTTTTCCGTCGGTGTGATGGCCACGCCGTTGATGAGCAGGGACGCCAGTTGCCCGGCTCCTTCCACCATGGTGCTTCCGGCTGGATTTTCGCCGCCTAGCGCGTGCAAGGCCATGATGCCGTGCGCGTTGACGAGCTGTCTGCGCCACGCTTTGAGGCCTGCGGGGGCCTGCTTGGCGTCGTCGGTGAGGATGGACGCGTTAAATCGTTTGATGTCGCTTGCTGAGGCTGCAGCGTGCTGAGCGTCTGCCTGAGATTGGCTCGCGTCACATCATTGATTCCGTCGGATTGCGGCACGATCGTGGCCGCATCGTCGCCGCTCAAAGTGGGGTCGGCGTTGCTTAATGTGTTCAGATCGGTGATGTTCAGCCATGGCGATTGTTCGACGTCCGTCATCAGCGCGTCCACGACAGCTGGGTCGGAATTGTCGTTCAGGCAGACCAGCAGGTTGCGTTCCGCATACGGCTGTTCCATTTGGTAGAACGCGCTTTGCGCGACGAATCGTGCGAGACGCCCGGCCGTTGTTCCCTCGCCATCCGCTTCGGCGTCGGAACTGGTCGCTTGCCCTGTGCAAGGTTGGAAAGCACGCTTTGCGCGGTCAGTACGGTGACGTCACCCGTGTCGGTGGACACTATGCCTTGCCTGTTTCCGCAGTGGCCGCGTCGTCCTCTTCGAAATCATGCGTGGCGATGACGGTGTCGTACCCTGCTGTTTGGCTTCGTAAGCGCTCGATCGTCCAATTGCCAGTGCCCTGCCATGCATACGTGTCATACTCGCGTTCGGGTCACCCAACGCCGATTGATAGCTTTTCAAGGCCTGTTCGGCACTCCATTGCGAGGTGCCGACGCCTGACGAATCATAGGTTTTACTGTCGTTCAGCGCGGAATAGGCGGTGATGTCGAACAGGGACGGTTGCGTGATGCCGTCGACTTGCGTCGGCATCGACATCGCCTTCAGATAGGTCGGATCGGCCACCACCTGCAGTTTGTCATGCTTGGTGAACGTCTCTTCCAGCGACTTGAGTCGTGCCTCGTCTTCTTTGCCGGGTACTGCGATTTTCGAAAGTTCCGCGGAAGTGACGCCACCTTTGTTGACGAGTTGTTCCAGCATGGTGTTGTCGGTGGTCCATCCTTGCGCTTCGAGCGGCTGCACGATGGTGATATTCATCGCGGGCGTGTCGGGGGTATTGAGTCCGGCTCCGGTCCGTGTTGCGAAAGTGTGTGCTTCGTCTTGCTGGACGCCGTCGGCCTCATAGTTGAGCGTGACGGGCTTGGGACCCAGAGTGGATGGATGCCAGTGCTTCTTGGCTTGATTCTGCGTCGATGCGCTCGTTTGCTGAACTCCGCTGAGCGCGGGAACCTCGGCTTTGGCCCACGATGATCGGGCGTGGGAGTCGTGGCG
>ENA-OQMZ01000505-OQMZ01000505.1-human-gut-metagenome-genome-assembly--contig:-NODE-505-length-16575-cov-1.671875_pt1 | contig 16575 bp, 26 predicted proteins | sample MGYA00242621_ERZ504862 | MGnify/ENA primary metagenome ERZ504862 (study PRJEB26092, sample SAMD00036393) | human gut metagenome | host: Homo sapiens | study: EMG produced TPA metagenomics assembly of... | reverse complement strand
AATTAAACAACAAATTAAACAATTATATATAAAAAAAGGAGAATAAAACATGGTTCATTTTGTTGGAGCAGGACCGGGATCACCGGATCTTATCACAGTCAGAGGTAAACAGTATCTGGAGGAGGCGGATGTGATCATCTATGCAGGTTCGCTGGTAAATCCGCAGCTGCTGGAATACAGCAAGGATGTTTGTACGATTCATAACAGTGCGAAGATGACACTGGAAGAAGTCATCTCCGTTATGGAGAGAGCAGAAGCAGAAGGGAAGATGACTGTGCGTCTTCATACAGGTGATCCTTGTATTTACGGTGCAATCCGTGAGCAGATGGATATTCTGGATGAGAAGGGCATTATGTATGACTATTGTCCTGGTGTCAGTGCGTTCTGCGGTGCGGCAAGTGCCTGAATCTGGAATATACTCTGCCGGATATTTCTCAGAGTGTGATCATTACACGAATGGAAGGCAGAACTCCGGTTCCGTCCAAGGAAAGCATTCAGTCATTTGCGGCTCATCAGGCAACTATGGTTGTATTCTTAAGTACAGGAATGCTGGAAGAGCTGAGCAGACGTCTTATTGAAGGCGGTTATACAGCAGATACACCAGCAGCCATTGTATATAAGGCAACCTGGCCGGAACAGAAGACCTTCGTCTGCACAGTGGGAACACTGGCAAAAACGGCTGCAGAAAATAATATTACAAAAACTGCTCTGATGATCATCGGAGATACAGTTGCAGCAGCACACTATGACCGCTCCAAGCTGTATGATCCGGAGTTTACTACAGAATTTCGTGAGGCTGTGAAATCAAAAACACATCACTCATAGAATCTGGTAACCTTAAGGAATTGCTATCGTTTATGAGATTACTGTAAACAGGAGAAAGAGAAGGAATATAACAGTGAAGGTTGCACTTATATGCTTCAGCCTTACCGGTCAGCAGACCGGGGAGAGATTATGCCGGGGTCTGGAAGCTGCCGGTATGACAGCAGAACTGGATAAAAAAAAAGTAAATATCTTCTGGATTCTATTCAGATCAGTACCTCTGCATGGGCAGGAGAGAAATTTTCTGATTCAGATGCACTGATCTTTATCGGTGCCACCGGAATTGCCGTCCGCAGCATTGCGCCTTATGTAGCGTCAAAGAAGTCAGACCCTGCGGTGCTGGTCGTAGATGAGTGTGGAAAGTTTGTCATTTCCCTTCTGTCAGGACATCTGGGCGGTGCCAATGAACTGGCGCTAAAAACAGCAGAAATTTTGGAAGCAATACCAGTGGTCACAACAGCCACAGACCTGCATCACCGTTTTGCAGTAGATGTTTTTGCAAAGAAAAACAATTGCAATATCTTTAACATGAAAGCAGCAAAGGAAGTCTCTGCTACACTTCTGGCAGGAAAGAAAGTTGGATTTTACAGTGAGTTTCCAACGGACGGTGAACTGCCGGAGGGGCTGATCCGGTGTGACGAATATGGGAATTCTGTCAGCAGTATGGATGACAGATCAGAAGAGGAAACACAGAAAAGCTCTGATTTTGATGGAACAGGGACAGATTGTACGAATATAGACTGCGGAGTTGCAGTTACTGTACATACTTCCTGTAATCCTTTTATTTCTACCACACAGGTAGTTCCGAAATGTCTGACTCTGGGTATGGGCTGCAGGAAGACAAGGATGCCGTGAATCGCAGAGGCAGCGCAGAAGGTGCTGGACAGATCCGGATTCATAAAGAAGCATTTGAGCAGATCGCAAGCATCGATCTGAAGAAAGAAGAAAAGGGAATCCTGTCATTGTCACAGGACTGGCAGATTCCTTTTGTGACTTATACAGAAGAAGAATTAAAACAGGTGCCTGGAGAATTTACTCCCTCACCTTTTGTAAAAAAGATCACAGGTGTGGACAATGTCTGTGAGAGAAGTGCAGTCCTTGCCAGTGGAAATGGCAGACTGCTGCAGAGAAAAACAGGAGAAAATGGTGTGACCACAGCAGTGGCTGCCAGGGAATGAGGATACATTTTGAGTAAAATATATGTAATCGGAATCGGACCGGGAGCTTATGACCAGATGACAGGAAAAGCGATCCGCGCCATGAATGAAAGTGATGCGATCATCGGATATACCGTATATGTAGACCTGGTGAAGGAATATTTTCCGGGAAAAGAATTTATGACTACACCAATGAAAAAGGAAGTGGACCGCTGTGTACTTGCTTTTGAAGAGGCAAAGAAAGGCAAAACTGTTTCCATGATCTGCAGCGGTGATGCCGGAGTTTATGGTATGGCAGGTCTGATGTATGAGGTTGGTGTCAATTATCCGGAAACAGAACTGGAGATCATCCCGGGTGTGACAGCTGCAACAGGTGGAGCTGCTGTTCTGGGTGCACCTCTGATCCATGACTTCTGTCTGATCAGCTTAAGCGACCTTCTCACACCATGGGAAAAGATAGAGGCAAGACTTCTGGCAGCAGCCCAGGCAGATTTTGTTGTATGTCTTTACAATCCGTCAAGTAAAAAACGTCATGATTATCTGCAGAAAGCCTGTGATCTGATGATGAAATACAAATCACCGGATACCATCTGCGGAACAGTTTCCAATATTGCAAGAGAAGGCGAAGAAGCTCATGTAATGACATTAAAGGAACTGAGAGATACACAGGTGGATATGTTTACCACAGTATTTATCGGTAATTCTCAGACAAAGGAAATCAACAATAAGATGGTAACACCGAGGGGATATAGGAATGTATAAAGTTCTTGTTTTTGCGGGAACAACAGAAGGATACGAAATCTGCCGGTTTCTGGCAGATCATAAGATAGAGACAAAGGGATTTGTTGCCACAGAATATGGCAGCAAATCTCTTACAGAAAATGAATTTCTCACTGTTCAGACCGGAAGACTGGATGCAGCGGACATGGAAGAGGTCTTTTTACAGGAGAAACCGGAAATGGTGCTGGATGCCACCCATCCTTATGCTGCTGAGGTGACTGTAAATATCAGGACAGCCTGTGAAAATACGCAGACAGCATATTACAGGGTGCTGAGAGAAGCAGGGGAACATGAGGACAGGGCAGTATATGTGGACAGTGTTCAGGCTGCAGCAGATTATCTGGATCAGACACAGGGAAGTGTACTGCTGACAACAGGAAGCAAGGAACTGGCCGGCTTCACAGGCATGAAGGATTATCAGAACCGTCTTTATGCAAGAGTCCTTTCTCTGCCCAATGTGATGAAAGCCTGTGCAGAGCTGGGATTTGAGGGGAAACATCTGATAGGAATGCAGGGGCCTTTTTCCAGAGAGCTGAATGCTGCAATGCTCAGACAGTATGACTGCAGATATCTGGTCACAAAGGATACAGGAAAAGCAGGGGGATTTCAGGATAAGATCGATGCTGCCCTGGAATGTGATGCAGTTCCTGTGATCATCGGGCGTCCTCTGAAGGAGGAAGGCATGTCTGTGAGAGAATGTAAGAGATTTCTTACAGAGCATTTCGGTTTAGCCACAGACCGCATATTACATTGCTGGGAATTGGAATGGGAAGTCAAAAACTTCTCACTGTCCAGGGTAAGAACAGCCTGGATCAGGCGGATCTTCTGATCGGTGCCAGGAGGATGGTGGATTCTGTGAAACGTCCGGGACAGGATGTGTTCGTGGAATACAGAAGCCAGGAGATCAGGGATTATATTGATGCACACCCGGAGTATGACAATATTGTGATCGTCCTTTCCGGAGATGTGGGCTTCTACAGCGGAGCCAGAAAGCTTCTGGAAGTACTGTGTCAGGACAGTGCGGATCTGAGAGTACAGAGAAAGAACGGATCAGAGAAGAGTGAGGAAGAACGGGATAGTTCAGCACAAAATAATACAGAGATAGAGATTCAGTGTGGGATTTCCTCAGTTGTATATTTTATGTCCCAAATAGGATTGTCCTGGGATGATGCCAAAATCGTCAGTGCACATGGAAGAGGCTGTAATCTTATCTCACATATCTGTTATGCAGAAAAAGTCTTTTCCATACTTGGAACTTCAGACGGTGTAGCAGTTCTGGCAGAGAAGCTGGTAAAATACGGGATGGGTGATGTGCTCCTTTATGTGGGAGAAAATCTGTCTTATGAAAATGAGAAGATTTTTGTAAAACCAGCCAGTGAACTGACAGAATATAAGGGTGATCCTTTGTCCGTCATCTGTGCAGTAAATGAAAATGCAGGAACACGTCTGGAGACGCATGGGATCAGAGATGAGGAATTTATCAGAGGCAAAGCGCCCATGACAAAGGAAGAGGTGCGTACGGTATCCCTTTCCAAACTGCGGCTGACTGCTGATTCTGTCTGCTATGATGTGGGTGCAGGAACAGGCTCACTGTCAATAGAGATGGCACTTCGTGCTCATCAGGGACAGGTCTGGGCAATTGAGAAAAAGGAAGACGCAGTTGAACTGATCCACCGGAATAAGGTGAAATTTGCAGCGGATAATCTGGAGATTGTGGAAGGACTTGCACCGGAGGCTCTGAAAGATCTTCCGGCACCAACCCATGCTTTTATCGGAGGCTCGTCAGGAAATCTGAAAGAGATCGTGAAGCTGTTGCTTGAAAAGAACCCTCAGGTCCGGATCGTGATCAACTGTATCACTCTTGAAACTGTGTCTGAAGCATTGGAAACAGCGAAAGAGTTTGGATTTGAAGAGAATGAGATCGTACAGCTAAGTGCAGCACGTTCAAAGGCAATCGGACGTTATCATATGATGATGGGCGAGAATCCCATTTATATTATTACACTTCAGAATCCCGGGAAATAACAAATGATGCAGATATCAGGGATTACAAATTAACAGTTAAGGAAATACAGATTAACAGTTAATAGATTGGAATGCCCTGAAATTGTTGAAAAAATATAGGACAGAAACAGAGGAGAACAGGGATGGATATTCCAAGAATACTTCTTGCAGCAGGAGCCAGCGGCAGTGGCAAAACACTGATCACCTGCGGACTTCTGCAGGCACTGGTCAATCGAAAAATGAAAGTGGCATCTTTTAAATGCGGACCGGATTATATAGATCCCATGTTTCATTCCAGAGTCATCGGGACGAAATCCCGTAATCTGGACACCTTTTTTACAGATGCCGAGACTACCCGATACCTGCTTGGAAAAAATGCAGCAGACTGCGATATTGCAGTGATGGAAGGTGTTATGGGCTATTATGACGGCGTGGGTGGAATATCCACGAAAGCAAGCGCTATGACCTGGCAGATACCACAGATACTCCGGTCATCCTTGTGGTAAACAGCAGAGGAATGAGTATTTCCCTGGCAGCTTATATCAAAGGTTTTATGGAGTACAAAGAGAAAAGCCATATCAAAGGCGTGATCTTTAACCAGATGTCTCCCATGCTTTATCCCAGAATGAAGAAGCTGGTGGAAGAACAGCTTGAGGTGGAGGTTCTTGGATATGTGCCAAAGGTAGAGGACTGTGTGATCGAGAGCCGTCATCTGGGTCTTGTGCTTCCTGAGGAGATTTCTGATCTGAGGGAACGCTTGCAGAAGCTGGCCGGAATATTGGAAGATACACTGGAAATCGACAGGATCCTTGGGCTTGCCAAAAATGCAGAGGAGCTGCAAGTGCCGGAATCTCTGATACAGAAAGACAGGACATATGGATATTGTCTGCCACAGAAGCTGCGTATCGGAGTGGCAAAGGATGAAGCCTTTTGTTTCTTCTATGAAGACAATTTCCGTCTCCTTCAGGAAATGGGGGCAGAGCTGGTTGATTTCTCGCCAATTCATGATGAACATCTTCCTGCAGATCTGGATGGGATTCTTCTTTATGGCGGTTATCCGGAATTAAATGGAGAGGCACTGGAACGCAATGCATCCATGAAAGAAGAGATTGCACAGGCAGTTAAACAGGGCATGCCATGTATGGCAGAATGCGGAGGCTTCATGTATCTTCATGAGCAGATGGAGGATATGGGCGGAGTGTTCCGGAAACCTGCGGAGTGATCCCCGGAAAATGTTTCCGCACTCCCAGACTGACCAGATTTGGATATATCACATTAACCGCCAGGAAACCTGTTTTTGGCAGAAGTGCAGAGGAGATCGGCGAGATTCCGGCCCATGAATTCCACTATTTTGATTCTGAGAACTGTGGAAGTGACTTCCATGCGGCGAAGCCTTTAAGTAAAGAGGCTGGGACTGTATACATAGCAGCAGTAATCTGCTGGCAGGATATCCTCATATCTATTATTATGGAAATCCCCAGATTCCCAGGGCTTTTCTCATGAAATGTCTGGAATATCATAACAAGGAGTTTTAAAAATATGTTATATTACAGTATGCCTGCCCTTGCAGCAGGCTTCATACTTGATCTTATGATAGGAGATCCCAGATGGCTGTATCATCCGGTGTGTCTGATCGGAAATCTGATCGCATTTCTGGAAAAAATACTTCGGAAGATTTTTCCGAAAACAGATAAGGGCGAACTGGCTGCAGGTATAGTGGAAGTGATCCTTGTCTGTCTGTTAAGCGGTGGAATCCCATTTCTGATCCTCCACATTCTCTATGGAATCTCAGTATGGGCGGGATTTGCACTGGAAACCTTCTGGTGTTATCAGCTTCTGGCAACGAAATCTCTGAAAACAGAGAGCATGAAAGTCTATGACAGACTGAAAAACGGAACTTTGGATGAGGCCCGTTATGCAGTATCCATGATCGTAGGCCGTGATACCCAGTCATTGACAGAGGAGGGTGTTACAAAGGCGGCAGTAGAGACTGTGGCAGAGAATGCTTCAGACGGTGTCATAGCACCGATGTTCTATATGGCAATCGGCGGAGTGTGGCTGATGTTTCTTTACAAAGGAATCAATACCATGGATTCCATGCTGGGTTATAAGAATGATAAATATCTGTATTTTGGTCGTTGCGCTGCAAAGCTGGATGATGTGGCCAATTATATTCCAGCCAGACTTTCAGGATGGCTGATGGTGGCAGCCTCTGCATTTGTAAAAATGGATGTGAAAAATGCAGCGAAGATTTACCGCAGAGACAGAAGAAATCACGCCAGCCCCAACTCTGCACAGACAGAGGCAGCAATGGCAGGTGCGCTGGAGGTACAGCTTGCAGGCAATGCTTACTATTTCGGAAAGCTTTATGAGAAACCAACCATAGGAGATGGAATCCGCCCTGTGGAGGTGGAGGATATCAGACGTTCCAATCGTCTGCTTTATGCAACAGCGATCCTGGGGGCTGTGATATTTATTCTGATCGGAAGCGCGGTGCGATATTGTTTCTTTTTATAATTCCGGTAACGTGGATTGCCGAATAGTAATTAATATAAAACATGTATAGTAAGACAGGAGACAACTGATGACAAAACATATACATGGCGGTGATGTTTATAAATATGATCACTGTCTGGATTTCTCTGCAAACTGTAATCCGTTGGGAACACCGCAGAGTGTAAAGCAGGCGATCATAGACAGCGTAGAGGACCTGAGTGATTATCCCCGTGTAGGATGCGGACCTCTGAAAGAGGCAATCGCAGATTATGAATATACAAAAAAAGAATATCTGATCTGCGGGAATGGAGCCGCAGACCTTATTTTTTCCCTCAGCAGGGCATTGAATCCAAAGAAGGCCCTTCTTCCTGCTCCTACCTTTGCGGAGTATGAACAGGCACTGGTCAGTGTTGGCTGTGAGATCAGCAGATATTATCTGAAAGAGGAAAATGATTTCTGTATACAGAAAGATTATCCGGATGTTCTGAAAAGAGAAAAGCCGGATATTATTTTCCTGTGTAATCCCAATAATCCTACAGGGATTACCATACCTCAGGACCTTCTGGAAGAAATCCTGGAAACCTGTGCCATGCAGGGAATATTTATGGTAGTAGATGAGTGCTTCCTGGATTTTGTAAAAGATCCGGAGAAATATACGCTGAAGGGAAAACTGGAAAAATATCCGGGACTTTTTATTCTTAAGGCATTTACCAAAAGATATGCGATCCCCGGTGTGCGTCTGGGCTATGGATTCTGTTCGGACAGGAAAGTACTTGACCGGATGGAGCAGTCACCCAGCCTGGAATGTGTCTACCATGGCACAGCAGGCAGGAATGGCAGCACTGAAGGAATCAGAATATGTGGAAGCAGGACGGCAGATCATTTTCAGGGAATCTGCATGGATGAAGGAAAAGATGAGACAGGTTGGGCTGACGGTATATCCTTCTGAAGCAAATTATATATTCTTTTACGGACCTGAGGATCTCTTTGAAAGATGTGTTGCAAAGGGGATCCTGATCCGGGATTGCAGTAACTATCTGGGGCTGAAAAAAGGATATTACCGTGTGGCAGTGAAGCTGCATGAACAGAATGAAAAGCTGATAGAGGTACTGGAAGAAGTGCTTTCATAAGTATTTATACAGGAGAAAAGGGGAAACAAAAAATGGCAAAAGCGATTATGGTGCAGGGGACAATGTCCAATGCAGGAAAAAGCCTTCTGGCAGCAGGGCTTTGCAGGATTTTTAAACAGGATGGATACAGGGTGGCACCCTTTAAATCCCAGAATATGGCACTGAACTCTTTTATTACAGAAGAGGGGCTGGAGATGGGCAGAGCTCAGGTGATGCAGGCGGAAGCAGCCGGAATTAAGCCTTCTGTGCTGATGAACCCCATTCTTCTGAGCCTACCAATGATGTAGCTCCCAGGTGATCGTAAACGGAGAAGTCCTGGGAACCATGAGTGCCAGAGATTATTTTAAATATAAGAAAAAGCTGGTGCCTGACATTATGAAGGCCTATGATAAACTGGCATCAGAAAATGATATCATTGTGATCGAGGGGGCCGGAAGCCCGGCGGAGATCAATCTGAAAACAGAAGATATCGTAAATATGGGAATGGCAAAGATGGCAAAGGCACCGGTGCTTCTGGTGGGAGATATTGACAGAGGTGGTGTTTTTGCACAGTTGATCGGTACAGTGGAGCTTCTGGAAGCGGATGAAAGAGAGATGGTAAAGGGTCTGATTATCAACAAATTCCGCGGCGACAAGACCATCCTTGATCCGGGAGTGCAGATGCTGGAGGAGAGAAGCCATATCCCTGTAGTGGGAGTGGCTCCGTATCTGGATATTCAGGTGGAGGATGAGGACAGCCTCACAGAAAGATTTGACAGAAAACAGGAAGTGGATCTTATTGATATTGCAGTGATCCGGGTGCCAAGGATCTCCAATTTCACAGATTTTAATCCACTGGAAAGTATCCCGGGAGTTTCCTTGAGATATGTACAGCATGTCAGTGAACTGAAAAATCCGGATATGATCATCCTTCCAGGAACAAAAAATACAATGGAAGATCTGCTGTGGATGCGGGCTAATGGTCTGGAAGCTGCAGTTTTGAAGGAAGCTGCAAAGGGTAAGATCATCTTTGGAATCTGTGGCGGTTATCAGATGCTGGGTGAGACCTTAAGTGACCCTCATCATGTGGAAGCCGGAGGAACCATCAAGGGAATGGGACTGCTTCCTATGGATACTGTTTTTGCGGAAAAGAAAACCAGAACCAGAGTTTCCGGCAGATTTCTGGAACTCGAGGGAGAGCTTCAGGCACTTTCCGGCGCAGAACTGGAGGGTTACGAGATCCATATGGGAGAAACTGTGTTAAAAGGCGAGGCCGGACACAGTGTATCCATTGAAGATCAGGTGTCAGGAGAGTGTAAGGAAGACGGTGCATACCGTAAAAATGTCTGCGGAACCTATGTCCATGGAGTTTTTGACAGGGAAGATGTGGCAGAGGCTGTTATACGTGTTCTGGGTGAGAAAAAGGGAATCGATGTATCTCAGATGACAGGAATCGATTTTGCAGCATTTAAAGAAACCCAGTATGATATCCTGGCAGCAGAACTGAGGAAGCATCTGGATATGAAGAAAATCTATGAAATTCTGGAGCAGGGAATCTGATCCGGAACAGTATGGTGAAAATCCAGATAAACTATAGCAATCCTCGTAAAATTTCACACTCTGATGGGCTGGATTAAGATGCATTATTTTAGAGGATTGCTATAGTTCTGGCAGTAGAGGACACAAGGTTGGAGAAATCAGACCGGGATTCTTTGGCGGAACGAAACCATGTTATAAGAAGAATTGTATTTTGAGAGGAGGCTCTTATAAATGTTGAACATTAATTTTATGGAGATGTGAAAAACAGTATTTATAATACAAATGTTTATTTTAAAAACAGTTATGAACCAGAATGGCTTGATGCAGAACTGGCGAAAAAGATGATTAAAGATATTGATGATTCAGAAGTATTGAGTGGTGAATGCATTAACAGTCCGGTGTTGGGACAGATTCCTCCTGAAAGACTGTCAGGAGGAGTGAAAACGTTGTTGCTGATTTTAAATGAACCGGATCGGATTTTCAATGCCTCGACCTGTGGCGATAACTGTGCAAAATGGATATTGGAAATAGGCAGGATTAAAGATGTTACCATTAATCTCAGACATATGATGAGTTTTGGAAAAGACACAAAATTTGAGATAAAAGTCCAAAATGGAGGAGAAACGGTCCATTCAATGAAGGAACTTGTTCCTATAGCAAATAAGTATTTAAATGAAATGAAACAGGAGTAGTGATTATGAAAGGTTCACATAGAATCATTGTAGAATCCAGAAAAGTGAAATATGATTTTGTAATTCATAGGAATATTACAATCATTACTGGTGACAGTGGATCAGGTAAGACTGTTTTAATTGATCTTATACATGATTATGGAAGATATGGTGCGGACAGCGGTGTATTTCTTTCCTGTGACTGCCCCTGTAAAGTGATTGATAGTGAGGATTGGGAAAGAAAGATAGAAGAAACAACAGGAAGCATTATTTTTATTGATGAAGGAAATCGCTTCCTCGTTTCAAAGAAGTTTGCACAGCTTGTGCAGGGATCTGATAATTACTTTGTACTGGCCACAAGAGAAAAGCTTCCGGCATTGCCATATAGTGTAAGTGAAATATATGGATTTCGCAAATCTGGAAAATTTCATGATGCGAAACAGAAATATAATGAAGATTTATCATTTGTACGGTGAAATATCAGAGGAAAAGAATATCAATCCGAAACTTGTAATAACAGAGGATTCCAATTCTGGATTTGAATTTTTTAAAGAAATGTCCAGACAGAAGGGTGTGAACTGTTTTTCTGCTGGTGGGAAGTCAAATATCATCAGACAGTTGGAACAGAGACCGAATGAAGAGGGTACAATTTTGGTCATTGTAGATGGAGCTGCATTTGGTTCAGAGATGAAAGATATCAGTGAATGCATTAAAACACAGGGAAACATTGTACTCTATGCACCAGAATCTTTTGAGTGGTTGTTACTTTCAACAAAGGAAATACCGGAAGTAAAAGTAGAAACAATACTTCAGAATCCGGAAGAATATATAGACAGTAAAGAGTATATCAGTTGGGAACGATATTTTACAGATTTATTGATAGAAAGTACCAGTAAGAATTTTATATGGGCATATTCGAAGAAAAGGCTTACAAAGGCGTACTTTGCTCCAAGAATAGTGAATGCGGTAAAAACAATCATGAAATTGGTAGACTGGGAAAATCATTCTGAAAAGTCAGAAAAACCCTTTTCTATTATCGTATTACATGGTATACTGAATACCGAAATGAATGATATGCAAAATAGGATTTTATGCGTCAAGTGTTCGGTGAATGGGGAGTTGTCACTGAAACGAAAAGTGCGTCTTACGGTATATTATCCGCACCCGTTGCAAACAATATAAGAGGATATCTCATATTGTGTTAGGGAATGTTTTCGACATACATTCTATCACAATTGGAGATATCCTTTTTAATTTGGTCAAAAGGATAATCTCCATTTCAAAAAATACAAAGGAGGTTATTTTTTAATGGTTGACAAAGTGAAAATTGAGCAGGCAGTCCGTCTGCTTCTGGAAGGTATCGGTGAAGATATCACACGGGAAGGTCTGATTGATACTCCTGACAGGATTGCCCGCATGTGTGAAGAAATTTACGGAGGTCTTGGTCATGAAGCGGATCAGCATCTGTTAAAGCAGTTTCCTGTAGAAAATAATGAAATCGTGCTGGAAAAAGACATCACCTTTTACTCCATGTGTGAGCATCATCTGATGCCTTTTTATGGAAAAGCTCATCTTGCATACATCCCCAACGGCAAAGTTACCGGTTTAAGCAAACTGGCACGTACAGTAGAGGTTTATTCCAGAAGGCCACAGATCCAGGAACGGCTTACTGTTCAGATTGCAGATGCTTTGGAGCGTACTCTGGATCCAAAAGGAATTATGGTAATGCTGGAAGCGGAACATACCTGTATGACCATGCGCGGAATAAAAAAACCAGGAAGCAAAACAATCACTACTGTAACCCGTGGTGCGTTTACAGAAGATAAGGAACTGCAGAAAATGTTCCTTTCTATGGTAAAAGGATGAATAACAATTTTTCAGATATGGATCGTGTCAATCGGATCTGGAGGCACCCGGTTTATCAGGAACATTATAAAAAAATACAGGAACTTGAAAGTGAACGGATCTTCTGCCGTCATACCCCTGAACATTTTCTGGATGTTGCACGGTTGATGTACATTTATGCACTGGAGGAACATCTGGAGTTGCCCAAAGAGCTTATCTATGCAGCAGCACTTCTTCATGATATAGGACGTGCACAGCAATATCAGTACAACATTCCCCATGATATTGCAGGAGTAGAAATCGCACGGGAAATTCTGACAGATCTGCACTTTACAGAACAGGAAAAAGAACTGATTCTGTCTTCCATTGGACATCACCGAAAAGGAGATTCCTGCAGTACGCTGGCAGCACTTCTTTATAAAGCGGATAAGCAGTCCAGAAATTGTTTTTTATGTTCCGCTGCTTCCGAATGCTATTGGTCTGATGATAAAAAAATATGAAATTGAATACTGATCTTCTTCATAAGCACAAAAGAAAGGATGGGTTCTGCTCATGAAAATTGGAAACTGTTTTTTGATACTAAGAATCATACTTACATAATGGGAATTTTGAATGTTACCCCTGATTCCTTTTCTGACGGCGGCAAATGGAATCATATGGATGAAGCTTTGAAACATACAGAGGCAATGATTGCTGATGGTGCAGATATTATTGATATCGGAGGCGAATCTACACGTCCCGGTCATACTCCTGTCAGTGCTGACGAGGAAGCACTGAGAGTTCTTCCTGTTATTGAAGCGGTCAAAAAACATTTTGACATTCCTGTTTCTGTAGATACTTTTAAGAGCAGTGTTGCTGAAAGCTCTATCCAGGCAGGAGCTGACCTGGTTAACGATATCTGGGGATTAAAATATGATCCGAAAATGGCAGCTGTGATCGCAAAATATGATGTGGCCTGTTGCCTGATGCACAACAAATCTAATACAGAATATCAAAACTTTCTCATTGATATGCTCGCCGAAACACAGGAATGTGTCAATCTTGCAAGACAGGCTGGCATTAAAGATGAAAAAATCATGCTTGATCCGGGAATTGGTTTTGGAAAAACATTTGAAATGAATCTGGAAGCAATGAATCACCTGGAGCTTTTTCAGAATCTGGATTTCCGGTTCTCCTTGGTACATCCCGCAAATCCATGATCGGACTGGCACTGGATCTTCCTGTAGATCAGCGCGTGGAGGGGACTTTGGCTACCAGTGTAATTGGCGTAATGAAGGGATGCTCTTTTGTCCGTGTCCACGATGTTAAAGAAAACAAGCGTGTGATCCAGATGACAGAAGCAATCCTGGGACGCAGATAAATTACTGGCACAAAACAGATGGTAAATATAAATAACATACAGAAAGGATTTGCTGTTATGGATGAGACCAGATTAGACAAAATAGAAATTAAAGAGCTGGAGGTTTTTGCAAACCATGGTGTATATCCCGAGGAAAATGTTCTGGGACAGAAATTTGTTATTTCTGCCACGCTTTTTACCAGAACACGTCTGGCGGGATTAACCGATGAGTTGTCTGCTTCCATAAACTATGGCGAAGTCAGCCATATGATCACTGATTTCACCAGAAAACATACTTATAAACTTCTGGAATCTCTTGCAGAGAATCTTGCAGAAATGCTTCTTTGCTCTCTTTCCGGACTTGAAAAAATTACTCTGAAGATTGAAAAGCCCTGGGCACCGGTTGGTCTTCCTTTGAAAACCGTATCTGTGGAAATTACACGGAAATGGCATACTGCTTACATTGCTTTTGGCTCTAATATGGGTGATAAAAAGATGTATATAGACAATGGGATCCGTGGTCTGGCAGAGACAAAAGGATGCCGTATAGAGGCAATTTCCGATTATCTTATTACAGAACCTTACGGAGTTACTGATCAGGATGAATTTTTAAATGGAGTTCTGAAAATGCGGACACTTCTTACTCCTGGAGAATTGCTTGTGAGACTGCATCAGTTAGAACAGGCGGCAAACAGGGAACGTATCATCCACTGGGGACCAAGGACACTGGATCTGGATATCCTGTTTTATGATCAGGAAATTATTGATATGCCAGATCTTCATATTCCTCATATTGATCTGCACAACCGCGATTTCGTTCTTGTACCAATGAATCAGATTGCTCCGTATCTGCGACATCCTGTGTTAAATCAGACCATTTCGCAGCTTCTGGACAGCCTTCTGAACAAATCTGAAAATACTGCAAAATAAAGTGAACAGTAACCAGTAACGATATTTTGTTGAATGTTCCATTGATATTTACTTTGCCATTTTTTACAAACAGTGCTATGATATATTCAATGGAAATTCTATAAAAGAGAAAACATCTACAGGAGGGCAAAAAATTATGAAAATCAGACGCGAAGAACACATGCAGGTGGAAATGGTCACGTAATCATCAAAGAAATCCTTGATGCAGAACAGTTGAATGGTAAATGTGGACTGGTATGCACAGGTAACCCTGGAGCCGGGATGTTCACTGGGATATCATGAACATCATGGAGAAAGTGAAACCTACTATATTTTACAGGGACAGGGCGAATACAATGACAACGGTACCTATCGTCCGGTAAAAGCAGGAGATATTACATTCACACCGGACAATCATGGACATGCACTTGCAAATACAGGAAATACAGATCTGGTTTTTATGGCTCTGATCATTAAAGACTGATATAAAAAACAGCAGCACATATTTCTTATGGAAATAATGAACTGCTGTTTTTATTACCAGGACAGACTGATTATAATAAAAAATAGTATAAACCAGGTATCATTTCATAATCATTCAAATGGAGAATCAAACTATGTACAGAAAAACAGCAAAGAAGTTACTGAAATTCATAGAGAAAAGCCCTACTGCATTTCAGGCAGTGACGGAGATGACCAAAAGGCTTGACAAAGAAGGCTTTGAAGAATTGAAAGAGGAGGATCACTGGAAGCTTAAAAAAGGCGGAAATTATTATGTGACCAGAAATCATTCTGCGATCATAGCTTTTCCATTCCGCAGAAGCCTGTGTGGAAGTTTCATATTATGGCAAGCCACAGTGATTCCCCTTCCCTTAAGATTAAGGAGAATCCTGAGATAGAGGTGGAGAATGCTTATATCAAACTGAATGTGGAGCGTTACGGTGGAATGATTCTGTCTCCATGGTTTGACAGACCTCTGTCAGTGGCAGGAAGGCTGATCGTCCGTCAGGATGGAAAAATCAGAGAGAAGATGGTGGCTGTGGACAGAGATCTGCTGGTTATTCCTAATCTTGCCATTCATATGAACAGGGAAGTAAATGACGGATATAAATATAATGTGCAGAAGGATATGCTGCCTCTTTTCAGCGATAAGGAAGGAAAGGGCAGATTTATGGAAACTGTGGCTGAGGCCGCAGAAGTAAAGACAGAAGATATTCTGGGACATGATCTGTTTCTTTATGACAGAACTCCGGGTACTCTGTGGGGAGTAAATGAGGAATTTGTTTCTGCACCCAGACTGGATGATCTGCAGTGTGCATTCTCTTCTATGGAGGGATTCCTGCAGGGAAATCGTGAAGAAAGCATTTCTGTACATTGTGTGCTGGATAATGAAGAAGTGGGAAGCAGTACAAGACAGGGCGCTGCTTCTGCTTTCCTGAAGGATACTCTGATGCGGATCAATATGGGACTGGGACGTACCCAGGAGGAATATTATATGGCACTTGCAGACAGTTTTATGATTTCTGCAGATAATGCTCATGCTCTCCATCCAAACTATACGGATAAGACAGATCCGGTAAACCGTCCGGTGCTGAATGAGGGAATCGTGATCAAGTACAATGCAAACCAGAAATATTGTACAGACGGAGTGTCCGCTGCAATTTTCAAGGATATCTGTGACAGGGCAAAGGTGCCGTACCAGACCTTTGTGAACCGTTCGGATATGGCAGGCGGATCCACGCTGGGAAATATTTCCAATACCCAGGTTCCTGTGAAAACAGTGGATATCGGTCTGGCACAGCTTGCCATGCATTCTGTATATGAAACAACAGGTGCGAAAGATACAGAGAGCCTGGTTAAGGCAGCTGACAGTGTTTTTGCATAGTTTGCAGGTACACTGGCAG
>ENA-OQMZ01000503-OQMZ01000503.1-human-gut-metagenome-genome-assembly--contig:-NODE-503-length-16618-cov-1.770178_pt1 | contig 16618 bp, 22 predicted proteins | sample MGYA00242621_ERZ504862 | MGnify/ENA primary metagenome ERZ504862 (study PRJEB26092, sample SAMD00036393) | human gut metagenome | host: Homo sapiens | study: EMG produced TPA metagenomics assembly of... | reverse complement strand
AAGAGCCTTGATTGAAACGGTCAATGACGAACTGAAGAACATCGCACAGATTGAACACTCAAGACATCGTTCATTCAGTAACTTTATAGCCAACTCCTTGTCGGCTATCGCGGCATACTGCTTTTTTTGAAAAGAAGCCCGCCATTGACGTAAAGTTTTGTCAATGACGGACAACTTGCTATTTTTTGATTTTATTTCGAACTCACGTTATATTAAATGATTTGTTAGGATCAACCAAATGATATTCGTCTTCTTCCAAAGATACTATTTGTTGCAGTGGAAGGCTGTACAATGCACCTGTCAACATCCGGTGAAGCGATTCGTGGTCATAGCACCCAAAATATGGCGCAAATGCCCACCTGTCAGTTTTTGCAAAGCCTCACTCACGGTTTTCATACCATATATCAGAAGTACCAGTGAGCCTATCAGTTTCAAAAAAAACAAATATTGACATGTAGATTCTCTTTTATTTAGACTCTCTTCTTTCTTACACTTTATTAAAAAACACAGAGGCACAAAGTATTTAACCCATCATAGGTTAAACCTTGCACCTCTGCACCTATTCTGTTCACCATAGCCTTTCAGGTCAGGATTTCTTTTCCTTCACATTGCTACTGGCTTCCACCACATTTACTACATAATCGCCCAGTTTTTCACATTCTCCAATAATATCCATATAGTGCACCCCCATCTGATAATCATACTCCTTATTATTCACATCCAGCACATTTTGGTTCTTTAGCTGATTACGATAGTTATTTATTTCATTCTCTATATTAAACGATTTATTCACATCTACCACATGATGCTCATCTTCCACCAACGAAATCATCTGAGACAAAGCATCATCAGTCAACTGGAACATCTGATGAATATGATCATACTGTTTCGGAGTAAAATCCATATCACTGCGATGTTTACGATTGATAGTACGTGCCAAATTATAACAGCTGTCCCCGATACTTTCTATTTCAGTCACTTCACGAAGCATAGCACGAATTTGCAACTTACTTTCAGAACTCAAACGCCCGTCGGATACCTGATTCAGATAATTAGCGATCTCCACCTCCATGTTATCGCTTATATTCTCATATTTCTCAATACGACTGAACAATTTGTTAAAGTCATTGTCATTAGTGGTGTGAAGCAGATCCCGCACCATGCCAAACATACGATGAGTACGCTCTGCAAAGAGATTGATTTCCTTGCGTGCCTGCAATATAGAAAGCTCTGCCGTAGAAAGCATACCACCTGTAATAAAGCGCAAACGATATTCCTCATCCTGCTCTCTCTGAGGAATGATTTTACAGACAGTTTTCTCTATCAACTTGACAAACCAAATAAGAATCAACACATTGCATATATTAAAAGTAGTATGAAAAGCAGACAGTTTAAAAGATACGGCAACAGCCGGATCTGCTGTTCTCATTATATCTTCTACAAACCATGAAACCCCCATAGTTACAGGCTTGAAAAGGCATAACACCCAAATAACCCCAAAACATTGAATACCAAATGAGCCAGCGCAGCCCTCCTGGCCTGCGTATTGGCAGTCAGTGCGGCAAGGTTAGCGGTTATAGTGTACCAATATTCTCGCCAAGTACCAACGCAGCCCCCAGCTCAAAACTAATCCAACCATTGGCACACATAATCAAAGTAATAGCCATCGTTGCAGCCGATGCCTGTACAATCATGGTAAGAACTGTACCGATGACAACAAATAAGATAACAGAACCAAATCCCATATCAGATATAGTTCTGGAACAAAAGACAACATTTCGGGGTTTCTACTTAAGTCAGGAGCATTCGTCTTCAAGAGAGAGAGGCCCATAAACAAAAAAGAGAAACCGAATATAAATTCTCCAATGGATTTACGGTTACTCTTTCCTGAAAATAATAAGGGTACGCCAACAGCCAATAACGGAAGTGCCATAGCAGCAATATCTACTTTAAACCCTAGCGCAGATATAATCCATGCAGTGACAGTGGTACCGATATTTGCCCCATAATGACTCCAATTGATTGTGAAAGTGTAAGGAGTCCGGCATTAACGAAACTTACTACCATAACAGTAGTAGCAGAAGAGGATTGAATTAACGCAGTGATAAGAACACCGGTTAGCACTCCGGTTACCCGGTTGGTGGTCATCGCTGTGAGGATTTTACGCAGTCTGTCACCAGCAAACTTTTGCAGCCCCTCACTCATGATTTTCATTCCATAAAGGAATAGCGCCAGTGAACCTAGCAGCTTTAAGAAATCATAAAAAGAATACTCCATCTTTAATTAATTTGGTAGGAATTGGCTAATCTCCCTTTTATTCAGTAAATTTCAAGCCGTTTCACTACGTTAGTAATAATTATTACGATTATGTTACAAATCTGTTGCAAAAATAACAATATTTCAAAGAACTTCCCAATCGGAAGCTCACTTTTGGATATTTATAATGGTTTTAATCTAGATATCCCATACGGGCCGGTCAGTGCAAAGTCAATAACAAAGTAGAAGGACTCAATTACCGGGCCTATAATAATAAGGATGTAGAGTTCCTGAACATACTGAATCCTTCAGGAATGCGTACCTATGTCCGTTCGCTCTGCTTCATCTTGTGCAAAGCGGTGGAGGCTTATACCCTGATGGAAAAATCATGCTTGAACATCCCGTATCCAAAGGATATTATTGCGCCTTGCAGATAGGACGCGAAACCGGGTTGGATGATGTTTCCCGTATTAAGCAGCGAATGAAAGAGATTGTGGAAGCCAACATCCCTTTCCACCGTTTTTGAATGTCACACAACTGAAGTAGTAGAACTATTCCGCCGGAAAGGAATGATGGACAAAGTTAGACTGCTTGAAACTTCAGGGGAACTTTACTCCTATTATTATACTTTAGAAGATACCATTGACTACTACTATGGCAGTCTGTTGCCCAGCACCGGATATATCCGCAAATTCGACATTGTTAAATACTATGACGGCTTGTTGCTGCGAGTCCCCAACCGTCAGAATCCGGAAATATTGGAGGAAGTAGTAAAACAAGAAAAAATGCTGGAAGTATTCAAAGAGCACCGACGCTGGAATCAGATTTTAGGTGTGGGTACTGTAGGAGATTTCAATGTGGCCTGTAATGAAGGTTATGCCACCGATCTGATTAATGTGTCTGAAGCCTTGCAGGAAAAAAAAAAATTTCCAATATTGCTGATGAGATATACCACAGAGGAAAAAACGGTCAAAGAGTAAAACTGGTTCTTATCTCCGGTCCATCCTCTTCTGGTAAAACGACTTTCAGCAAACGACTCAGTATCCAGTTGATGGCAAACGGGCTGAAACCTTACCCCATCTCCCTGGACAATTACTTTGTTGACCGAGAAAAGACACCAAAAGATGAAAAAGGTGATTATGATTACGAATCATTGTATGCATTGGATTTGGAGTTCTTCAACAAGCAATTACAAGATCTGCTTCATGGAAAGGAAGTAGAGTTACCACGTTTCAACTTCACCACAGGAAGAAGGGAATTTAAAGGTGACAAACTTAAAGATTTGACGATAACAATGATTATTGATTCTCGAAGGGATTCATGCACTTAACCCCGAATTAACCCCTCATATTCCCGCCGAGAATAAATATAAAATATATGTATCGGCATTAACCACTATTCTGCTGGACAATCATAATTATATTCCGACTACCGACAACCGTTTGTTGCGCCGTATTATCCGCGATTACAAATACCGTGGCTATTCCGCAGAGGAAACAATCAGAAGATGGCCCAGCGTACGCGCCGGAGAAGAAAAATGGATCTTCCCATATCAGGAAAATGCAGATGCCATGTTCAATTCTGCCTGTTGTTTGAACTGGCCATTATGAAGGATTATGCCATTCCTATTCTAAGGAATGTTCCCAATAACAAACCGGAATATTCAGAAGCATACCGTTTACGCAAATTCTTGGAATATTTCGCTTCGGTACAAGATAAAGAATTGCCTCCCACTTCTTTATCTGAGAGAGTTTTTAGGAGGAAGCAGTTTCCGGTATTAACCTGTTATTAAACAGTATATAAGTTTTGTTTATGTGCAAAACAAACAGTAATTTCGGCCATTATTAAACAAGTATAAGTGAATGCACTCCAAAGGCTATAGAAAACTGTTCAACTGCCTGATGTTCTACTACTAAGAACATTTCTTCTTCAGGAGGGTATGCCAAAAGCCAGCAGACTGTACATTACACCACCATAAAGATGGATTAAATGACAGCGTATCTTACTTTTGGCATACGTTTCTTTCTATTTGATATCTTATTCTCTTGCACATCAATTGGTCGGATCCATTAATCCGCCCTTATGGAAATTTCTATTTATGAACCAGTAGACCTTATTACAACTCTTATGAAAACAACAATCAACGGTATGACAGACCGTATCCGACGCCTACGTCAAGAATCTTTTGATACACAACCTTCTTTGTCCATAGAACGTGCTCTGATAGAAACCGAATTTTACAAAGAAAACGAAGGAAAGTATCCAATTCCTATTCTAAGAGCACTGAACTTCCTTGAAATCTGTAAACGGAAAACTATATACATAGGTGAAGACGAACTGATTGTAGGTGAACGTGGACCACGCCCCAAAGCCGTATCGACTTTCCCTGAACTGACCTGTCACAGCGTGGAAGACCTTCATGTATTGACACCCGCGAATTGCAGCGTTACACCATCAGCCAGGAAGATATAGACACCTATGAGCGCGAGGTAATTCCTTATTGGAAAGGGCGCACCCAACGCGAACGCATCTTCAATCATGTTCCCAAAGAATGGAAAGAAGCTTACGAAGTAGGAATGTTCACTGAATTCATGGAACAACGAGCCCCCGGCCATACTTCTCTGGACGGAAAGGTTTATCAACATGGCATGCTGGATTGAAAGAACGTATTGCACATGAGTTGAAAAATCTGGATTTTATGAATGATCCAGAAGCAACCGACAAACAAGAAGAACTGACCGCCATGTCCATCTCCTGTGATGCCGCTATCATTTTTGCCGAACGCCATGCCGAACTGGCCGAAAAGATGGCTGGACAAGAAACCGATCCGAAACGCAAAGAGGAACTGAAAAAAATAGCGGAAATCTGCCGATGGGTTCCTGCACATGCCCCCCGTACTTATTGGGAGGCCATACAAATGTACTGGTTTGTCCATCTCGGCACCATTACAGAGCTGAACGGATGGGACGCATGAATCCAGGACATTTTGACCAGCACCTCGCTCCTTTCTATGAAAAAGACCTGGAAGAAGGAATACTGACCCGTGCAGAGGCCAAAGAACTGATGTCATGTTTCTTTATCAAAGTAAATAATCAGACAGCCCCACCCAAAGTTGGCATCACCGCCAAAGAAAGCGGTACCTACAATGACTTTACCAATCTGAATATCGGTGGCATCAAACGTGATGGTAGCAACGGAGTCAGCGAAGTATCCTATATCATGCTCGAAACAGTAGATGATCTTCACCTGTTACAACCCGGAAGCGCCCTGCACATCAGTGTATGCACCCCGGAGCGTTTCCTGCGCGAAGGCTGCAAAGTAATCCGTAAGGGCTATGGCTACCCATCTGTATTCAATCCCGACACATACGTCATGGAACTGATGCGACAGGGAAAAACACCGGAGGACGCTCGTGAAGGCGGATGTAGCGGATGCATAGAAGTAGGCGCTTTCGGAAAAGAAGCTTACATACTGACCGGTTACCTTAACGTACCCAAGATATTGGAAGTCACCTTGCACAACGGAACAGATCCTGTATCAGGCAAGAAAGTAGGCTTGGTAACAGGAGATCCCTGTACCTTCCGGAGTTATGAAGCACTTTATGACGCATTTCTTAAACAAATCCATTATTTTGTAGATATGAAAGTACGCGTCAGCAACTACATTGACCGTATGTTCGCCAAATACGCTCCCGCCACTTTCCTGTCTTTGTTCATTGATGACTGTATCGCCAAAGGAAAAGATTATTATAACTGCGGACCGCGTTATAACACAAGCTATATTCAATGCACCGGTTTGGGTACTATTACCGACAGCCTCTCCGTTCTGAAAAAACATGTATTCGAAGAACGTAAATTCAATATGGAGCAAATCATCCATGCTACCGATACCAACTTCGAAGGACAGGAAGCCATGAGACAGTTCATACTGAACCGTACCCCTTTCTTCGGTAACGATGACGAATATGCAGACCGCATCGCCATCCAGATCTTTAACGACCTTTACGATGCCATCGAGGGAAAGCCGAACACCAAAGGCGAATGTTTCCATCTGAACATGTTGTCTACCACCTGTCACGTTTACTTCGGCAAAATGATGAATGCCACCCCCAACGGCCGTCTAGCCGGACGTGCCATCAGTGACGGTACCTCACCCTCACACGGAGCAGATACCCACGGGCCATCCGCCGTTATAAAATCATTAGGAAAACTGGACCAGGTGAAAAGCGGAGGCACTCTATTGAATCAGCGCTTCCTGCCTTCACTTCTTAAACACGATGAAGACATAGCCAAACTGGCAAGCCTCATCCGCAGCTATTTTGCTTTAGGAGGACATCACATTCAGTTCAACATAGTAGATACCGCTACCCTGCATGCCGCCCAAAAACATCCGGAAGAATACCGGGACCTATTGGTACGCGTAGCTGGATACAGTGATTACTTCAATGACATGAATACAGATTTACAATATGACGTAATAGCCCGCACGGCACAAGAAACCTTCTGACAAGATGAGTCTGATTTTCGACATCAAACGCTATGCCATCAATGACGGACCGGGCATCCGCATCACACTTTCATGAAAGGATGCCCGCTCTCGTGCGTATGGTGCCATAATCCCGAAGGCATTCGTAACGGAAAAGACAAACTATACACAGCCAAGAAATGCCTCGGCTGTGGAACTTGTCTGAAAGTATGTCCCAACGGGGCACTGACACTGGCTCCCGAGGGTATTATCACCGACAAGCAAAAATGCGTGTTATGCGGACGCTGTGCCGAAGAATGTCCGGCAATGGCTATCGAGATATCAGGAACGGAATATACCGCCGAATACCTGATGCATGAAATAGAAAAGGAAATTCCATTTATGGATCAATCAGGCGGTGGAGTTACTTTTTGTGGTGGAGAACCGTTGCTTCATCCCGAATTCTTGATTGATATACTGAAACGTTGCGGACAACAGGGAATTCATCGGGTGGTAGATACCACCCTGCTTGCCCGCAAAGAAACAGTGGATGAAGTGATGCGGAATTGTGAACTATTGCTTATCGACTTAAAATCAATGGACAGTACCGTACACCAGACATTTTGTGATGTTCCCAATGAATTAATTTTGGAGAACATCCGCAGAGTAGCAGAAGCTGACTTTCCTTATTATATCCGTATTCCATTGATTGAAGGAGTGAATGCAGATGAAAAGAACATAAAGCTGTCTGCCGAATTTTTGGCCAGTCTTCCACGGCATCCTGAGATCATTAACCTATTACCTTACCATGATATAGGAAAGGGAAAGCATGCAAAGCTAGGCAGTATCTATAACCCTAAAGGATATAAAATGCAAACGCCATCCGAGGAAGTACAACAGCAGTGCATACAAATCTTGACTGATTACGGTTTAAAAGCAACCATAGGTGGATAATTATATATCATCGTTCTGTAGTAAAAGGACCTTCGTACCCCAAAAACGTGCCCCGTCCTCCGTTATCAAATAATCTTCCTCATTACGCAACTCTGTAAACTCACGATAACTCTCCAACTTATCATAATCGATAAAATCCTTAAAGCATTTCTCCGCTTTCCAACAATCTATTAATATAGATACCCGGTTCTATAGTAAGTTCAAATTCCGGTTCCAAAGATCCGGCCAGCCTTAATAATTTACGGCTGACCTAAGTACTTTTCTAATGAATCACCTGTCTTTTAGCAACTGCTTTTTCCAAACACTTCTTCAAATCCGCGGCAGAACCAGTTTCTGTCACTCCCACCCTCTACGCTTTCTCACACAAGGCAGGCTGGATCCCATCCATACAATATGATATCCATATCGCCAATCCGGCATAGGGCAAGTCCCAAAAATAAAGAGAAGTAGAACCTTGGCGGAAATGATAAGTATTATCCGCATAGTCGCCACTCTCCTCGTTATCCCAAATAGCAAGAAACCTATCCCCACGTTTTTTCAAACTGTTACGATGGGTTGTATAAGTTTCTTTTGCAAACATAATCTTATGTTTTTTGTATAGATGACAGGTAAAGATAGCCATCCCCTTAAAATAATCCCCCCAAAAAGGAAGATTATTACAATACAATTTCCTATTTTTGTCGCAATAAACAAGGAAATAAAAATATTATGGCACAAGGCTCACGTCAAGTACAAACACAAGCCCAGCAACAAATACAAACCTTATCTCCACAACAGATACTGGTAGTGAAATTGCTGGAACTGCCCACTGTGGAGCTGGAAGAACGTATCCATTCCGAAATACTGGATAATCCGGCCCTGGAGGAAGGGAAAGAAATGCCCGAAAATGAAGATGACAACACAGAATACGTTGAGAACGAAGACGGAAATACAGACTCGAACGAAGATTTTTCATTAGGCGATTACAGCAACGAAGATGATATTCCCGATTATAAACTACAGGAACATAATCGTTCCAAAGAAGGAGTAGCCGAAGAAATCCCTTTCTCGGATGCCGTATCTTTTTATGAAATATTGAAAGACCAGTTGCAGATGCAGGAACTTACCCCAGAACAACGAGATATAGCAGAATACTTGATCGGTTCATTGGACGATGACGGCCTGTTACGCAAAAATATGGAGTCTATCATGGATGAACTTGCCATCTATCGAGGAATCTATACCACTGAGGAGGAATTAAATAAAATCTTGGAAATAATCCAAGACTTTGATCCGGCAGGTATCGGTGCCCGCAGTTTACAAGAATGTCTTCTGCTACAAATACAAAGAAAAGCCGATTCACCGTTAAAACAAATAGAACTGGACATCATCGGTAAATGCTGTGATGAGTTACCCGCAAAAACAAAGAAAGGATTATCCAAAAACTAGGTATAACCGAAGAACAATATAATGAGGCGGTGAGCGATCTCACCAAACTGAATCCTCGTCCGGGCAGTTCACTGGGTGAAGCAATGGGTAAAAATATGCAGCAGATCATTCCCGACTTCATTGTAGAAACGTATGAGGATGACACCATTACTCTAAGTTTAAACAATCGTAATGTTCCTGAGTTGCGTCTGAGCCGCCAGTTCACCGAACTACTGGATGAACACACCCGCAACAAAGATAATCAGAGCAAAGCCTCAAAGGACGCACTGATGTTCCTAAAACAAAAAGTAGATGCCGCACAAGGTTTTATCAACGCCGTAAAACAGCGACAACATACGTTGCTCACCACCATGCAAGCCATTATAGATATTCAGCGCCCCTTCTTTTTGGAAGGAGACGAATCCCTGCTAAAGCCCATGATCCTAAAAGATGTAGCCGAACGCTCGGGATTGGATATTTCCACCATATCACGGGTAAGCAACAGCAAATATGTACAAACAAACTATGGTATCTATTCGTTGAAATTCTTTTTCAGCGACGGTTACACTACCGAAGACGGTGAAGAACTCTCTGTCCGCGAAATCAAGCGTATTCTGAAAGAATGTGTAGACACCGAAGACAAGGAAAAACCGTACACTGATGATGAACTGGCCGAAACACTAAAAACGAAAGGCTACCCCATAGCCCGCCGTACTGTAGCCAAATACCGCCAACAGCTTAACATACCCGTCGCACGATTAAGAAGGTAATATAAATTATATGGAAGCTAACGAAATAACCGAAACAATAGCAGTAGGCAAGAAAAACAGTCCGCTTGAAGTCAGTTCACGTATCATATCAGGCATATTCACGCCTTTTATGATTCCTTTTGTGGCATTTTTCCTGCTTTTTTTCTTCACTTATCTTCGTATCATGCCCATCCAGTACAAACTGATAGTATTGGGCATAGTCTACTGTTTCACCATTCTGATGCCGATGCTCGCCATCTACCTGTTCCAAAAAATAAACGGTTGGGGTATTCATGAATTGGGACACCGCGAAAAACGTTTCGTACCATATGCGTTGACTATCATCAGCTATGTCACTTGTCTCATCACCATGTATAAGATACACCTGCCCCGCTATATGTCAGGTATTATCGTAGCCGCCCTCATCTGCATGATCCTTTGCACGCTGATCAATTTCAAGTGGAAAATCAGCACACACGTGGCAAGCAGCGGCATGATGGTAGGCGGATTATTATCCTACAGCTTTATATTCAATTTCAATCCTGTATGGTGGCTCTGTTTTTTCATTTTGCTATCCGGGATGCTTGGCACAGCCCGTATCAATTGTAAAACAGCATACCTTATTAGAAGTTTTAGCCGGATTTATTGTCGGATTGTTTTGTGGTGTCATTGGAATTTTGTTTATTTGAAAAAAAATTAGTATTAACCTTATAAATTGAAAGCATTATGGAATTTCCAAGCAATGTAAAGTATACCAAAGAACACGAATGGATACGAGTAGAAGGTGATATAGCTTATGTAGGCATCACTGATTATGCACAAGAGCAACTGGGTGACATCGTATTCGTAGATATCACAACTGAAGGAGAAACTTTAGAAAAAGATGAAGTTTTCGGTACTATTGAAGTAGTAAAAACGATTTCGGACTTGTTCCTTCCCGTTTCAGGAGAAGTTTTGGAACAGAATGAAGCATTGGCCGACAATCCCGAATTAGTAAACCAAGACCCGTATGGTAAAGGGTGGCTGATTAAGATCAAGCCCAATGACTCTAATGACGTTAACGATTTGCTGGATGCTGAAGGATATAAAGCATTAGTCAACGAATAATATAGATTCCCATTAGGAATTGTTCAAGCGCGGATTACGCGGACCTCACGGATTTTTCTATCCGCGTTCATCCGTATAACCCGTGCTTGAAGTAAATATATAAACCAAACAATAACAAAAAACAATGAAACCTATCGTAAGCATTATCATGGGTAGCACTTCCGATCTTCCCGTAATGGAAAAAGCTGCCAAATTACTGGACGAGATGCACGTACCTTTCGAAATGAACGCCCTTTCGGCACACCGCACTCCCGAAGCTGTGGAGGAATTTGCGAAAAATGCTGCAGGCCGTGGAATTAAGTCATCATTGCCGCTGCCGGCATGGCTGCCGCACTTCCCGGTGTCATTGCTGCAAATACCACATTGCCTGTTATCGGTGTTCCCGTTAAAGGTTCAGTTCTTGATGGCGTAGACGCACTTTATTCTATCATCCAAATGCCTCCCGGAATTCCTGTAGCTACCGTAGCAATCAATGGAGCCATGAATGCAGCTATTCTGGCCGTACAAATGCTAGCATTGAGTGATACAGAACTAGCCACCAAGTTTGCAGACTACAAGACCGGCTTGAAAAAGAAAATCGTGAAAGCCAACGAAGAACTGAAAGAAGTCAAGTTTGAATATAAAACAAATTAACTAGTGGTTAGTGATTAGTGGTAAGTGGTTAATATTTCAGCGCAGCCCACTAATCACTAACCACTCACCACTAATCACTAACTATGGATTTATTCAATTACTCCCGCCGCGAATCTTCCGAAGTGAATATCGGAGCCACTCCCTTGGGTGGCAACAACCCCATCCGTATTCAGAGCATGACAAATACCGTCACTATGGATACCGAAGCCTGTGTGGAACAAGCCAAACGCATTATAGATGCCGGCGGTGAATACGTTCGCCTCACCACACAAGGTGTCCGTGAAGCCGAAAACTTGAAGAATATCAATATCGGATTACGCTCTCAAGGATATGATACTCCATTGGTGGCCGATGTACATTTTAACCCCAAAGTAGCCGATGTAGCGGCACAATATGCAGAAAAGGTACGCATCAATCCGGGAAATTACGTAGACCCGGGACGTACTTTCCGGAAACTGGAATACACTGACGAAGAATATGCGCAAGAAATAGAAAAGATACGTGCCCGCTTCATTCCTTTTCTAAATATCTGCAAGGAAAACCACACCGCCATCCGCATCGGGGTAAACCACGGTTCTCTGTCAGACCGCATCATGTCTCATTATGGTGACACCCCTGAAGGTATGGTGGAATCGTGCATGGAATTTCTGCGTATCTGTGTTGCGGAACATTTCAACGATGTGGTTATTTCCATCAAAGCATCCAATACCGTGGTAATGGTCAGGACGGTCCGTCTGCTGGTAAAGGAAATGGAAAAGGAAGGCATGGCTTTCCCGCTTCATTTGGGAGTTACCGAAGCAGGGGACGGCGAGGACGGAAGAATAAAATCCGCATTAGGAATAGGCGCACTCCTTGCAGATGGCTTGGGAGATACCATTCGTGTTTCATTGAGCGAGGCTCCTGAAAACGAAATTCCGGTAGCCCGCAAACTGGTTGATTATATACTAACTCGGGAAGGACATCCTTTTATTCCTGGAAAAGAAGCTCCGCAGTTCAACTACCTATCTCCGGGGCGCCGGAAGACTAAGGCTGTCCGAAACATTGGAGGAGATAATCTTCCCGTAGTAATAGCCGAACGTCTGGAAGGGTCTTTCGAAACCAATCCTCAGTTCAAACCTGACTATATTTATTGCGGTGGAAGTGTGCCCCAATCACGAGATAACAATATAGCCTATCTAGTAGATGCCAATGCATGGAATCCAGAAGACAAAAATGTCTATCCGGCATTTAACTACCAGCAGATGATAGAATTACATCACACGGTTTCCGATCTGAAATTCCTGTTTCTGCCCTATATGGCTATGAATGACGAAGTAATCGCAGCCCTTAAACTACATCCCGAAGTGGTAATCATCGCCCAAAGCAATCATCCCAACCGCCTCGGCGAATATCGTGCCATGACACACGAACTGATGAATGAAGGGTTAGAGAATCCGGTCGTATTCTTCCAATACTATCAGGAAACGAAAGCTGAAGGACCATGCAAATCAAAGCGGCAGCTGATATGGGTGCACTAATTTTTGACGGACTCTGTGACGGAATCTTCTTGTACAACCAAGGCCCTTGAGTCATATAGTGGTAGATACCACTGCATTTGGTATCCTGCAAGCCGGCAGAATCCGAACCAGCAAAACGGAATACATTTCATGTCCGGGATGTGGTCGTACCTTATATGATTTGGAGTCTACCATCGCCCGTATCAAAACAGCTACCTCGCACTTGAAAGGTCTGAAGATCGGCATTATGGGCTGTATTGTCAATGGTCCCGGCGAAATGGCGGATGCCGACTATGGCTATGTAGGTGCCGGTCGTGGAAAAATCAGCCTCTATAAAAAGAAAGAATGCATAGAAAAAAACATTCCCGAAGATCAGGCTGTTGAGAAGTTGATCGAGCTCATCAAAGCCAATGGTGACTATACAGAAAAATAAAAACGTCCAAATCATGGATTATCAACAGATTCTAAAAGACATCTATCAAGAAATCCAGCCCTACGCCTCTATTGGCAAACAGGCTGATTACATTCCGGCACTTGCCAAAATCAACCCAGATCAATTCGGAATGTGTATCCATACGATACAAAACAAAACTTTCATGCATGGAGAAGCCACCACCGGCTTCTCCATCCAAAGTATTTCGAAAGTTTTTTCACTTGCCATGTGTTTGAGTCTTGAAGGAGATAATCTATGGAAAAGAGTAGGTAAAGAACCTTCGGGAACAGCTTTCAACTCACTAGTACAACTGGAGGTAGAAAAAGGAATTCCTCGGAATCCCTTTATTAACGCCGGAGCCATTGTAATGACAGATATCCTGCTGAACCATCTGAAACACCCCGAAGAAGAATATCTTCGTTTCGTCCGCTCAATCAGCGGAAATAACCAAATTCATTATAATGAAGAAGTTGCCCTGTCCGAACGTGAAAACGGTTATCTGAATGCGGCAATCACCAACCTGTTGAAATATTATCATAACATCGACAATGACATAGAACGTGTACTTCATTTCTATTTCCTGCAATGCTCCATAGAAATGAGTTGTTATGATTTATCCAAAGCCTTTTTGCCGTTTGCCAACCATAAACAGGCTTTTACATTCGAAGGAATCACGCTGACCGCCTCTCAAGTGAAACGTATCAATGCCATCATGCAAACATGTGGATTCTATGACGAAGCAGGAGAATTTTCTTATTTGGTAGGTCTTCCGGGGAAAAGTGGTGTGGGAGGCGGTATAGCCGCAGTTTACCCACTACGATATTCAGTTGCAGTGTGGAGCCCGAGATTGAATCCAAAAGGAAATTCCGTTATGGGAATCAAGGCGCTGGAACTATTGACAACACAGACACAGGAATCTATTTTCTAGGAAACAAGTATCTCTCCATACTCAATCATCTTCTTTCTTGTTGGAATAATCCAGAATGAAGTTGAATATAACACGCATAATACTTATAGCCTTTCTATAAAAGAGAGAAGTACCTGGAATTTATGTAGAAATTATTGACCATGCTTAATAAATAACCGTTTTTACCCTCAATGGAACATCTTCTGTTTGCCATAAATAAAAGAAATAACCGACAGCAAAGTCTTTTGAAGATATCCTGAACAGGCACTTAAAAACCTGCCTCAGCATTTCAAATGTCCAAGACAGGTTCCCTTATATTTATAGAGATACAGATCAATATCTGTTTCTGCCACCGCCATAGCCATTATCTCCGCGACTACCACCATAGCCACCACCACGACTGTTGTTAACCGCCACGATAACCACCACCGCCAATGTTGCCATAGCTACGACGCGGAACGTTCTTCTCTAGGACGAGCTACTGACACAGAAAGAGTTTTTCCATCCATATCAACTTCATTAAGAGCTGCAATCGCTTTATCTCCAGCTTCATCATCAGCCATTTCAACAAAACCATATCCCTTAGAACGACCGGTCTCTCTGTCCATTATAATCTTAACAGAAACAACTTCACCATACTCTGCAAATAATTCTCCAAGTTCGGCTTCACTCATATTATAGTTAAGCCCTGCAATAAAAATGTTCATTTTAAAATAAATGTTTTAATAAAAAAATAAGTGCGTTTTGCTATTAGGAATCTTACAGAGAGACAAACGATTCTACCATCATCACTAAAGAATAAGTTGGAAAAGTATTAATGTACTTCTATGAGGATACTTAATGCAGGGGACAAATGTACGCAATTAGACTTGAACTCAAAACTAATTGGAGATTTATTTTTAATAATAAATGTTTTTTCGTTCTCTTTGAAAGAACAGACAAGTTTTAGAACGGAAATAACTGTTCCTCAAATACATATTTATACTTTAAAAGCTATTATACAGAAAGTTATCCTGTACTACATATCAAAAAGATAACCAATCTCCAGCCAGATCAGCATTCTTTATAGCAACAGGCCAGATACTTTCCGTAGAAGGAATTATTATGGAAGAAATTTCAGGAACAGGAACTACAGAAAATTCTTCAGTTTCCAAACAAGCTGCGAGAAACCGCAAAGTAATAAAATACAGAAAGAGAACTTATCTTTTTCATCTTCCCAACCATAATTCCGGATTAAGTTTAGCCGTTTCCTTACGAAGTTGAAAATGCAAGACCGTATTACCCGAACTATCTGTATGAATAGTACCAAGAACGGTACGTGTATTGACTTTGCTGCCTTTAGAAACCGATACGGAAGAAAGGTTGCAATAGACAGAGATGTAATTACCATGACGCACCAGTATATTGTTCAAACCATTATACTGGAAAATAGCCGAAACTTCTCCATTGAAAACGGCACGTGCCTGCGCTCCCGGTTTGCCCTTGATATCAATCCCTTTATTATCCAGTTTCACATTACGCAAACCATCTACGGCATACTGTCCGTAATGGCTGACAATCACATATGGACCGGTAATGGGAACCGGCAAAATACCCCGGTTACGTTCAAAACTGCCCGACAGCTGGCGGTCCTCATTATTCAGACTGAACTTCTCCACCGGAGCGACCTTCTTTGTAGACTCATTTTTTTCCGTAGATTTAGAACGGGACGCCCCTCCCGTAGTTTCACGCTCCGCTTTCTTAGCTGCTGCCGCCTTTGCGGCAGCCTCAGCAGCGGCTTTCCTACGAGCTTCCTCCTCTGCACGCTTTCTAGCTTTCTCTATTTCAATTTCAATCAAACGGTCAATCTGGGCATTCAATTGCTCAGCCGAACGTTTTTTCTTCCTTATCTCGCTTTGTATACCTTTCTGCTTCTTTTGCAAATTCGCCAAAAGAGTCTGGCGCTCCTTTTCCTGAATCTCCAGTTTGGCCTTTTCAACCTCACCCTGTTTTAAAAGATTCTGTTTGGCATGCTTAGTTTGTTCCACTTCTCTTTTTTTTAGCGGCAATTTGCTTCTGCTTACGTTCTATCTCCATTCCTTGAAGGCGCTGGAAGTTTGCATATTCCTGCACATAACGCATACGACGGTAAGTCTGACTCAAATTCTCGGCAGAAAAATAAACATTAATTTCTCTTGAACAGACTTGTTACGATACATGTATTGCACCGAAG
>ENA-OQMZ01000502-OQMZ01000502.1-human-gut-metagenome-genome-assembly--contig:-NODE-502-length-16688-cov-3.998853_pt1 | contig 16688 bp, 22 predicted proteins | sample MGYA00242621_ERZ504862 | MGnify/ENA primary metagenome ERZ504862 (study PRJEB26092, sample SAMD00036393) | human gut metagenome | host: Homo sapiens | study: EMG produced TPA metagenomics assembly of... | reverse complement strand
TGGAGGTCAAGCTGTTCGAGGGCGTCGAGTCCGATCCGTCCATCGAGACGGTCATGAAGGCGCCGAGGCCATGCGCGAGTTCGAGCCCGACTGGATTATCGCCATCGGCGGCGGCTCGCCCATCGATGCCGCTAAGGCATGTGGTCTTCTACGAGTATCCCGAGGAGTCCTTCGATAACATCATCCAGCCGTTCAGCTTCCCCGAGCTGCGTCAGAAGGCTCACTTCTGCGCCATCTCCTCTACCTCCGGTACCGCTACCGAGGTCACTGCCTTCTCCGTCATTACCGACTATGCAAGGGCATCAAGTACCCGCTGGCCGACTTCAACATCACCCCTGATGTCGCCATCGTCGACCCCGAGCTCACCTACACCATGCCCGCCAAGCTGTGCGCTCACACCGGCATGGACGCTCTGACCCACTGCATGGAGGCCTACGTTTCCACCTGCGCTTCCATGTTCACCGACGCCAACGCTCTGCACGGCATCCGCGAGATCGTCGAGTGGCTGCCCAAGTCCTATGCTGGCGACCATGAGGCCCGTCAGCACATGCACGAGGCTCAGTGCATCGCCGGTATCGCCTTCTCCTCGGGCCTGCTCGGCATCGTTCACTCCATGCTCACAAGACCGGTGCTGCCTTCGAGAACGGCCACATCATCACGGTGCTGCTAACGCCATGTACCTGGGCAAGGTCATCCAGTGGAACTCCAAGGATCCCCGTGCTGCCGAGCGTTATGCTTACGTGGCCAAGGAGATCCTGCACCTTCCCGGCGAGACCAACGAAGAGCTCATCGCCGCGCTCGTCCAGAAGATTCGCGACCTCAACGACCAGCTCAACATTCCGCAGTCCATCAAGGATTACGCGAATGGTGGCGTGAAGGTCGACGCCGAGAACCCGCAGATGGTTTCCGAGGAGGAGTTCCTCGCCAAGCTGCCCGAGATCGCCGCGAACGCCGAGACCGACGCCTGCACGCCGGAGAACCCGCGTGAGACCAAGGCTGCCGACTTCGAGAAGATCCTCAAGGCCTGCTACTACGACACCGACATCGATTTCTAATCGACTCTTGTTATCGTAACGAGGGGCTCCGCACGTATCCGTACGGAGCCCTTTCTTTTTCTTTTAGAGAATGGGATAGTTATGGCTGCAATTTTCAATAGCCCCAGCAAGTACATCCAGGGTCCGGACGAGCTGGCCAAGCTCGGCTCCTATGTCGAGCCGCCCGGCGCTAAGGCCCTCGTCATCGTGACGCCTCGGGCAAGAAGCGCGTCGGCACCAAGATCGAGGGCGGCTTTGCCGAGCTAAGGCCGAGCTGCTGTTTGAGGACTTTAACGGTGAGTGCTCTAAGGGCGAGGTCGATCGCCTGGTTGCGCTCGCTCGCGACAACGGTTGCGACATCATCGTCGGCGTCGGTGGCGGCAAGATCCTCGACACCGCGAAGGCCGTCGCCTATTACCTGGAGTCCCCGGTTATCATTTGCCCCACCATTGCTTCGACCGATGCCCCGTGTTCGGCGCTTTCGGTGCTCTATACCGATGACGGCCAGTTCGACAAGTACCTCTTCTTGAAGGCAAACCCCAATATCGTCCTTATGGATACGACGGTTATCGCGGCGAGCCCGGTGCGCCTGACGGTTTCCGGTATGGGCGATGCGCTCGCAACCTATTTCGAGGCTCAGGCGACGCACGATGCCGACGGCGGCACCTGCGCTGGCGGCAAGGGCGGCATGGCCGGCCTGGCGCTCGCCAAGCTCTGCTACGAGACGCTTATGGCCGATGGCGTCAAGGCCAAGGTCGCGCTGGAGAAGGGTGCGCTGACGCCTGCCGTCGAGCACATCATCGAGGCCAACACGCTGCTTTCGGGCATTGGCTTTGAGAGCTCGGGCCTTGCTGCTGCTCATGCCATCCACAATGGTCTGACGATGCTGCCCGAGTGCCACGGCATGTATCACGGCGAGAAGGTCGCCTTTGGCACCATCGTCCAGCTGGTACTCGAGAATGCCCCGACCGAGAAGCTCGAGGAAGTCTTGGGCTTCTGCATTGAGCTGGGCCTGCCGGTCACGATGAAGGAACTTGGCGTTGCCGAGCTTACGCGCGAGCAGGCCATGATTGTTGCCGAGGCCGCCTGCGCACCCGATGACACCATGTGCAACATGCCGTTTGAGGTGACGCCCGAGATGGTCGCAAACGCCATCCTGGGTGCCGACGCGCTGGGCCACTACTATCTCATGGATGAGTAAATCAAGCTAAGGAAGGGGCAAAGCCAGCAGATGACTTTGCCCCTTTTTGCTATGGTGCAAAGTGGCCTGTCTCCAATGCACAAGTTGGTGCAGGGGGAAGGTTACTTTGTACCAATCGTTGTTTGATGAAGGGCGGATTCTCGTATGGCGCTTCCCATGGTTTATGGCGGTCCCGGCCGGTATGTTCAGGGGCCGGGCGAACTTTCGCGTCAGGGCAGGTATTTGTCATGGTTGGGCTGCGCTGCTTATGTCTTGTTTGACCAGGGCACCGAGGATCGGCTGTGCAAGCAGATCGTCGATGGATTTCTGGACGAAGATCTAAGTGAGCCGTTCTTTAAGATTTATGACGGTCCGTGTACGGAAGACGCCGTTGTCGAAATGGCTAAGGAAGCCCGGGCCGAGTATTGCGACATGGTGGTGGGTATTGGCGGCGGCAAGATACTCGATATTGCCAAGGCCGTTGCGTTTTATGCCGAGGTGCCGTTGTGCGTATGCCCCACGGCGGCTTCGATGGACGGTCCGTGCAGCGCGATTTCGGTGCTGTATCACGAGGATGGGTCGTTCGACCACTACCTGATGCTCGAGAAGAATCCAGACCTGGTCGTGGTCGATACCAACGTGGTCGCGGCGGCCCCACTGCGTATGACGGTCGCTGGTATGGGCGATGCGCTGGCAACGTATTTTGAGGCGCGTTCGTGCGCCGCGGCGCACGGCGCCAACGAGCACGGTGCGCGCCGGGACACTTGGCCTTGGTTGCGGCTCGCGCCTGCTACGACACGCTCATGGAGTGCGGCGTCGCTGCCAAGCGCGATCTCAAAAAAGGGCGTACATCGCCGGCGGTTGAGCGCCTGATCGAGTGCAATATTCTGCTTTCGGGTGTTGGCTTTGAGGGCGGTGGCTTGGCGTTGGCGCATGCCATCGCCAACGGGTTGACGATTCTGCCCGAGTGCAAGGCAATGCATGGCGAGGCCGTGGCATTTGGCCTGGTGGTGCAGCTGCGCCTGGAGCGTGCACCCGAGCTTGATCAGGTGCTCGAGTTTTGCCAACGCGTCGGTCTGCCGACGACGCTCGAGGAGCTGGGCCTTGGCGAGATTTCCGATGCCGATCTGCAGAGTGTTGCAAATGCGGTCTTTAGAAACGAGCGTAACATGGCCAACGAGCAGGCAAAGGTGACCAAACAAAAGCTCGTGCAGTTCATGTGCGAGGCATAGCTTGGCGCTTGATCGACCTTGTGCAATCGGGGCGGCGATAGGCCATGGGCTATTTGCCGCAAAGATGCGCCGCGTGTAATTTGCCCGAGGCGTGGGCCGATGGCGTATCATTGTCTCTTGCTTGTTTGCACTGCTCAGGGAGGGGCCGCGCATGGCGCAGGAACACGATCTGTTTGATGACATTATCGAGATCAGCAAGGGTTTCGACTTTCTTAAAAACCCGCTTGGCGGTGTGACCGATGCACTCGATCCGTCGGCACCGCAGTGGAATCCTGCCGACTACAAGGAGCGTCCGCGCGGCAACACCATTCCGTGCCTGACCTGCAAAAACGAAAAGAGCGGCTGTACCGCGTGCATGGACGTGTGCCCGGTCAACGCTATCGAGGTCGAGGAAGACGCCATCGAGATCCTCGACTCCTGTCGCAAGTGCGGCCTGTGCGCCGCTGCCTGTCCGACCGAGGCAATCATCTCGCCGCGCCTGGCGCCTAAAAACCTGTATGACGACATTGTCTCGGCGGCCACGAGCCACGAGACCGCCTACGTCACCTGCACGCGCGCCCTTAAGCGCATGCCGCGCGAAAACGAAGTCGTCGTTGCCTGCGTGGGCGATATTACGGCCGAGACCTGGTTCTCGGTGCTGGCGGACTATCCCAACGTGAGCGTGTACCTGCCGTTGGGCGTGTGCGATAAATGCCGCAACATCGGCGGTGAGGACATTCTGGCGAGGCGATTGCGAAGGCCGAGGAGTGGTCTGGCACGGGTATGGGCCTGGAGGTCGACCCCAAGAGCCTCAAGTGCCATAAGCGCCGCGAGTACGAGCGCAAGGAGTACATGGAAAAGATCGCCCGCACCACGGGCCTGACGGTGACCAAGCTCAACCCGGCGACGGCGGCGCTGGCCTCGGTGACGCAGAAGCTCAAAGCCCACCGCCACCAGATTACCCAGCTGGAGCGCACGCTCAACACCATGTGCGGCACCACGACGACCAAGCGTCGCCGTTCGCTCACGCACGGGCGGCAGCTGGTGCTCTCGACGCTGCAAAACCACCCCGAGCTTGCCCAGAACATGCAGGTGAGCACGCCGGAGTGCGATTTTGACAAGTGCACGTCGTGCGGCGAGTGCGTCAATGTATGCCCCACGTTCGCCTGCGATTTGGTAGGAAGCGGTCGCTTTGCACTGGAATCCACGTATTGTTTGGGTTGCGGTGCCTGTGTCAAGGTTTGTCCCGAACATGCGCTCAAGCTTGTTGAGCACGATGCGTCCAACTTGATCGTCGTCGACCCCGAGGCCGAGGAGAAGGCCGCCCAGAAGGCGAAGGCTCACGAAGAAGCTGAGAAGGTCAAGCCGAGGCGAAGGCCAAACTCGGCAAGATGCTCGATCAGGTGGAGAAGCTCGCGGACTAGCTAAAAGAGCGTAAATGATGGCCGGTGGGACAGATACTGCCCCGCCGGCCAAAAAAGTTGCGGTGGAATAGTTCCTGTTTTGCCCTTAAGCTGGCCATTCTAGGAACTGTCCCACCGCAACTAATAAATGGTTAGTTCATGCTGCTTTGGTGGCCGGTTCGACCGGTACCGTTGCGCGTCACGGTTTCATGGAGCAAAAAAGAACCCGGGGACCTGTTTGGTCTCGGTGTATTCCATAAGGATGCCGTCGGCGTTGTAGGTCTGCCCGCGTATAACGGCGAGTGCGTTAAAGTCGTCGAGATCGAGCACGCGCGCATCTTCGGGCGTGGGATGCTCAATTGTTACATCGCGTTTGCCCGTGGCAATCTTAATGCCAAGATCTTCTTCGAGGTAACGATAGATCGAGTCGTTGACAATCTCGGGTGTCAGCCCCGGTACTTGTGAGCTTAGGTAATAGGAGTCGTCGGAGCACACGGCTTGTCCGTCTGCATAACGGATGCGTTTGGCGCGTGTGAGCTCACAGCCTTCGGGAAACCCAGTAATCTTGGAGAGCGCCTTGCTGCAGATGAGGAGCTCAAAGACGGTGGTGACAGTCTTGAGCTCAAAGCCTCGGTTGACCGCGATTTCCTTAAAGGTCTCGAGTCCGCCGCCACCACGACTCTTCTCGTCACTGATGTTGCGAATGACGCGCATGCCTTTGCCTTGCTGGGGGAGCACGTAACCATCTGCCGCAAGCATCGAGATGGCGCGACGGACCGTCATGCGCGAACAGTCAAACAGCTGCGTGAGCTCAGTCTCCGAAGGCAGATAGCTCTGATAGGCGTATGTGCCGTCGTCAATCGACTGCTTCACGTTGTCATAAATGGTTTGGAAGATGGCTCGCGCCATGACGGTCTCCTAGAGCTGGGTGCGTGAACGACGGATGAGGGCCGTCCGCGCAGGTGTCAATCGATTTACTTGCTGGGGTCGATTATATATTTACCCATGGCACGCAGAGCCGGGTCTGACAGGATGGCGCCGAGTTCGTCGAGGGAAGCCACCTTGGCGACCATCGAGGATACGTCGAGCCTGCCAGAGTCGATGAGCTCGAGCGCGCGACGCTGCGTATAAGGGTTGATGTAGGACGAGGTGAGCACAAGCTCCTTCTGGAAGACCTCGAAGGGCTTGACGGTGATTGTCTCATCGGGCTTGGTAAGTCCGAACATCATAACCGTGGCCTTATGGCCGGCGATTCTAATGGCCTGCTCAATGGTGACGGGCTTACCGACACATTCGATTACAACGTCGACGTTGCCGACGCCTCCTGCTTCAGGCGGGCCGGGACGTCCTCGTGGATGGAATCAATTGCCAGGTCGGCGCCGAGTTTGAGCGCAACCTCGCGCTTGCCTTCGACGGGTTCGAGCAAGACGACCTTGGTGGCGCCGGCGTTTTTGGCAAGCTGCATCATGAGCAGACCGATCATGCCACCGCCGATAACGACAACTGTGCTGCCGGGCTTGATGTTGCACATATCGATGCCGTGCAGACAGCACGCCACGGGCTCGGTCATGGCACCCTGCTCGAAGCTGGTGTGCTCGCCCAACTTGTAGACTTGCTGCATATCGACGGAGCAGTACTCCGCAAAGCCGCCGTTAACGGTGGTGCCGTAGCCGGTCATATGCTCGCAGTAGTGGTTGATTCCGTCACGGCAGGGTTCGCAGCAGCCGCAGGGATGGTTTGGGTCGATGCACACGCGATCGCCCGGTTTAAAGTCGGCGACGTCGCTGCCTACGGCCTCGACAACGCCCGCAAACTCATGACCAAGGATCGTGGGCGGGGTAACGTCGCTGCGCCCTTGTCGCCTTCATAGATATGAACGTCGGTACCGCAGACGCCGCAAGCCTTGACGTTGATCAGAACGTCGCGCTTGCCCACGGCCGGCTTTGTCGAATCCTCGACCTGAGATCGTGCTTTCCATAGAAGACCGCGCTTTTCATGGTGACTCCTTAACGTGGTGGTGAATGTTGTAATGAAGTATAGGTATGTCTGCAAATATAGACAAGCATATCTAGACAAGTAAAAAAGAAATATGAATTGCAGCTATCAGCTATATCAGATTTAGCAGGCGAAATACTGGACATATACCGTTTACGGCCAATAATTAACCGTTTACCGACCGTAGTATTTATACTAACTTGTCTAGATAAGTGATATGATAAAAATAGAAGCGCAAGAAGTCAGGGAAGCGGGCCCACCCGTCCTATTGCACGAGGTACACGCAAACGGCGCGTCTGCGGTCTCGAGTGAAGCCAAAACCGCAGCGCTCCGAATGAAGAGAGGGGGATTCCCCGTCATGATGCAAAAGATACAACGTTTCGGCGGTGCAATGTACACGCCTGCAATTCTTTTCGCATTTTCCGGAATCGTCGTCGGCCTGGGTACGTTGTTTACCACCGAGGCGATCTTTGGCGAGATGGCCACTGCGGGTCATCTTTGGTTTGATTGCTGGAATGTGCTGCTCCAGGGTGGTTGGACGCTCTTTAACCAGATGCCGTTGCTGTTTTGCGTAGCGTTACCAATCTCGCTCGCGAACAAGCAGAACGCTCGCTGCTGCATGGAGCTTTGGCCATCTACCTTACCTTCAACTACTTTGTAAGCACAATCTTGGGGCAGTGGGGCCCTGTCTTTGGGGTCGACTACTCTGTCGAGGCGGGCAGCGGTACTGGTCTTGCCACTATCGCAAGCATCAAAACGCTTGATATGGGCATCATGGGCGCGCTTATCATTTCGGGTATTGCCACGATGCTTCACAACAAGTACTTCGACACCGAACTTCCTGAGTGGTTGGGCGTGTTCTCGGGCTCCGTGTTCATCTATATGATCGGTTTCTTCGTTATGGTTCCGGTCGCTATTATCGCCTGCCTGGTATGGCCGCATGTTCAGGCTGCTATCGCCGCCTTCCAGGGATTCATCCTTTCCGCCGGTACGTTTGGCGTGGGCGTCTTTGCTTTCTTCGAGCGCGTGCTGATTCCTACAGGCCTGCACCACTTTATCTATACGCCGTTCTATTACGACAACGCGGCGGTCAACGGCGGCATCTTTGCTGCTTGGGCCAACATCCTGCCCCAACTGGCTGCCGATCCGAGCATTGCTCTTAAGGATGCCGCACCCTGGGCTGCCTATACCTGCCCTGGTTGGACTAAAGTCTTCGGCTCGCTTGGCGTCGCCATTGCGTTTTATATGACCGCCAAACCCGAGCGCAAGCAGCGCGTCAAGGCTCTGCTCATTCCCGTCACCCTTACCGCTATGCTTTGCGGTATTACCGAGCCGCTTGACTTCACCTTCCTGTTCATCGCGCCCGGCCTGTTCGTCGTCCACTGCGTGCTCGGAGCGCTTGGCTGCATGGCTCAAAACCTCCTTGGCGTCGTGGGCATCTTCGACGGCGGCATCATCTCGATGCTCTCGTGGGACTGGCTGCCCCTTTGGGCCGCACACGGTCTGCAGTACGCCATCTCCATCCTTGTCGGTCTGTGCTTTACCGCTCTTTGGGTCGTGGTCTTCCGTTTCCTGATCGTCAAGTTCGACTTTAAGACCCCCGGTCGCGAGGATGACGATGTTGAGGTCGAGCTCAAGTCCAAGGCCGACTACAAGCAAAAGCAGGGCGGTGCTGCTGCTAGCAAATCGGTCGCCCAGAGTAAAGATGATGAGCGCTTGGTGCTTGCCGAGAACATCCTCGATCTACTCGGTGGCACGGATAACATCATCGATGTAACTAACTGCGCCACCCGTCTGCGCGTTAACGTCAAGGATAAGGGCGCCGTTGCACCCGAGGCTTCCTTCAAGGCGATCGGTACGCATGGCTTGGTGATCCAAGGCCAGTCAATCCAGGTCATCATCGGCCTTGCTGTCCCGCAGGTTCGCGAGAAATTCGAGAGTCTTCTGTAAACCATCGTCCATCGAAACAATCGGCCTTGCAGAGCCGGTATGCACCGCAAGGCCGATTCTAGAGATAAAAAACTCCACTTCTAGGTAACAATTCCAAACCGTGCAGGCCGCGTACGGGGATGGATTGAGCAAGCGGCCAGAATGAGGAGGACATCATGTCCAAGAAAAACTATGCCGTGACCATTGCCGGCGGTGGCTCCACCTTCACCCCGGGCATCGCTCTGATGCTGCTCGAGGAGCGCGACCGCTTCCCGGTCAACAAGGTGACCTTCTACGACAACAACGCCGAGCGCCAGGAGACCGTGGCCAAGGCCTGCGAGATCTACTTTCACGAGAACGCCCCCGAGGTTGAGTTCAACTACACCACCGACCCCGAGACCGCATTCACCGGGACCGACTTCGTCCTCGCTCACATCCGCGTTGGCCTGTACGCTATGCGTGAGCTCGACGAGAAGATTCCTCTCAAGTACGGCTGCGTTGGCCAAGAGACCTGCGGTGCCGGCGGTATCGCCTACGGCATGCGCTCCATCGGCGGCGTCATCGAGATCCTCGACTACATGGAGAAGTACAGCCCCAACGCTTGGATGCTCAACTACTCCAACCCCGCAGCTATCGTCGCCGAGGCCTGCCGCGTGCTGCGCCCCAACAGCCGCATCATCAACATCTGCGACATGCCGATCGACCTCATGGATAAGATGAGCCGTATGTGCGGCATCAAGGATCGTCGCGAGCTGCAGTATAGCTACTACGGCCTCAACCACTTTGGTTGGTGGAGCAAAATCTACGACAAGGACGGCAACGACCTCATGCCGCAGATTAAGGAGCACATGGCTAAGAACGGCTACCTGGACGGCATCGAGCACGAGGCCGGTAAGGAGCAGCATGTCGAGGAGAGCTGGATTCACACCTTCGGCAAGGCCAAGGATGTCTATGCTGTCGATCCCGAGACGATTCCCAATACCTACCTCAAGTACTACCTGTACCCGGACTATGTCTCGAGACGTCTGACCCCAACTACACTCGCGCCAATGAGGTTATGGACGGCCGCGAGAAGAAGGTCTTTGGCGCTTGCCGCGACATCATCGCCAAGGGTACTGCTAAAGACGGCGGCTTTGAGCCAGATGTACATGCCAACTACATCGTCGACCTTGCCTGCGCACTGGCCGAGAATACGCTCGAGCGCTTCCTGCTGATCGTTCCCAACGATGGTGCTGTGCCCAACTTCGACCCGACGGCCATGGTCGAGGTGCCTTGCATCGTCGGTTCCAACGGCTTTGAGAAGATCTGCCAGGGCCCGATCCCGCAGTTCCAGAAGGGCCTCATGGAGCAGCAGGTTTCCGTCGAGAAACTCGTTGTCCAGGCTTGGGTCGAGGGTAGCTACCAGAAGCTCTGGCAGGCACTCACGCTCTCCAAGACCATTCCTTCGGCGAGCGTTGCTAAGCAGATCCTGGACGAGCTCATCGAGGCCAACAAGGATTTCTGGCCCGAGCTTAAGTAAGGACTACTGTCTCGAACCCTCACACATCTCTGCTTCATTTGCGCCGCCGCGGTGTCCGGATTCGCCCGGATGCTGCGGCGGCGCTATACTTATACGGTTTGAAGTACCTGTACTAAAAGGAGCTGTCGTGTCCCTTTCCATCGGTATCGTGGGCCTGCCCAACGTGGGCAAGTCGACGCTGTTCACCGCGCTTACCAAAAAGACTGGCCTTGCCGCCAACTATCCGTTTGCCACGATTGATCCCAACGTGGGTATCGTCGACGTGCCCGATAGCCGCCTGCAAAAGCTCGCCGACATCGTCAACCCGGGTCGCATTGTGCCGGCGACGGTCGAGTTCGTCGACATCGCAGGTCTGGTGAAGGGCGCTAACGAGGGTGAGGGCCTGGGCAACCAGTTCTTGGCAAACATCCGCGAGACCGACGCCATCTGCGAGGTCGTGCGCTACTTTAAGGACCCCAACGTCATGCGTGAGGTGAGCCGCACGGGCGAGTTCGTCGACCCCGCCGGCGATGCCGACACCATCATGACCGAGCTCATCCTGGCCGATATGGGCACGCTCGAGAAGCAGCTGCCCAAGCTCGAGAAGGAGGCCAAGCGCGACAAGGAGCTCATGCCCAAGTTCGAGGTCGCCAAGCGTCTGCTTGCCTGGCTCAACGAGGGCAAGCGCGCCGCATCCATGGAGATGACCGACGAGGAGCGTGCCGCTGCCAAGGGCCTGTTCCTGCTCACCATGAAGCCCATCCTGTATGTGGCCAACGTAGATGAGGACATGCTCAACGAGGACTTGGCGCCCATCGACGGCGTCAAGCCGCTGCCGATCTGCGCCAAGATTGAGGCCGAGCTTTCCGAGCTCGATCCCGAGGACGCTGCCGACTACCTGGAGAGCCTGGGCCTGGAGCAGCCCGGCCTGGACGTGCTCGCGCAGGCAGCCTACAAGCTGCTTGGTCTGCAGTCGTTCTTTACGGCTGGCGAGATGGAGGTCAAGGCCTGGACGGTGTGTCAGGGCGCGACCGCCCCGCAGGCCGCCGGTGTCATCCACACCGACTTTGAGCGCGGCTTTATTAAGGCCGAGGTCATTGGCTACGACGACTACATCGAGCTCGGTGGCGAGCAGGGTGCCAAGCTGCCGGCAAGCTGCGTATTGAGGGCAAAGAGTATGTCATGGCCGATGGCGACGTCGTGCACTTCCGCTTTAACGTGTAAGGACGACGCGCATGTTTAAATATGGCAAAAAAGCCGGCTACATGGGCATCGCGCTGCTGGTACTTGCAGTGCTTCCGCTGGTGGTCGCAGCGTGTGTTATCCCCAACATTGGTCCCGAGGTGGCAACGAAGTTTAATGCCGCCGGCGAGGTGACGCGCTGGGGCAAGAGCTACGAGCTGCTGGCACTTCCGGTGCTCAACCTGCTGTTGAGCGTGGCGACGTACTTTACGGCGGGACGCCAGGCAAAGAACAATGAGGATTCCGCCGCCATGGCGCGCATCGTGTGCGAGCGCTACCTGCGCAACGGTTGCATCACGGGTGTGTTCCTCAACGTGATCAACGTCTACTTTATGTATTCGGCGATTACCGGAACGGGCTTTGGCTTTGGTTTCTAGCTTGTCCTTTTCAGGCAACGAGCCTGCATGCATATTCAATGGCTGCTGCGAGGCCGCCGCTCGATCGTGGTTTAAAGACCACATCGGCGGCGGCCTCGTTTTCGTATCCGGCGCCGCGAAGGCAGAGCGCGATACCGGCTTCTAAAAGGAGGGGCAGGCCACGCTGGCTGGTTGCTATACTACGGCCTGGTCAAGGGCGCAGCCGTGCGTTCGGCATTGAGCGGCGAGCTCGCCTCTCGCCGGGTCGGGGAGCAGTGCGGTCGCAACACGGCTCGATAGCAGCGTAAAGGCTGTGCGTTCGTCCGGGGAAAGGCATTCGGCCTCAACGACGACAAGCTTGGGCTGCGCGCCGTCTGAGCAGCGTGATTTCTGACGCATGCAAATTGAGCAAGCGACATAGAAAACTCCTGTATATTCGGCAAAACGTAAACTATAGTTTACGTTTTTGTTTTGCTCCATTTCAAACTCGTCTGCATGAATGAGCATGCGAAACAGATTCTTGGCGAGCGAGTTGAGCGGACGCGCAAGGCCCTTGGTATCTCCAAGGTCGATTTTTGCGTGGCGACAGGAATCAGCGACCTACCTCGACCGAATCGAAGATGGGACGGCAAATTTCACGCTCAAGGTTTTATTTAAGATCGCGCCCGCGCTTGGCATGACGGTATCGGAGCTTCTCGAGGGCATCGAATAGGGGATACCCGTCGAAAACTGAATTACACCATCGGGATACGGTCGTGATTGACTTGGCTGTAGAACAGGCGTTGAATCTCTGCCGCATCACGTGACTGGCCGAGTGCCCACATGGTTTTGGCCACGAGCGTCTCGGTTGTCATATCGTCGCCGCGTAGAATGCCGGATGGTCGGCGTAGGCACGGCCGACCTCATAAACACCCAAATCGAGGCCCTCCTCGGGGACCTGTGTGGTCATAACGACGGTGCGACCCGAATTGACCCAGCGGAAAATTGCCTCTTGGAATGACTCGCCGGACTCGCCAAACTCGGGGATACCGCCAATGCCAAAGGTCTCCAGAATCACGGCGTCGTAGCTATCGGCAAGGGCGTCAAGGATACCCGGGTTTACGCCGGGCGTCAGCTTAAGGACAAACACGCGCGGGTCGATGCTGTCGTAGAAACGCACCGGGTTTTCGCCCTGATGCGTGCCGTGAAGCCCGTTGCGCACGATGCGGTCGTTGCGGATGTAGGCAATGGGCGGATAGTTGACGCTAATGAACGCGTTAAAGCTCATGGTGCGCTGCTTGCGGGCGCGCGTACCGGCAATGGCGACGCCGCCAAACACGATAGAGACGTCGTGCGAATGCTCATCGAGCGCATAGAGCAGGCTCTGGTACAGATTGAGTTTGGCGTCAGTAAAAGGGTTGCCCATGGGCTTTTGCGAGCCGGTGAGTACGATGGGCTTGGGACTGTCCTGAATCAGATAGGAAAGCGCTGCCGCGGTGTAGCTCATGGTGTCGGTGCCGTGCAGAATCACGAAGCCGTCGTGGTCGGCATAACCCTCGACGATGACGTCGCGGATACGCATCCAGTCACTCGGGCGCATGTTGGTGCTGTCGATGTTCATGGGCTGCACGACGTCGAGCTCGCAGAGGCCCGAGATCTCGGGGACGCTCTGGGCGAGCTCCTCACCGGTCAGGGCGGGGGAGAGGCCGTTGCCGTCCTCGGTCGATGCGATGGTGCCGCCCGTGGCGATGAGAAGGATGCGCTTCATGCTGATATTCCTATCGTATTTGCCGCCGCAGAGGCGGAGTCGTTCGGCAGTATTGTGGCACAGGGCGTCCAATGTTCAAACGTATTACATCATCTGTAACGTCTGGTAACACTTCAATTGCCGTCAAATAGGGGCCCTGGTCGTGCGTTTGCCGTGCGCTGATGGCTGCGAGGGACGAGAAACCCCATATAACGTGTACACTATGGAGGTTATTTTCGTTCATTCACGCGGGTGGGCACCGGCTCCCCGCCAACAAGAGGGGGAACCATGGATCAAAAGGCTTCCGCAAAGGTCCTCGTACTCGACTTTGGTGCGCAGTACGGTCAGCTCATTGCCCGTCGCGTCCGCGACCTCAACGTGTATTCCGAGATTGTCCCCTGCGACATCTCGGCCGACGAGATTCGCGAGATGAACGCCTCTGCGCTCATCCTTTCCGGCGGCCCGGCTTCTGTGTATGCCGAGGACGCTCCGTCCATCGATCCTGCCATCTTTGACTTGGGCCTTCCTGTCCTGGGCTTTTGCTACGGCCATCAGATCACGGCCGTGACGCTCGGCGGCAAGGTCGGCCATTCCGAGGTGGGCGAGTACGGCCGCGCTACCATTACGCGCACGGCAGGCGCCAAGCTCTTTAACTCCACGCCCATGGAGCAGACCGTGTGGATGAGCCATCGCGACGCCGTGTCCGAGGTGCCCGAGGCTTTACCGTTACCGCCAGCACCGACGTGTGCCCGGTTGCCGCCATGGAGTGCGTCGAGCGCAAGATCTTCACCACGCAGTTCCACCCCGAGGTCAAGCATTCCGAGTACGGTCAGCAGCTGCTGAGCAACTTCCTGTTTGAGATCTGTGGCCTGGAGCCCAACTGGAGCATGGACAACCTGGTCGAGACCATGACGGCCGAGTTCCGCGAGAAGGTCGGCGACGACCGCGTGATTCTGGCCTTGTCCGGTGGCGTCGACTCCTCCGTCGTGGCAGCTCTTGGCGCCCGCGCCGTGGGCAAGCAGATGACCTGCGTGTTCATCAACCACGGCCTGCTGCGCAAGGGCGAGCCCGAGCAGGTGGAGGAGGTCTTCACCAAGCAGTTTGACGTCGACTTTATCCACGTCCATGCCGAGGACCGTTATGCCGAGCTTCTGGCCGGCGTGACCGAGCCCGAGGAGAAGCGCCGCATCATCGGTACGCAGTTCTGGAAAGAGTTCTTCGCCGTGGCGCAGCAGCTCGAGACCGATGGCAAGCCGGTCAAGTACCTGGCTCAGGGCACCATCTACCCCGACATCATCGAGTCCGGCGCTCGCAAGACGGGCGGCAAGACGGCCACCATCAAGAGCCATCACAACCTGATCCCGTTCCCCGAGGGCGTGCACTTCGACCTTATTGAGCCGCTCGACCACTTCTTTAAGGACGAGGTCCGCGCACTTGGTCTGGCGCTTGGCCTGCCGGGTCACATCGTGTTCCGCCAGCCTTTCCCGGGCCCGGTCTTGCTATCCGCATCATCGGTGCGGTCGATAAGGAGAAGCTCGAGATCCTCAAGAACGCCGACGCTATCGTACGCGAGGAGCTCGACGCCTACAACCAGCGTCTATTTGAGCAGACCGGCGAGCGCAACTCCGAGCACAGCTGCTGGCAGTATTTTGCGGTTCTGCCCGACATCAAGTCCGTCGGCGTTATGGGCGACGAGCGCACCTATCAGCGCCCGATCATCTGCGTGCCGTCGAGTCCAGCGATGCCATGACCGCCGACTGGGCCAAGCTGCCCTACGACGTGCTGGCCCGCATCTCTGGCCGCATCGTTGCCGAGGTCCCCGGCGCCAACCGCGTGTGCTACGACATCACGTCCAAGCCGCCCGCGACCATCGAGTGGGAATAGAACAGACGTTCGATTCTGTGTTATAATATCCTGCAATGGGCGCGGCCTCTTCCGAAGCCGCGCCCATTGCTATATTTGGTCGGATATCGACGGAAACCCAAGCTCAGGGAGGTTTGTTGCGATGGCATACGATTTCAAGAAGGAGTTCAGGGAGCTCTACAGGCCGTCCGGCAAGCCGAGCGTCGTAACCGTTCCGCCTATGAGCTACGTCGCCGTGCGGGGCAAGGGCAATCCCAATGCCGAAGGCGGCGAGTACCAGAACGCGTTGCCGCTGCTCTATGGCGTCGCTTATACCATCAAGATGTCGAAGAAGGGCCCGCGAGAGATCGAAGGCTATTTCGACTTCGTCGTGCCTCCGCTCGAGGGCTTCTGGTGGCAAGACCGCACCGATGGCGAGATTGATTATGCGCGGAAGGATGACTTCAACTTCATCTCGTGCATCCGTCTGCCCGATTTCGTCACTCGCGAGGACTTCGACTGGGCGGTTTCGGAAGCTGCCGCCAAGAAGAAGCTGGACTTCTCGGCGGTCGAGCTGCTGAGGGTCGACGAGGGCCTTTGCGTCCAGTGCATGCATACCGGGCCTTACGACGACGAGCCGGCGACCATAGACGCCATGCGCACATTCGCGGCGGAACGGGGCTACGCCCCCGACTTCTCCGAAGCCCGTCTGCATCACGAGATTTACCTCTCCGACCCGCGCAAGTGCGTGCCGGAGAAGCTCAAGACCGTGATCCGTCATCCCATAAGTTGATTTAGCGAAGCGAGTGACGCCGATCGCTTCGGCGTTTTGGGGGCTCACCGTGGCGTGGTCGGCAACGGGACGCGCCATGCGACCGGCGGCGGAGGTCGAGGAGCGGGAGCGCGCGTTCGTTTGCACCGCCTCGCACGGCTTCGTCACCCCGCTCATGACGGTGACCGCGAACCGCGACGTGCTTGAAGCGGAGGCATCCGATCAGGCCGGCCTTGCGTCCTGGGTCGCCAACATCCGTGCAGTGGAGGACGAGATGGCGACTCGCATCGCCGACATGCTCATGCACATGGGCGGCGACTAGCCAGTGCGATCCCCGCAACGGGCATTATTATCCGGGAAGCGTTTGATTACGAGGCACGCCGGTGTGAGGGCCTGAGTCGTCAGATCCCGCACAGGGGGACCGCGATGGTGGCCACCGCGCCGCCCGAGGGGCCGTTGGCGAGCGAGACGGAGCCCCCGTGGGCGCTCGCGGCCTCGGA
>ENA-OQMZ01000501-OQMZ01000501.1-human-gut-metagenome-genome-assembly--contig:-NODE-501-length-16717-cov-1.512176_pt1 | contig 16717 bp, 15 predicted proteins | sample MGYA00242621_ERZ504862 | MGnify/ENA primary metagenome ERZ504862 (study PRJEB26092, sample SAMD00036393) | human gut metagenome | host: Homo sapiens | study: EMG produced TPA metagenomics assembly of... | reverse complement strand
GTAACATAATAAGTTTAATCGATTTAGAAACCAAACTGATTCAATCAACTTGATATAATAATCAACCTTTAAAAACAAATAGTGAATTAATAAAGAAGCAAAAATGAAAAACATGAAGAAAATCCAAAACAAAACCGGGAAAGCAGCCTTATGCGTAGTCCCCTTATTTTAGGATTGTCAATAGTCCTATGCATACCGGTTGCCTATTCGCATGCAAAGTCAAGTAACATAGTGAAAAATGAATCGGTTCAATCGATCCTGCAAGGACGTACCATCAAAGGTCAAATTATTGATGAGAACAATGAACCTTTAATCGGGGTATCCGTCATAATCAAAGGTGCAAGCACCATAGGAACCATCACGGATTTTGACGGGAATTATGCACTGGAAGTTCCTGCCGGAAAAAATGTTCTCGAAATATCCTATATAGGATATAAAACCCAGGAAATAACCATTGGCAAAAACACACAATTGAATATCAAAATGCAGCCTGATACCCAGACATTGGATGAAGTGGTGGTGATAGGATACGGTACTGTAAAAAAAAGAGATTTGACTGGAGCTGTTGCTTCCGTAAAAAGTGAGGATATTGTCCGAATGCCAACAGCAATGTACTAGAAGCTATTCAAGGACAGGTGGCAGGTTGGATATCACTCGCAGTAGCGGAGAAGCCGGTTCCGGAGTGAACATGACCCTACGTGGCACACGCTCCATCAATGGTGACAATAGCCCGTTATTCATCATTGACGGAATGGAAGGCTCTTACGATGAATTGAATCCGAATGATATCGCTTCTATTGAAGTACTGAAAGATGCCTCCTCTACAGCTGTTTATGGTGCTGCCGGAGCAAATGGAGTTATCATCATCACCACCAAAACTCCTAAAAAAGATAAATTCTCCATTGATCTGGATGCCTACTATGGTTGGAATGTCATCTCCAGCTTCCCCGAAGTAAATCGTGGAGAGGATTACATTAATTTCCGCAGAGAAGCACAAAGAACGGTAGGTGCCTGGAACAGCCCGGCCGATGACGGGAATCTTTTTCCCAGCTATATGCAAAAATATATAGACAACAATCAATGGGTGGACTGGTTTGATTTAGCTTCACAAACCGGTATCACCAATAGCTACAATCTAAGCACATCTTATTCTAATGACCGGGTCACCTCTTATTTTTCTTTAGGATATTACAATTTGGAAGGATTATTGAAAGGAGACGAACTGGAACGCTACTCGGCACGTGCCAAAATAGATTTTAAAGCCAATGAAATGGTAAAATACGGACTAAACCTATATGCCATGTATTCTGAAAATGACAAGCGTTACAGCCGTATATGGAACCGTATTCTCTGTATGCCGCCATTGGGTACTCCTTATGATGAAGACGGCAATCTGGTAGACTACCCGTTGGGAGACGGCAACATGAATCCGCTGGCCGATATGGGAGAAGACCAATATGTAAATAATGTAAAGACATTGAGCGTAGCCCACAGATTTATGTAGAATTGACCCCGTTAAAGGACTTTCATTCAAGAGTCTGCTTGGCGGATATTTCCGGAATATGAAAGAAAGTAAGTATACCGGCACAAAATCATATCAGGGACTGGAAAGCGGGCTAGTGCAAGCCACTATCCCCAACACCTTCACTTATAATTATAAATGGCAGAATATCCTGACATATAACTTCAAAATAAAAGAGGATCACGATTTCACAATAACCGGAGTCACTGAATGGTCAAAAGACCAAAAGAAAAAGCGACCGCCACTGCCAACAAATTTGATACGGATTCTTATCTATACCATAATTTAGGTGCTGCAACCGGTACACCCACAGTTTCTTCTTCTTATGTAGGTAGCCAAAAAATGTCCTATGTCGCCCGTATCAACTATAGCTATAAAGGACGTTACCTATTGACATTAAGCAGCCGCTGGGACGGTTCATCCATCTTGGCAGATGGAAACAAGTGGATATGTTCCCCGCAGGAGCTATTGCCTGGCGCATCAGTGATGAACCCTTCATGCAGAATGTAAAAGCTGTTTCCAATCTGAAATTACGCGCCAGTTACGGTGTCACCGGTAATGCCGGTGCTTCAGAATACGCCACATTAGATTACAGCCGCACAGGCATTATCGGATTTCAAGATGTAGGAGTCCCTTATAGCGGTTATTCCCAATCCATCGCCAACAAGAGTCTGGGATGGGAAAAATCTTATATGACAGATCTGGGATTCGACTTGGGATTATTCAGTGACAGACTGAACGTGGCGTTCGACTGGTATCGGACAGACACCAAAGATATTTTATTCGAGAAAAACCTGCCTATGCAACGGGAGGTTACGGCTCCTCTCCTTTCAAAATATGGTCTAATGTAGGCGAAACACGCAATACAGGTGTGGAATTAAGCATTACCAGCCGTAACTTTGTCGGACCTGAATTCCAATGGAGCACCACACTGGCATTCTCAACCAACAAAGAAGAAGTGATAAAAACAACCAGCGAAGGCCCGCTTCAGTTCGGAGACTACTACCTGATTCCCGGTGAGGCAATCAAGACTTATTACGGATACAAGTATGCCGGAATATGGGGTACAGCCGAAGCAGAAGAAGCAGCCAAATACAGTCAGAAACCCGGACAAGTCCATATTGCAGAAAATGGTACTCCCGATTACAAGCTGAATGCGGATGACTATTATGTTCTAGGAAGCGCCACACCGAAATGGTCGGGCAGTTTACTTAATAATTTTAATTATAAGAATTTCGACCTGAGCATTTTGTTGATTGCCCGGTGGGACTGGACAATCCCTTACGGTCTGACCGGATGGTATCGTACAGACGGTCTGACGCCTTCACCTACCGTATGTGACTACTGGACTCCTGAAAATCAAAGTGCCCGCTATCCCCGTCCGGATGCAAGTATTACAAACGGACAGGACCCGTATCAACAATGGGCTAACTATTTTGACGGTTCTTATCTGAAAGTAAAAACCATTTCACTGGGCTACACATTCCCCAAGAAATGTTGAATGCTGTAAAAATTGACAGAATGCGTGTATACTTTACTGCAAACAATCCGTTTATTTTTACAAAATGTGACTATTGAAAAACTACGACCCCGAAAAGAGGAAATGATGACGACGCACCGTTATCTAAACAATACGTATTTGGCGTTAATATCTCATTCTAAAAACTTATACAGATGAAAAAACATAAATTACTCTCTATATCAGCCGTAATCATGATGTTGTCTGCCTACGGTTGCAGCCTGGATGAATTTAATCCCTCCGGCATCTCCACAGAACAAGAATGGTCTACCCCGGCAGGCTATGAAAAGAAAGTGAACGACTGTTACTTTGACCTGGTCCGCATAGTTTATGGTCAGGCAGAAGACACCTATCTAATGGTTGCAGAAGGTGGAACAGACATTTGGCAAGATACGAATCCCGATGGTACCAACGGTAACTGGAGCAAACTACTCCGTTATGAAGATTACGGTGCTTCCAACGGTATGTTGAATGAAGGATATGCGGGTTTCTATGGTATATTGAGTGCATGTAATGCAGCTGTCCATTATGCCGACAAAGTGGAAGGTCTAAGCGAAACAAGAATCAACGAGTTGGTCAGCGAAGCAAGATTTATCCGTGCCCATGCCTTATATAATATTGTAGAGCAATGGGGAGGCAAATACCTGCCATTGGAGCCTATGAACAGTCCTATTTCCGTTCTTCCTTGCAGTTCGGTTAATGATTTTTATAAAGTAATTCTGGAAGATCTGGAATTCGCCATGAAAAATCTTCCTATCACACAGGAAGTAAAAGGACACGTGACACGTGCAGCCGCTTATCATTTATATGCCAAAGCCTGCCTCACTTTCTCCACCTATACAGACGGTCTGGGTAATACCACCGCCCTGACGGACAGCGAAAGCAAAACCTATTTGGAAAAAGCAAAGGCGGCGGCAGATTACCTGATTCAGAACGCCGGTTCGTTGGGAGTCAAGCTTTATGATGATGTAGAAGCTGTTTTTGATGAGAACAACAATAAAAACAACGAAGAAGCACTTTTCATTGTCTGCCACTCTACCATTACGGCTTATAATCCTCGTGGAAACTATTTCAACCGTGTATGGAAACACTCCGAAGCATACAATAACAATACCTCAGGCATCTATCTTTCGGGCATGACACCCAGTTACGCTACGAACATCAACGGGTACGAAGTTCCCAAACTGGCAAAAGGTAACTGCTATATGGAACCCAGCAAGTATATGCTTGATTTATATGGAGAGAAAGACGGCCGCTATAAAGCCTTCTTCAAAGACACTTATTATGTGAATAACGCTACGAACAGTACCAAGAACGGATATACGTGGAACGAGGCCGATGCACAAAGATACGGTCTATCCACCAGCAGGGTCGGCAATTCTGCCTATGATATCACTTTAGGAGATACGGCTGTCTATTTATCTCGTAAGACCTATACACAAGCCGAAAGAAACGCTTGCCGCTATGCCATTTTCAACTTGGAAGACAACTATGCCGACACAAAAAGTCCTCTGAAGTTTTTCCCAAGTCTGAAGAAAGCAGATTGTCCTAGCCTATATGCCGGTTCAAATGCCTCCAAACCTTATTCCTCAGCAGACTGTATTGTCTACCGTTTAGGAGAAACCTACCTGATATCAGCCGAAATTGACTGGAGATTAGGCAACAACCAAAGTGCTGCCGAAAGACTGAACACACTTCGGAACCGTGCCTGTAAAGGACATGACCATAGTATGGATATCACAGCTTCGGAAGTTACCCAGGATTTCTTGCTGGACGAGTATGCACGCGAAATGATTGGTGAATGGAACCGCTGGATGACCTTGAAGAGATTCCGTGCTTTCGAAAGCCGTATCACAAAAGCTAATCCGCAAATCACAAAATTCGATAAGAACATTCACTATTTGCGCCCCATTCCCACAGCCGAATTATTGTTGATTGATAACGCTAATGAATATCAGAATCCGGATATTAACCGGTATGACAAATATAAAAAAATAAAAAGACAGCTTGGATAGAATTCACTATCCAAGCTGCTTTTTTAAGAGAGATACTTCATCACTTGAACCATCCCCTTCTGACCTTAAATTATTCACAAAAGGGCTACCGCAAATAAGTAAACAATAATTATCAGCCCTCTTTCTTTTTGAACGAACCTATGTTACTTAAAATTCAAATATTGCCGGTTTCCTGATACTCCATGCTGCTTTGCAGGACAGAAACGGAAGGAGAACGACATACGTTCAGCCGGAATCAAATAAGGCTGATGAGGATAAGCCCCCCAACTGGTATCACCACCCACTCCCATCTGTTTCAGGTCAATGTTCCATGTCACCATATCCTTGAACTGGATATCAGATAAATGACGCTGCGATTTACGAAGGCCCGGCTCATCTAAATCTTCTGTAGGGAACAGATAAGCACTGGTGCTGACATAAGGCTGTCCGACAACCATCAATCCCTGTCCGGCGGTATCTGTCAGGCTCATCCAACGGACTTCAGTCTTATTACCGTTTTCCTGCGGACGGTCATACGGGAAATACTGATCGGCCACACCTTCCCTTGTACAGACCTACATAAGAAGAAGTATTCCGGTCTATATAATTCTCATGAGGACCACGTCCCAGCCATTCCATCTGACTAAACTGCTTGTTCAGTGTAATACTAACCCCCATCCGGGGCAATAAAGGCAATGTATCGTTACCCGGAATGAAAGTACAGTTCACATCCAAATACCCTTTTCCCGAAAAATGATAGGCAACGATAAAATCAGACTCTCCTACAGGCAACTTATAATGAGAAACAACCTCATAAGCTTCTTTACCCAACGCCTTTTGTTTCATGGACAACAGTTTTGCCTGACGCCCCGCATCACGCCACGGACGCAAGGTTTTATTCATGCCATTTCCCATATCATTATCCGTCACAGGACGCCAGAAATTAGGACGTAAAGCTTCTTTTATCAGCTCCGTACTTCCCTCTTTATAAGAAGTCAAGGCACCGGTTTCCTTATCAAAACCTACGCTCAGATTACCGGCTGTAAGTGTCAACAACGAAGCCGCATCATCTGCTACCACCGATGAAGACTGAACCTCAGCAACAAACGGCTGATAAAATGGAAGACTCACCTGGCATCAGCCAGTTTTGTTCCGGCTTTCAGCAGACCATCCTCATTTTTCAAACTGGCATAGAAATTCAAGAAATACTCCACACCGGGTTTTACCTGTATGGCTGGAAAAGAAGTCTTGAACTTACCCGTCTGCTGAGGAGCCAGGGATACATTATCAATAGTTCCGGTAGCCAGAAGTTCACCATTCCCCTCCAGCTTCCAAGTAAAATTGAAATCACTTAAATCCGTAAAGAAGTACTTGTTACGTAACTCTACCCATCCCTCATGATAATCCAATAAAGAGAATGCTATATTTTGATATTACTTTTTTCACTTCATGGATATGCGGCTTCAAGGTACGGTCGGCGGCAATCAGACCGTTCATACAGAAATTGGCAGAACTTGGAGTACCTTTCGGAGCCAGGTCACCTCCGTATGCCCAATAGAATTTTCCATCCGGCGTCTTTGCATACAAGCCCTGATCTACCCAGTCCCAGATATGTCCGCCCTGTAAAGAGGGATATTTCTCTATCACATCCCAATAATCCTGAAGATTTCCTTCACTGTTGCCCATAGCATGGGCATATTCACATAGAATCAGCGGTTTGGTCGGAAGATAGAGAGAATGATTGATCAATACATCTATCTTTTTATACATTGGACAGAAAATATCGGTATAAGGTCCTTTATTCCGTCTTCCGAATGCACGGGACGCTGTGAACGGTCATTGGCATGTACCCATTTATAGGTAGCCGCGAAGTTACATCCCTCACCGGTTTCATTACCCAATGACCAGATAATGACACAAGGATGGTTTTTGTCACGCTCGAACATACGTTCCGTGCGGTCTATGAAAGCTTTCTCCCATTCGGGCTGGTTAGCTAGGCATTGATCGGGCTTATATCCCATGCCATGGCTCTCGATATTGGCCTCATCAACACATACATACCATAAATATCACATAATTCATACCAGCGGGGATCGTTGGGATAATGAGAGGTTCGTACACTGTTGATATTATTCTCTTTCATCAATTGAATATCACGCAGCATGGATGCCTCATCTACCACATGACCGTTATAAGGATCGTGTTCGTGTCGGTTTACTCCTTTTATATAGACCGGCTTGCCATTTACCAGCAGTTGAGCATGTTTGATTTCGGATTTACGGAAACCTATGTATTGGGAAATATATTGTTCCGGTTTGCCATTTACACGCAAAGCAATCAGCAATCTATACAGATTCGGTTTCTCCGCACTCCATAACAAAGGTTCTCTCACTTCCTTTTTAAAATGAAGTTCCCGATCGGCAGCATTCCAACGCTTACGCTCATTGTAGATACTTTTGCCTGCTTTGTCCAACAGGCTTACTTCCACTTCAGCCCCTTTTATTTTACCTTCTCCTGCTTTGCCCAACTCTACAAAAAGATGAAAGTCAGCATTCTTGTATTCCCCGTCAAGATCGGTCACCACTTCATAGTCGCGCACATGAGTTTCAGACCGGGCATACACATAGACATCACGCTGTATGCCGGCAAAACGCCAGTAATCCTGATCTTCCAGATAGTATCCGTCACTGAACTTGAAAACCTGTACGGCTATTTCATTCTCCCCTTGTTTTACATACGGCGTAATATCAAACTCCGAAGGTGTTTTGGAATCCTGAGAGTAACCTACTTTTTCACCATTCACCCACACATAAAAAGCAGAAGCCACTCCTCCGAAATAAAGAATAATCTGGCGTTTATTCCAATGAGCAGGAATAGTAAAAGTACGTCTATAAGAGCCAACCGGGCTGTTTTCCACTGCAATCAATGGTGGATTCTTCTTTATACCATACCCACTGCTACATAAAAAGGATAGCCGAACCCTTGAAGCTCCCAATTGGAAGGAACTTTAATATCATCCCAACCTGAAACATCATATCCTTTTTGGAAGAAGTCCATCGGTCGTTCATCCGAACGGGGTACAAAATGAAATTTCCATGTTCCGTTCAAGGATTGGAAGTAAGGAGATTGTGATTTATCACCCTGCAATGCCAATTCTTTAGTGGGGTATCCCATAAAATTAGCCGCCGAAGGCAGACGATTGATATGAAGCACAATTTCAAAATTTTCCCAATCATTATCCGGAACGGGGGTTATTTGTTTTTACGCACTTCTACATTGTCTGTGCTCGTTTCGTTAGCGCTCCTGTTTACCGGAGCACCGTCATATTGGGATTGTGCCATACCTGCCAACGACAAAGATATGGCAATCCCTGTCAATATAGAACGAATTTTCATCATAAATATATCTTTTAATAAATTCGGAGTATCCGCATACTGATTTTTACTTCCACTATCATTGATCCAACAACAATCGCAAAATCAAAGCAGAAGACCAACCAAAGTTGGGTGCATTCAACACTTCACCTGTCAGTGGATTGTAGTTTCATGAATCGGTCCGTCGGTCATCAGTCCTTGAGCATGTGCCATGAACTTGCGAGTCAGCAAGTCGGCTTCCTCCACATATCCGTAGCGCTTCAATCCGGTTATACCAAAATATACCTGGTTAAACCAAACCGGACCACGCCAATAACCGAAAGTAGGACGCAATGCAGGATGACTTACATCAAGAGTACCTAGCGCAGGTAAGAGTTGAAATGTTTTTCATCCATCATGATGTTCTTCACACTCTCGGCTTGTTCCGGGGTAGCAATACCTGCCCACAAAGGCAACCACCCCTCAGCCCCCATCACCTTGACAGGTGTACGGTCATTCAAACGAATATCATAAAAGAAACCACTCTCGCTGTCATACATTTTAGTCTGTACATACAGCTTGATTACCTCAGCCTCCTTAGCCAACTGTTCAGAAAGCTCCTGCTTTCCCAAGATAGAAGCCATTTCCGAAAGTTGTCAGTTTATCTACATAAAGGAAGGAATTCAAACAAATATTCTCCTGATCCATCGACCAAGCTTTCTCCATCTCATTCTTTAGCATCCGGGTGTCATCAAAACGCACACCGTTATCCATGCCGCTCTCCCAAGCCGCCGCAATCAGTGTACCATCAGTAGAACCATATTCGCAAATGCCATTGTGATCGTGGTCACGCTCAGCATACCACCATTGATGGAACTTATACAATTTATCAAATATTTCGTCCAAGAACGCTTTGTCTCCTGTAACCTTATAGACATTCATGGTCCCCATGATGCACAGGAGGTTTGGAGTCGCGCCAATTGTTACGTGCCTTATTATAACCGATAAAATCAGGAACCATACCATTCTCTGCCTGATAATCGAACAAAGAAAGCATTTCACTCTTGGCCCTTCGGGATTATAGTACACATTACCCGATGCAATTTGCCAAGCATCCCACGACCAACATCCACCGATGAATCCTGTATAGGAAGGGAAACTACAACCATGGAAGATATCACCGGCAGGAGTACGCCAATTGGAGTTCAACGTCATCAATGCTTTCACAGCAATGTTCCTGTAAGCGTTTTCTTTCATATAAGGACTGTCGGCAGACAGTATCCGTTGAAGCCCCTGATTCCAACGCTGCGCATTCTCGGCAAAACATTGATCAAAAGGTATGGATTTTATTGCAACATACTCCTTATCTGCCTCTTCGCCTTTCAAGGTCAGTGTCTGGCTGTATTCCGAAGTATAACTTTTGCCGGATTGCAGCAAATAGTCACTCTTCTCAACAACTTGCAAACTGTCGTTCCCCACAGTCATCACTTCATCGGCTGTATGGAAAAGCACGGTAGCCGTCACCTCGTCTACCGGCGGTTCGTTACGCAGTGTGATAATCTGGCGATTGGTTCCCCAACGGCGACCGTAGAACGGATAATGGAACCGAACGCCCTTATCCACCTTAGTGGCAGTAGTATTCTCTTCAAAAACACCGCCACTCCAAGTCAGTGACACATTCAAAGGTGTGTCACTAAGATTTGTAATAACAGAACGTACAAAAGCAGTGCGTGAAGTGGCAAAACACAACTCAGTAGTGAATTCCAACCGCGCATCTTTAAAATGTTGTACCAACTTTCCAGGTAGATACTTGGCTGTCTGCATATTACGAACCAAGTCGTACTTTTCACCATTAACCACCAACGTAGGCTGTGCCAACGTTTGGGCAATCCATCCTCTTCCATGCATCGTCATAGGCCCGATGAAGGCACCCGCAAATGCCCTGCTTTGGTTTACTGGCAATGCATAGCCACTCCATGCACCCAGATCAGAGAACAAAATTGAGATCCCCCATCTACAGGTTGTTCCGGTACATTTTTCACATTCAACAAATTGGGGAAAAATCTTCCTGTGTCGTAAACAGGGACTTTTCCGGCTGTGTAGCGACCGGGGTACATGCCCCCAGCCAAAGAATGCTACACATTCCATATATAGGAAATAAATGTTTCATAAACGGTTCTTCCAAAATTATACAAACAAGATTACTTGCTATAGTTCGGATTCTGCTCCCAATCGGGATTCAACAGAAATTCACTATGAGGAATAGGAAACAACTGGTGCTTGGTATCTACATAATTCTCAACAAACGGTTTATTGTGAGCTTTCAGCGTTTCTTCTACAATACCCCAGCGAACCAAGTCATACCAGCGCGAACCTTCCAATGCCAGCTCGCAAGGACGTTCTTTGTCTTGCAGATGTTTCAAGACTTCGGCTTTACTCATGGTAAGCGGCAATGCCGGTACATTGACACGTGCACGAACCTTATTTATTATGTTAATGGCCTCTGTTGTTTCACCCTTGTCATTTAGACATTCTGCATAAAGCAACAATACATCGGCATAACGGATAACGGAAACATTAAAGAAACTATAGTCCCAATAATCACTCATACCCTCGGTATAAGTAACATATTTGTGCCAGAAGATTTCTCCTTCTTTGTGGTAATCCTTAAAGGATTTTCCATTCTTATAATAAAAGGGACGACACTCGGGATCGTCAAAAATAAGCGTATGAAGTGCACGGTCGCTAGACTTACCGTCTATAGTCTTATCAGCAATAACGTCTGACACATCCAGTCCGTAGGATAAGCTTCTTCATATGCATCCAGCCCAGCCATAGGTCCCAAATGAACGGTAAACAAGTTATATTCATACTGTCCGCCTGAACGGTCTCCGGTAAACTGAATCTCAAAAAGAGACTCTTTATTGTTCTTGTGCATACCGTCAAAATTATCAGCCCAATTCTCCATCAAGCCAAAAAGACTTCCTTCTTTATCAATGATTTTCTTGAACTCAACTTCGGCTTTACCCAATTCTTTGCGGAACATATAGAACTTACCCAAAAGGCTGCTGCCGTATAACGCGTGACACGTCCTTTTTCACTTTCCTCATAACTTTCGGGAAGGTCGCTCTGTACTTCTTTCAGTTCAGTCTCAATCAGACTTACCAGTTCTCCCGGATTGGCTTGTGGCGGATAGAACTCTTCATCCGTACCTGCCAATGCCTCCTTATAAATAGGAACTCTCTCGCCAAAATTCACATACAAACGATAATAAAAGTAAGCACGCAAAAAACGGGCTTCGGCTATAGACTGCTTCTTCAAGGCATTGAGTGATTCCGAGTCACCAGGTACAGTGGGAATGTTGGTCAAACATTGATTGGCATAATTAATACCTTTATACAAATTAGTCCACTCCGTCTTGACTACGGAGTTAGTGGGTTCCACATTGAATGATGAAATATTCATCCAACTCGTCACATCATCTCTGTGGGTAATCTCATCACTTCTGTATCCGTCTATTACTATGTAGCGTTCAAACGGTATCGCCCAAGATGCATTCGGCTGCAACGCTCCGTATACACTAGTCAATCCTTTCATAATATCCCCTTCACTTTTCCAGAAAATACCAGGTGATAAAGCATTGGGATTAGAGTCTTCATCCAAGAAATCTGTGCAAGAGGAAAAAGACATTCCGCTCAGAAGAGCTGCATATAATAATATGTTTTTGAATTTCATAATCTTCGTATTAAATTTAATTAGAAACCGAATTTAAGACCCATCATAAAGTCACGACTCAAAGGAATGGCTGCATAGTCATATCCCATCTGTCCGACTGAAGAACCGGTTGAAGGATCATATCCTTTGTAGTTGGTAATAGTGAACAAACGGGTAGCGCCTACATAAATACGCAGGTTACTCAAGCCCATTTTCTTACAATATTTAACCGGCAGATTATAACCTATCTGCAAGTTATTCAGACGCAGATAGTCACCATTCTCCACAAAACGGGTGGAAGTACGAGAGTTCTTATTAGGGTCACCAGACACGGCACGTGGAATATCAGTATCAGGATTTTCAGGTGTCCAAGCATTCAAGCATTCTTACCATAGTTGAACACATGGTCCATACGCTCCAACTGATATTTAGTATAGTTATAACGCTTAGCACCAAAGTCACCGTAGAAATTGGCTACCAAATCAAAGTCTTTATAAGCCAAGTTAATGTTGAATCCCAATGACACCTTCGGTGTACCACTACCCACTTTCACGCGGGTCGTTTGTATCAAGCATACCATCTCCATTCTGATCTATGAAACGGATATCACCCGGCTTAGCCACAGGTTGCAGAGCTGCCAGTTGCCGTTTTGATCCTTATAGCCATGAGCTGTGTTCCATTCGTCCACTTCTGCTTGATTTTGGAAGATTCCGGCAGTTTGATATACCCAGAATTCACCGATTTCACCACCTACATAAGTACGCAAAGCACCGTATTCATAGAGATAGTCAGGATTGGCCATAGATTTCAACACACTTTTATAATGAGATAAATTCAAATCCAAATCATACTTCAATCCTCCGGCTTTGCCATGATAAATGGCTTGCATTTCAAAACCGGTTGTGCGCAACTTACCATCGTTCACCAAGATAGAAGAATTATAGCCGGTAGCTAAACTGATGTTACGGCTAGAAAGCATATCCCTGGTGTTCTTAATATAAGCTTCCGCAGAAAGCTCCAGTTTATTGTTCCATAAACTAATGTCTACACCGATATTCTTATACACCGTCGTTTCCCACTTGATGTTACTGGATGGAAAAGCTGTAATGGCATATCCCATGGAAGTTTCACGACCATCAAAAGGATAGTTCAATGCATGGGTATTGTAGCTCAAAGTAGGAATATATCGATAAAGACCTATGTTCTGATTACCCAAAGCACCGTAGCTCAAACGGAGTTTAAACATGGAAACAGTTTCTTTCAAATTTTCCCAAAATGGTTCATTAGCAATGTTCCAGCCCAATGATACAGAAGAAGAACCCCCACTTGTTACCTTTAGCAAAACGTGAAGAGCCATCATAACGGAAAGAAGCCATAATCATATAACGCATCATGTAGTTGTAGTTCACACGGCCAAAGAGAGAACGGAGGCACTGCGGGTCTTGGTACCACCTACAGAATAGTTACTTTTAGCATGTCCCATCAAGCTCATACTGTTATTCTCAAAATCAGAACCGGAAGCACTAAGGTCTTCATACTTATTTTCTTCCTGAGAAAGTCCCAATAAAAGAGAAAGATTGTGTATTTCAGCAATGGTCTTGTCATAATTAGCAGTCAATTCCAACAAATCGTTGGTTGTCTGCGAACGTGATTCAGATAAACTAGCCATCGTGTTTCGTTTGGCCGCCCCAATCTCATAGGTAGGTGTAAAAAGACGAGATTTGCTAAAGTACATATTACGGCTGGCATTGAATTTCACGATAAGCCTTTAATCGGCTCGTACTGCAAATAGCCGGAAGCTGCGATATAATCGGTAGAGCTTGTATTATCAATCAATTTATTAAAAGCAACCTGATTACCGGCATCAGACATACCCATACCAGAGATGGCACCACCATAACCACCATCGTTGTTCTCATCATAAAGGAACGCTAACGGCTCCATATTCGTCACCTGATAAATGGAAGAGAAACCCGAATTGGATTCCAAATCGGCCGACCAACGGCTATAGCTTACAGATTCACCCATTTTAAACTTACCACGGGTAACATCAGAGTTTAAACGGAAACCGAACTTTTCATCTCCGGTAGCAATAGTCACACCGTCCGTCTTACTATAGAAAGCAGAAAGAGACACATTGGAATTAGCACTACCTGCCGTATAACCAATGTTATATTTTTGTGTAAAACCACGTTGATAATACTCTTTCTGCCAATCAGTATCAGCAAACTGACTCGGGTCTCTCTCGTACTCGCTGATATATTTAGGCCAGCGGCTTTCATCCGTACCTGCATTTGTTAATGCCATCTTACGTACTTTAATAAACTCAGCTGAATTACAAACTTCCAGACGCTTCGGCATGGCACTCAACCCCCAATAACCGGAAAAAGTAATCTTCGGAGCTGAATTCATCGTACCACGATGTGTTTCAATCAAAATAACACCAGCTGCCGAACGTGAACCATAGATAGCGGCAGTAGCAGCATCTTTCAATACGGAAATCGATTTAATATCTTCAGGATTAAGATAAGACATATTACCCGGAACACCATCGATAATCACTAGTGGACCGTTACTTTCACTGTTCTCGCCATCATCATCTTTCCAAGAAGTCACACCGCGTACCTGCAAAGTGGCAGAAGAACCGGCAGCACCACTGCCAAAGTTTACCGACAAACCCGGAGCCATACCTTGCAATGCCATCTCTGCATTTGCAGTAGGAATCTTAGACAGTTTATCACCCGATACTGATGTTACCGAACCTGAAACATCAGACTTTTCTGTGTACCATAACCAATTACAACCACCTCATCCAATGTCTTGGTATCTTCTATTAATACAATTTTTATAGTAGACTGATTACCTATTTTCACGGTCTTTGTGGTATAACCTACATAAGAAACAATCAATTCAGTTCCCTTACCGATAGATAAAGTAAAACGACCATCCAAATCAGTAATCGTACCGTTTGTAGTACCTTTTTCCAATACACTGGCACCAATGATAGGTTCACCCTGCTCATCGGCTACAATACCGTTTATAGATTTCTGTTGTTTCACAGCTTCTACTTCGGGAGTTGCTTGCTTATATAATACAATATGACGATTTTCTATTTTATAATCGATACCTGATTTTGAAAATAACCGATCTAAAATCTGGTTAATCGTTTTATTTTCTACTTTAATGGATACTTTTCTATTGACATTGACTTGATTCAGATTATAGGTAAAATAGAAATTTCCTTTTTTCTCAATAGCATTAATCACGTCATGCACCGTAGTATTTTCCATGTCCAAAGACATCTTCACATTCTGTGAATAAGCGATGCCTGCCCAACACGGGACAGTTCCCAATAATAAAAAAAGAACAAAGAATTTCATAATTAACAATGTTTTTCGTAGCCATAGTGATTTTTGCTCACCCAATGGCGTGCATTTCATAATATTATCCATACATTTGTAATTGATTAGTTTGTAATAAATTATAAGGTTACTCATTAATCCGGGTCGAAAGATGGTGGTGCGTCTTCGACCCTTCATTTTTTGCAAAGGTTTTACTTCATAGGCATCCGTTGTTTTTCAAAGTTTCACATACTTGTTATTTTTTATATAGGTATACCGTTTTCTTTTCAATTCTATAATCCACCCGTCTGGTTTCTTTCAACAATTCCATCGCCTAGGCTATGGTCAAGTCTTTCCTAAAATGGCAAGTGAAATATTCTTCAACCAGCGAACTATCCATAATCCTGATTTTCACATCATACCGACGTTCTATAACCTTTGCCATTTCTTTCAAAGTCTTATTGTCGAATCTCAGGTCACCAGTAGTCCAACTATCCACATTTGCCTGCGCCGAATTCCTTATTAACACCAAGCCATCACTAACGGTGTAATATACCTGGTCATTGGGCGACATTCTTTCCTTACTTCTGTCATCTAAGGTTGATACTTCTACCGAACCTTCTTTCAAAGTAATCCAACTCGGTTCATCCAAATAGGCTTTTGCATTAAATTTTGTACCCAACACCCTGATATTCAACATCGGCAATTTCACCGTAAACGGACATTTGGGATTATGTGCCACCTCAAAATAGCCCTCTCCTTCCAATGTGACCGTTCTATATTTTTCCGAGAACTTAGCCGGATAAGAAAAACGGCTCTCAGCGTTCAGCCAGACTGTTGTCCCGTCACTCAGCAATAAAGAAACCCGTTGGCCTTTCGGAACCACTACCGTATTGTATGCTTCCGGTTCCTCTTTCGTGATATAGAACAAGTTTGTCGCAAAAAGACAAACAGCAACCAACACAGCCGCATACTTCCACCATTCCCTGACGGTAAATCTCTGTATCGGTTTCTCTCTTTTCTCTATCTGCCCACTCAAGCCAAGTTGTCTGCTCAGTTGCCGATAAGCTTCATCCATACGTCCTTTATCCGAAAAACGCATTTCAGCTTTCAGTCCCCAGATTTGCTCCAGCTCAAATAAACGCTGACGGTTATCTTTCTCTTTCAACCACTCTAAAATCTCTTTTTCTTCGGTTGCAGTACAATGCTTATTGATATATCGAATTAAAAATTTCGTCCTTCATTTACTTTCTTTATTGTCTTTCATTATTAAG
>ENA-OQMZ01000500-OQMZ01000500.1-human-gut-metagenome-genome-assembly--contig:-NODE-500-length-16737-cov-7.343347_pt1 | contig 16737 bp, 18 predicted proteins | sample MGYA00242621_ERZ504862 | MGnify/ENA primary metagenome ERZ504862 (study PRJEB26092, sample SAMD00036393) | human gut metagenome | host: Homo sapiens | study: EMG produced TPA metagenomics assembly of... | reverse complement strand
GTGTCGTGTGTTTTATGTTCAGTTACTATCTTTTTTTGTTCTTTTTGCCTTATTTTCCGAACATTTAACCTATTTTCAACACCGTTTTGATACGTTTTTGTTCATTTAAAGTCAACTTCGCAAACGTCAATTTCGCTATTTTCTAAACGACTTTTTTTTAAAGTCTTTTATTTTTGTTGCAAAACGCGCGAACTTCCTAAAAATACTTTTGTAAAGGTATAATCGGACGAAGTAATACATCATCCGCAAAGGAGCAGACATGAAAGCCGCGCCGACCATGGCAGTGAAGGAGCTCAACAAGCGAGCCCTGACCAGATATCTGTACGCGAACGGCCCCGCGACCAAACAGGTTCTGGAACGGGAACTCGGACTGAGTCTGCCCACCATCACCCAGAATCTGCGCGCGCTAGAACAGGAAGGTCTTGTAGGCAAAGGCGAGCAACTGGGATCCACGGGCGGCAGGAAGGCGCAGACCTTCGTGTTCAAGTCCCGGTTCAAAGCAGCCATCGGCGTCTCCATGCGCTCCAATAGCCTGAATCTATGCGCCATCGATCTGCACGGCGGCGTCATCGCACGGCACCATACCGCGCTCCCCTACCGCAACACCGATGCTTACTATCAGAAGATCGGCGGCATCATCAACGATTTCGCGGAGAAGATCGAACGTGGCGGCACCGACGTCTTAGGAGTCGCCTTCGCCATCCAGGGCATCGTCTCCGCGGACGGAACGACCATCAGCTTCGGCAGCATCATGGGCAATACCGGCGTCAAGTTGGACACCATCGCGCAGAACGTGCATTATCCCAGCATCATGATCCACGATTCCGACGCCTCGGCCATGGCGGAGCTATGGCTCGACCATGCACTCAGCGACGCGGTCTGCGTATATCTGGAAATGCGCCCCGGCGGCGCGGTGATCATCGACGGACAGCTCTATCAGGGGCCGAACCTGCGCAACGGCGTCATCGAACATATGACGCTTGTGCCCGGCGGCAACAAATGCTACTGCGGCCAATACGGCTGCATGGACACGTACTGCTCGCCGGAGACCCTGCTGGAGGACGGCGAAAGCCTGTCGGGATTCTTCAGCGTGCTGAGGCAGGGCGAGCACGATCATCGCAAGCGCTTCGACCATTGGCTTGCCAACGTGGCACAGGCCGTAAGCAACATCCGCGCGCTGCTTGCCGGCGACATCATCATCGGCGGCGAAGCGGCACGGGTATCTCGATTCGGACGATATGGACAGGCTCAAGTCCTTAATCGATGAGAAAAGCGCGTTCCACGACACCCGCTTCACGCTGCGCAAGAGCCTGTGCGTGGAAGACCAGAACATCATCGGCGCCGCGCTGCGATTCGTGCAGTCCTACGTCACGGACGTCTGCAACACGGAAGCGTGACGGCACACGCGCAATATGTGTTTGCATACGCGCGAAAAAACGCGTATGCAAACACATACACAAAGACGAGGGGCGTTCCCATCCCGTTGCTGTGGATGGGAACGCCCCTCGTCTTTATCAGCCGAACAATCAGACGATCTGGCAGAACTCGATGGTCTCGCCGTTCGGACCGTACACGTTGAAGAAGCGGATGCCGTGCTCCCAGAAGCTGTCGATGTGCTGGATCTCGGTGTCCTTGAACTTCAGGCCGAGTTCCTTGGCGTTTTCGAAGGCCGCTTCGATGTCCGGGGTGTCGAAAGCCCAGTGGTTGATGGCACCGGCGGTCATCGGGGCCGGCTCGCCCTCCCAGGTCTCGATGGTCAGGTGGCCGTAACGCAGGAAGGCGCAGCGGTTCTCGCCGTTGTGGAAGATGCCAGCGACCTCAAAGCCGAGCTTCTCGGTGTAGAAGCGATGGTCTCGTCCAAATCCTTGGCGACCATGCCGGAATGCTGGAAATCAGTGGTGAATGCGGTCATGGGCTTGCTCATGATGTTCTCCTTCATTGTGGGTTATGCGTGGGCAATGGTACTTGAAAATTGTTGTGTTTTGTCAAAGTGTCGGACGCCCGTGGGGCAGGCGCCCGACATGGACGGGGTCAGGCGACGGCAGGCGCATCTTCTTTGGCTTCGGCCGCGACTTCCTTGACGGAGTCGGCGGACTTCTTGATGCGGTGGCCGTGGCTGTCGAAGCCAGGCTGCTGCGGACGGATGAACAGCGTCAGGATGAACGCCAGCACGTACAGGGCCGCGTACGTCCAGCACACGCCGCCGTAGCCGATGGTCGGCAGCAGGATGGTGGCGATGCCAGGGCCGGCAAACGTGGTCAGACCAGCCGCAAGGTTGTAGGCGGACAGTGCCGCGCCCTGCTTGCCTTCGCCGGCATACAGCGTCATGATGGTCGGCAGCGAGGAGAAGGCGCAGGTGCCGATGCCGACGATGATCGAAGCGATGATCATCATCACCGCGTTCGCGCCGAACCACTGCGGAATGTAGTAGAAGGCGACGGAACCGACGGCGAGCGCCGCGCAACCGAACCAACGCATCGGCCACACCCATCCATAGCGGTCCATGAACCAGCCCCAGAAGGTGTTGAAGATCAGGGTGATGACGAACACGAAGCCCCAGATGCGCATCCATTCCTCAGTCTTGAAGATGTTGATGCCTCCGTTGTGCGTGGTGCACAGGTACAGCGGCATGATGACCGGGAAGCCGTACAGCAGCAGGTTGTTGATGATACGGATGATGGCGCAGATGAGGATCTTGCGGTTGGTGACGAGGATGGTAGCGCCTTCGGCCAGTTCCTTGAGCTGTTCCTTACGGTTCAAGCCCTCGCCCTTGACGACCTTGTTCTTCGGTACGAAGAAGAAGCACATGAGCGTGCCGACGATGGAGAACGGCAGAGCGAACCAGAAGGTCTTGTATTCGCCGACGATCGGCATGATGAAGCTCGGCAGATAAGCGCCGAACACGCCGATGCCCAGCGAGAAGCAGGTCCAGAAGAAGCCGGTTGCCGAAGCGAGTCGCGATGGCGAAATGTACTGAGCCATCAGCACGACGAAGCTGTAGATGAACAGCGGGTAGCCGATGCCACGCATGGCGTACAGGCACAGAATCAACGGATAGATATGGCTTGGGATGGCGATGCCGAGGAACAGCAGATGTACGCCGATCCACCAGCATGCACCGAACATCATGACCTTACGTGCGCCGAACATTTCGGCAAGCACACCTGCCGACCATCCGCCGAAGGCAGCGAACAGGCCGTACACGGTGACCAGCAGCGAGGCCTGGGACGAGGTGAATCCCTGATCCACCATGAATTTCGACAGAAATGTCAGTTCGAAACCATCACCGGTCATGAAGATGGCAACGGCGAGGAAGCCAAGCATCAACGTGCGAGGAACGCCAAGTCGTTCAAGAATCTTAATCATGCGAGCACCCTTACCCGATGTCTCTCTCAACTATGAGGAATCGTATGAATCAATACGGATATTCGAGGTAGATACCACAGCCACCTTGCTACGGCATCTAGTTTTATACAAAGCGATGGCCGCCGCGGGAGAGGTGAATATGCGGCGGCCACGATTTTCAGAACAATCGCAAGGCCGTTTGCGATGTCACTTGCCAACCTTGACGACGGCCTTGGAAACGCCGGTGATCTTGCCGTCGAGGAAGTCCTGCACCTGCTCGAGCTCGAGCTCGTGGCTGATGAGGCCGCCGATGTTCATCTTGCCGGAGGAGACCAGCGAGATGGCGTCGCGGAAGGTCAGCGGGTTGATGAAGGAGCCTGGATGGTCAGCTGCTTCTTGTAGATGTCGTAGGTGTTCATCTCGAAGTGAGCTTCCTGCGGGCCGACGCCGAACATCAGCACCTGAGCGCCCTTCTTGGCGGCGGCGACAGCCTGGGCCTGGGTGGTCGGCAGGCCGACGGCCTCGACGATGACGTCGTAGGAATCAGCGGAATCTGCTCGCGGGTGGTGTTGTAGGTTTCGGTGACGCCGAACTGCTCCTTGTTGCGCTGCAGCTTCTCGTCGAAGATGCCGGCGAGGTCCACCTGGTGCACGCCGTAGGCCTGCAGCAGCTGGGCGAAGATCTGCCCATGAAGCCGTCGCCGATGACCAGAGCCTTCTGGTACGGACGCAGCTTGAGCAGGTCGAGGCCGTGCACGGCGCAGGACACCGGCTCGATGGCGGCGGCGTCGCGCAGGGAGACGTTGTCCGGCAGCTTGTAGACCACGGTGGCCGGAGCGGTGAACCGCTCGGCCAGACCGCCGTTACGGGTGACGCCGACGGCGCTCAGGTGATCGCACAGCTCAGGACGCTGGGTCAGGCAGTACTCGCACTGGCCGCAATAGATGTTCGGATCGACGGCAACACGGTCGCCGACCTTGACGTTGGTGACCTCGGAGCCGATGGCTGCGACGACACCGGAGTTCTCATGGCCGAGGATGATTGGCGGAACGGCCGGAGCGGAGCCCGGACGGCCGGCGTACAGGTCATGGTCGGTGCCGCAGACACCTGCGTAAGCGGTGTTGATCAGCACCTCGTTCGGCTGAATCTCAGGAGTGTCCAGTTCCTGGATCTCGAACTGCTTGATGCCAGTCAGAACCAAAGCTTCATGATTGTTCCTTCCTCACTGAAAGATTTTGTTTTTGCTTCCCGCAGACCCCCTGCGTGATATCTCACACTATACGCTTTTCCAAAAAAGTTTTGCAAATTGCTTTTTGTAAGTTCTTTACAAAGCGTGTCGCGTTTATTTCCAAGGCTTCCGCATCATCGAGACGGCGACAAGAGACAACAATCGCCCATAAAAATCAAAAAGAAATCACGTCGAAAACACAACGTCGCGCAACGACCCTCGCTCGAACAATCGACGTATTCCGGCGTTTACAATGGAGACATGAAGAATCCACCCCTGCACCGATACGCAACCCGCCCCGGACTCTACTTCACCGATGACGGTGGTGCGGACGCCGTCGTCCGTTCCGAGACCGCCGATCAAGTGTGGTTCTGCGTGCTCGAACCGCTCAACCAGCCCAGCGCCTTCTACGCCGATGCCGTACGCCTGTTCAACGAGCCTGACGTGTCGTTCATCGAGCAGGCGAAACACAACGCATCTGCACCAGACGCATCCCCTCGCTGAACCTGCGAGAAACCCTGTTCCATATGGATGGACCGAATTACGGACTATGGTATGTGCACCTTCCCAAAGCTTGGGACGGCATGCAATACGGATACCGCGTCAACGGCCCATGGGATCCAAACCATGGCGTGAGCTTCAATCCATACAAACTGCTGCTCGACCCATACGCCAAAGGCATCGAAGGCAAGATGGAACTCGATCCGGGCGCCTTCGCCTACGAATGCGAGATCAAAAACGGCAAGGTCGCCGGTTCGCCGTTCGGACCGATGAGCACCGTGGACTCTCTGGGACACATGCCTGTTTCCGTGGCCATTGACGACCGCGACATCAACAAGCATATGGGAGAACCATCCCACCCGCATGTGCCATGGAGCAAAACCGTCATCTACGAACTGCACGTCAAAGGATTCACCGCGAACGCCCCATGGCTTCCTCCGGAATTGCGCGGCACCTATGCCGGCCTCGCCCATCCGGCCACGCTCTCCTATCTGCAGGACCTCGGCGTGACATCCATCGAACTGCTGCCCATCCAAGCCAAGCAATCCGAACTGTTCCTGCAGGAACGCAATCGCACGAATTACTGGGGCTATTCCACGCTCGGCTACTTCGCCCCCGAAGCCTCGTACGCCACCAAGCAGGCGCAGGAAGCGGGAGCGGGCGCCGTGCGGCAGGAGGTCATCGACATGGTGCGGGCCATGCATGAGGCCGGTTTCGAGGTCATCATGGACGTGGTGTACAACCACACCTGCGAATCCGGTCCGGAAGGCCCGACCATCTGCTGGCGTGGACTCGACAACCTCGCCTATTACCGACGGACCAAAGACAAGGTCAGCCGCCTGTACGACACGACGGGATGCGGCAATTCGCTTGACTTCACCAACACGCACGTCACCACCTTCGCCGTGGATTCGCTTCGCTACTGGGCCAAGCGAATCGGCATCGACGGCTTCCGCTTCGACCTTGCGGCGACGCTGGCGCGTCTTGACGGCGAATTCACGCGATACCACCCGTTCCTGTACGCGTTGCGCTCCGATCTGCTGCTCGGCAACCTCAAGATGATCATGGAACCGTGGGATTGCGGCCCGAACGGCTGGAGAACGGGACAATTCGGCATCCCCTTCGCGGAATGGAACGACCGCTTCCGCGATTGCACACGCACCTTCTGGCTGACCGATGTGGAACGTGCACGTGGTGGTGAAACCGGCGACATGACCATGCAGTCCATGGCCACGCGCCTATGCGGCTCAGCCGATCTGTTCGCCACCGACCCCGGACGCGGATCGACCGCATCCGTGAACTACGTGGCATGCCACGACGGCTTCACCACCGCCGATCTGACCCAGTATCGGCATAAGCACAACGAAGCCAACGGAGAGAACAACCGGGACGGCAGCGACAACAACCATTCCGTCAATTTCGGACATGAAGGCCCGTGCAGTGATCCGATCATCACACAGCAACGAGAACGGGCCATCATGAACATGCTGGGCACGCTGCTGCTCTCCCTGGGCACGCCGATGCTGCTTGCCGGCGACGAATTCGGCAACTCGCAGAACGGCAACAACAACGCCTACACGCAGGACAATGAGACCACATGGCTGGATTGGGATTGGCTGTACAGCACCGAGCAGACCGCGGAGCTCAAGCTGTTCAACCTCACTTCCCGGCTGATAGCGCTGAGAAAGGCCCGGGACCTCTACAACCATGAGGATTTCTTCACCCGACTGAGCAAAATCGGACTGTTGAAGAAATCCGACCGCGTGCACTGGTTCCTGCCGAACGGAAAGACGCCGCATGATGCGGATTGGACGAATCCCTCGGTCCGATCGTTCGCCATGCAGCTGCTCTCCCCCGACGAGCCAAGCCTGCTCATTCTGGTCAATGGGTCCGACGAGAACGTCAGATTCCATCTGCCCAACGACATCGAATGGGAAATAATCTGGTCCTCGGCGGAAATCGCCGGCGAATATCCCGGACAGCACGCAGATCGAGAAGCTGGCCGAGTTCGATGAGGAAGCGGAGGACAAACCTGCCGGGCGATTCCGCAACCATCTGCAGCGTCTCAATACCATGTATTGGCAGATGGATGAGAATGCGACAGTCTGAACTCCGCTGACGACGGGTTGTCCGAGGACGATCCGACCCTGTGGACGCTGCCGGCTCTGAGCATCAGCGCGATGAAGCAGATTTCGACGGATTGACGCGCAGCGGACGGCGCAACGAATCGGCGCATACATCAATACGCAAACGGCCCATCCGAAACGTCCGGTAACGGGTGGGCCGCGAATGAGGGAGATGCGGATGCTTCATCTGCAACGTCTGCCAGATACGTCCAACACATCTAACGAGCCCATTGCGTCCAACGCATCTAACGCTTGCCCACAATAACGAGGAAACCCCTCGGAGACCATAGGTTTCCGAGGGGTTTCGAATAAAGCTTGCTGTAAGCTTTAGCGCTTCGAGAACTGCGGAGCGCGACGTGCCTTGTGCAGACCAGCCTTCTTGCGTTCCACGACGCGGGCGTCGCGGGTCAGGAAGCCAGCCTTCTTCAGGGCGGCGCGGTTCGCATCACGATCGATAGCGTTCAGAGCGCGGGCAACGCCCAGGCGGATTGCGCCAGCCTGGCCGGTGGTGCCGCCACCGTCAACGAGGACGATAGCGTCGAACTTGCCTTCGAGCTTGAGCAGAACGATCGGGGAGTTGACCTCACGCTGCAGCAGCTTGGCCGGGAAGTACTCTTCCAGGGTGCGACCATTGATGGTCCACTTGCCGGTGCCCGGAACCAGGCGAACACGGGCGACGGCTTCCTTACGACGACCGGTGCCGTAGCCGGAGCGATGGTGGAAGTACCGGTGCCAGCGCCAGCGTTGGTCTCGGTGGTGTACGAGGTGAGCTCCTCTTCGGTCTCGAGAACCGCGGAGTCGTTGGTGTTTTCAGCCATGTTTCTTATCTCCCTTCGGTTCACTTAGCCTGCTGCGAGACCTGAGCGATCTCGAAAACCTGCGGCTTCATGCCAGCGTACGGATGCTCGGCACCGCGAACGATGTGGAGACGATCCAGCTGAACCTTGGCCAGACGGTTCTTCGGCAGCATGCCCTTGATGGCAGACTTGATGATGCGCTCGGGGTTGGTCTTGAGCAGCTGGGCGTAGCTATCGCGACGCAGGCCACCCGGACGACCGGAGTGCATGTACAGTTCCTTGCCCAACTTGTTGCCGGTCAGAGCGATCTTGTCGGCGTTGAGGATGATCACGTGGTTGCCGGAATCGGCGTGCGGAGCGTAGGTCGGCTTGTTCTTGCCACGCAGCAGGGTTGCCGCCTGAGTGGCGAGACGACCGAGCACCACGTCGGTGGCGTCGATGACGTACCAGTCGTGAGTCAGATCAGCTGGCTTCGGAGTGAAAGTTTTCACGATGTACCTTTTCTATATATTGTGTTCCGGACCATCCATCAGCATTACACGCGTTGGTTGGGCGCGGAATAATGCCGTTTTTCAGGTCTCATTATCCGTGGGCTCCCTGAAAGTCCTCGATGGCGAGTGGGAAAAGCGCTTTGAAGGACCCCGTAGGGAAACACAACAGTCTACTAGTATATCGCCTGCCTTGACATTCGGCAACACGAAAACAAGGGTGTCCGCAGACCGTCGGACCTGTGGACACCCCATGGAATCGCCTATAGAAGATCAGCCACGCATGATGGCGGTGATCTCCTGCAGACGCGGTTCGTCGAAGAGCTTTTCGAGCGGCACCACGTTGCCTTCGCCATCGGCCAGCGGAATACGCCAATTCGGATACTCGTTATTGGTGCCCGGCTGGTTCTGCGTGCGCTTCTCACCGACCGCGTCGACGATGGAGGCGGCCATGAGCTTGCAGGGCGAACCTTTCAGACCACGGTACAGCGCGTCGACAATCTCGTTTTCGTTGGCGGCTTCGTCATCCAGAGCAGCCTTGTCGAGATAGCCCTCCTCGACCAGCATGTTCAGCATGGCATTGTGCTCGGCGGTTGCGGACTTCTGGAATTCCTCCACCGGACCGGACAGCAGGCCGAGCTGCTCACGCAACTTGACGTGGCCATATTCGAGGTAACCGGCCGCCGGAGGCATGTCATGCGTATTGACGGACGCCAGTGCGTACGGACGCCAATCCTTCGGAGTGCGGAACACACCGTCCATCTGTTCGAACCATTCCACGGCACAGCCGAGAATGCCATGTTCGGACAGCGACTTGGACACATAGGCCGGCACGACACCCAGATCCTCGCCGACAACCACGCCACCAGCGCGGGAAGCCTCAAGCGCGAGAATGCCGAGCATGACATCGGAATCGTAATGCACATATGTGCCATCAGTGGCGGGCTTGCCTTCCGGAATCCACCATAGGCGGAACAGACCAAGGATATGATCGATACGCACCGCACCGGCATTGGCGAACATGTCATGCACCATATCCCGGTACACCTTGAATCCGGTCTGTTCGAGGGCGATCGGGTTAAGCGGCGGCTGGCTCCAATCCTGGCCCTGCTGGTTGAACATGTCCGGCGGGGCACCGACCGTGGCGCCCTTGGCGAAGCGTTCCGGATTCCACCACACATCGGATCCTGCCGGATGCACGCCGACGGCCATATCCGCGACGATGCCGATCTTCATACCGGCCTTGCGGGCGGCCTGCTGCGCCGCGTGCAACTGATCGGTGGCGACCCACTCAAGCCAGCGGTAGAACTCAAGGGTGTCCGGGAACTTCTCACGCAACTGCGCGACTTCTTCGGAATCACGGTTGTATTTGCGCACCCAATTATCGGCGTCGTCGGAGGGAGCTCCCCACTTGTCGTAGCACAGGCACCAGGTGGCGTAGGATTCGATCTCGTCTCCGCATTCGGCGAGGTAACGGTCGAATTCGGCCTGGCGAGCCTTGGTTCGGCCGGCCTTGTAGATGACCCACAGCGCATGCTTCTTGACGCGCCACATGGCGTCGCGATCGATCAGCCGCGCGTCGTCATTCAGCGATTCGACCTGCTCGTGCAGCGCATCGACTTCAGCCCTGTCCTCGTGGGACAGCGTGAGATATTCCGGCATGGACTCCGGACGGATGTAGCTGAAATTGATGAAACGGCGGGAAATCGGCAGATACGGCGATGGCGTCAGCGGAGGCACCGGCTCCGCGGCGTGCATCGGGTTGATAAGCATGAAGTCGGAGCCGGTCTTCTTTTTGGCCTCGACCAGCATGGTCTTCAGATCTTCGAAGTCTCCCACGCCCCAGGATCCCTTGGAACGGATGGAGTACAGCTGGCTCATCCACCCCCACAGGGAGCCGTTCTTCATATCATCGAGCAGCTCGATTTTCTCAGGAGCGCTGATAACGGTTGCAGTCTCCGCCTCGCTGCCGACAGTGACCTCGAGGGTGTGATAGCTTCGGCAGATCGGCGGGCAGGACGAGATACGACGTGAAGAAGAAGCTGCCATCAATCTCATGGGCGATTTTCTCACCGCCTCATGGGAGATTTTGCCCGTGAATTGCTTGCCGTTTTCCAGCGTGATGGAGGCTTCCGGCACATCGAACATGCCGCCGTGCACCTCCACCTTGCTTTCCTTGCCCACGATATGCAGCACGGTGGGAGCCACCACGCGCGTTTCGCGTTCGGACTTGATGGATGTGATGGACTGGTTGATCGCCTCATCGTTGGAAGCGTCAATACCAAGCGCCTTGAGCACCGCCACTAGAACATCGTCTTCGATTTCGTGGTAATCATGGCTCATACCGACGTAGCTGGTGGCGACACCCACCAGCTTTGCCAGACGAATGAGCGGACGGGCGAGACGCGTTGCGTTTTCGGTCTGTTCTGTCATGGTTCCCAGTCTAGGACCAAAACATGCGCACCACGCGCAGGAATCTCATAAAAATGACAACGTATGCAATTATTTTTCCGCAAGCTGCCGTTGAGCGGCCTTCTGCACGTCGCTTGAAGCGTCCTGCGCCAACTGCTGGAGCATCCGATCGGAAACATTCGGATTCAAGGCGACGGCCCTGCGCACCATGGTCGCAAGCACCACCGGAGCGTCCGGTTCGACCTGCGTTCCCAACGAGCCCAGGAAATCAAGCGTGTCGGAATCCATGGTGGAATCTTCGGCGCCTTCAAGACGCATTTTCCAAGACGTACGTTTGTTGCGCAGCGCGGTGGCACGCACTTCGGGCGACTCATCCTTGGTCAGTCGGCCCACCAGCCAGTTCTTGTCATCGGCGTTTCCCGCAACGGCTTTGCGTACGTCAGGAGACTCGTCGGTGGAAAGCTTGACCAGAATGTTCGGGAACGGCATGGTTTCGGCAAGAAGACGCGGTCCTCCACCGGCGTATGCGCGTTGCCAGCCACAGCCTCAAGCAATGCGGTGGCACGGGAGAACGCCGCCTGGTCGCTCCGGTCCGGCAGCGGACGTCTGGCGAACTCGCTTAATGCGGTGGAATCAGTGGAATGCCGGAGCCGCTCGTATGTGGCGGTCAACGGCTCGAAATCCACGGTCTCATCGGCGTTCGAGGCGTCGGCCTGCGGATCATTCTCATGCTGCTCGTTCTCATCACTCATATTTTCACCTTACGACACTATATGCATGCGGCTCACAACGTGAACTCATACTTTGACCGGACGGTTGGACGTGCCCACCAGTTGCGGAACGACCGTAGCGTTGAAAGTTTCCACAACTCGGGATTCGAAGACATTCGCCTGTTCCTGCGGAACCACCACAGTCAAGGCGATGCGGTCAGTGTACTGCGCGTCGGTCTGCTCGCCTTCCACCGTTGATAACAGATTCTGGAAGCTGCCCAACTGCGGATAATCAAGAATTACCTGATATTCGCCGCACGGTACGATTTTCGCCTTGGAAGCAGCCTTGACCGCAATTGACGCACCTGTGGAATACGCACGGATCAGGCCGCCGGAACCAAGCAAGATACCGCCGAAATACCGTGTGACCGCGACCACGCAATCAGTCATTTCGTTTGCCCGCAGCACGTCGAGAATGGGCTTGCCGGCGGTTCCGGACGGCTCGCCATCATCGCTCATGCGTTCCGCAAGACGTCCATCGGATCCACCACACACCGCGGCATAGGCGACATGCCGGGCTTTCGGATGCTGGTCACGGATCGTCTGAACGAAAGCGAGCGCCTCATCCAACGAGCTGATATGACAGGCGTCTCCGATGAATTCCGATTTCTTTTCGACGAAGGCGTCGTGCGCCGGCCGATCGGCGGAATCGAGTATGGTCTGCATGCTGTTCAACCTACCTAACCTCACCGACCGCGCGCATATGCTGCTTCCTGGTTATTTTTTCAGACGACGACGTTGAATTCCTCCCCCTTGAAGAAGGCGGCGATGGATTGGACACCTGCTTGGTCATGCCGATATACGCGCCGTCGGTGCGCCATGCGATGTGCGGGGTGAGCACGATGCCGGGAATCTTGCACAAAGGATCGTCGGCGGCAAGCGGTTCATGATCGAACACGTCCAAGGCCGCCGGAATGTCTCCGCGTTGAAGTCTTGCGAGCAGTGCGCCGGGTTCGATGACTTCGGCGCGGGCGGTGTTGACGAACAGGGTTCCCGGACGCAACGCGTCGAGGTTCTTCGCCGTGATGATGCCACGGGTGGAGTCAAGCAACGGCATATGCACGCTGACCACGTCTGAATTCGAGATCAACTCGTTCATGTCTTCCACCGGAGTGACATTCAGGTTCTCGAACACCTGTGCCGGCACGTGGGAGTTCCACGCGGATACTTTCATGCCGAAAGCGTTGGCGATGCCGGCCACGGTCTGCCCGATGCCGCCGAGTCCGATGATGCCGAGCTTCTTGCCGAACAGTTCGAAACCGTCGGCACCGTCCCAATCGCCTTGCTTGACCTGCATATCAAGCGCTCCGGCGTGCCTGGTCAGTTCCATGAGCAACGCCATGGCGTGCTCGGCGACGGCGTGATCGCCGTAATGCAGCACGTTGCAGACGCGGATGCCGCGTTCCTTGGTTTTCTCAAGATTGATGTAGCTGGCGACGCCGGTGCCTCCGAACGCATAGCACTTGGCGTCGAGCCTGTCGAGGATGGCATCGGCGCAGTGGAATCCGATGACCATGACGCGTCGGCATCCTTGCAGCGTTCCACGATGGTGTCCTCGTCCAGTGTGAAATCCTCGTACATGCGCACGCGGGCCACGTTTTCGAGCATCGTGAAGTTCTGTTTGAACGGTCCGATCATCGATTCGATGACCACCGGCATGACCACCAGCGGCAAGTCGGTGCGGTCCGGCTGGGTCTCGAAAACTCCATCCATATCTTTACCTCACATCACGAGCGGAAACGCTCCATACAGGTCGATTAACGAATACGAGGCATATTCTGCCACGGGAAACTACTTTCCAGATGAACCAGCTTGTTCTGCGGTGATGTTCCACTCTCGAACCACGTTCTGGTCCGCGCCCATGGAATAGATCACGTTCCAGATACGTTGTCTCTGATTGGCATCTTCTGTTTCGTTCCAACAGGCTCCATCCGGATGGTCGTCCGAAATCGGACACCACTGGTATTGGCCTTGACGCACATTGGCCGTCGGCACCCAATCGATGCGATTGACCCGCCATGAGCCGGCCACGCCTTTCTTGCCGGCGAACTGGACGCGGGCCGTCACGCCTTGGTTGTTGACCTCGTTGCCTGGAATGTAGGACGTGACCGTCACCGCGTTGCCCAGACCGTAGATGATCCATGTGCCGTTGTAGTTCTCAACGGGCTGCGCACAGTGCATCCGGCACCGTAGATGACGTCGAACGCACCGGTGTCGGCCAGCTCATGCGCTTCGGACTGCTGCCACGAGTCGGCGTAGTCAAGATATTCTTGCACGGAATGCATGGCGATGGCCACCACGTCGGCGCCTTGTTTACGGGCCTCTTTGGCTTTGGCCACGGCTTTGTCGATGTCGGCCTGATGGTTCGGATCGCCGCTCTCGCGCAGACGGTCGACGCGCCAATCATAATCGGGAGTTTGCGCGTTCAGGGACACGGTACCGGCGATCAGGCCCAGTTTGCCGCCACCGGTCGGAGAATCGATGACCAGCGGTTTGGTAGAGTCTTCCTCGGTCTTGTAGGAGCCCGTCTGGGCGATGCCGTCCTGGTCGAGGGTATCCCACAGGCGTGTGATGCCATCCGCGCTTGATCCCACGAATGGTTCGACGCATGCGTGCATGCGCGATACCCCACCTTGGCGGCCGCGTCGGCGACCTCCGAGGGAATGTTGAACACCGGATACCCGGTGTAGGGGCCACCGCGAGGCGCGATCGGCGTTTCGAATTCGCACACCGCGATATCGGAGGCATCGATGTACTTGCGCATCGGTTCGAACAGACTGGTGAAGTCATAGGCCGTACCGTCCGTCGCCGCGGTATTGGGACCGGCGAAGTTGTCCCACAGACCAGGGTGGAACAGCAGATCGCCATTGACCATCATGGCGATGCAATCGGTATCCGGACAGTCCGGCGAATTGCCGTGATGTTCCTTTGGCTCGGCCTTTTTCACCACATGCTTTTTCTGCTTGGCCACGTTCATCTGCGTTGTGGCCCCCTGCCCGGCTTGGGACTGTGATGAACGCAAGCACCGCGCCAGGAACCACCCACCTACCGCCAGCAATACAACAAGTACGACGGCTGCGACGATGGCCAGCCTGCGACGCCCTGCAACTAGCACTTCCGGGTTGCGGGCATGCACCGCCTTGTCCCTGTATCTCATGGCACTCCCCCTGTTTCTTCTCATGCTCCACATCACTCTCAATGTTCAAGATTACCTGATGGCCCCGTACGCCATATGCCAAGGCGTACGCTTCCTTTACCGTATTTGAGCCGCACCGCGTCTAATGCCGCTTCCGCACCGCGTAGCCGTTCCGATTGGGTCGACGGTTCGGTATCCGTCCCACGACCCCGCTGCACCTCGTTCCGCTCTTCAAGCATGTCATCAAGCGAAAGCTGAACCGCCGCATCCGCCGCTTCGACCAAACCGCCCGCGCTCATGCCGGCAAGTCGCACCGGTCTGGTCAACGAAATGGCGTCGATAGAGCTTTCCGGCATGCCCATCATGGCCAGCAATAATGCGACACATTGCGGATACAGCATGCTTGCCGCATCCGTCGGACAGTCCAGCGTATGTCCTTTCGTCGCATAGCTCAAATCCGGGAATCGCAGCTTCACCATGACCTTACGCGCCATCAACCTCGTCTGCGCAGCGTGCCGGCCACATCATCGCAACACCAGCGGAGCATGGATGTCACCTGCCGCATGTCTTGGGTGTCCTTGTCGAACGTGCGTTCCGCGCCGACGGATTTCTCCTGCGCACGCGGTGCGACAGGGCGGTCATCCAATCCGCGTGCCGCCATGTACAACCCGCGCGCGCTGATGGCTGACCCCGTCGCCTGCTCAAGCGATTCCATGCTCATCTTCGCCAAGTCAGCCACGGAATCAACGCCCCATGCGTTCAGTCGTTTCTCCAAGGACGGACCGATGCCAGGTATGCCACGCAACGGCATCATCTGCACGAATTCGGCATGTCTGGCCACGGGGATCATGAGCATGCCATCCGGTTTGGCATTGGTCGAAGCCATTTTGGCGACAAGCTTGTTCGCCGCGATGCCGACGGAACAGGTGATGTGGTACCGTCTGGCGACCTGATCGCGTATCCAAGCTCCGATGGCGCGGGGACTCTTCCACCGCAGCAGCGCGCCAGAGACGTCCATATAGCATTCATCCACGGAAACCTGTTCGATGCGATCGGTGACGCGGGAGAACACCTCTGTGAAGATACGTCGGGACATCTCACGGTAGTAGTGGATGTCCACCGGCAGAAAGACGCCGTTCGGGCATAGTTTTCTTGCCCGGGAGCTTGCCATCGCCGAATTGATGCCGTATTTGCGTGCCTCATAGTTCGCCGCGGACACCACGGAACGGTTGCCGATGCCGATGATTACCGGTTTGTCGGCGTATTCCGGATGCCGCGCCACTTCGAGGGATGCGAAAAAAGCGTCCATGTCGATATGCAGCACCGTGCATCCGACCTCATCGTGACCCCAGTCACGTTTGGCCGCTGCGATTCTTGGTGCTGTGCTCATGATTCCATGATAGACAACGATTCGGCAGTTTTGGAACAAATGTTCGAATATGGCGAAACCTGCGGGCATACCGGCGTGTCGCATATCAATGAGACCGCTCGACACGGCTCACGAGTTCGAGTCCCACTGACATCACCACACGTTTTTCTCTCATTTTTTCACAATATGGTGTTTCGCACGCGGATAGATGCTATAGTTACATGCTGTTGCGTCGTAACGCAACAGTGGAGTCATGCCTGAGTGGCCGATAGGGGCACCCTGCTAAGGTGTTAGTCGTGTTTAGCGGCTCGAGGGTTCGAATCCCTCTGACTCCGCCTTGAGGGTTTTCGGAGAAATCCGGAAGCCCTTTTTTCATGCCAAAACGGCGGAATACCAACGATTTCAAAACATACGACGCAAACAGAGAATGTACGAAATGTACGCCAATGCCAACATTTCCGGTACCCAGCAAGGTACCCGAGTTGGTACATCGAAGAACAAGCCAGACGACTGCACTGCAAATAGGCCATCGTGTCGGCAATGGTCATGAGCGGGGGTTCAGTCTT
>ENA-OQMZ01000499-OQMZ01000499.1-human-gut-metagenome-genome-assembly--contig:-NODE-499-length-16745-cov-1.781382_pt1 | contig 16745 bp, 23 predicted proteins | sample MGYA00242621_ERZ504862 | MGnify/ENA primary metagenome ERZ504862 (study PRJEB26092, sample SAMD00036393) | human gut metagenome | host: Homo sapiens | study: EMG produced TPA metagenomics assembly of... | reverse complement strand
ACGATCACAATCCAAAAGCAAACTCCAAGAGACGGAAGGAAGTCCTGGATCACATGCTGGATCAGAATTACATCTCACAGGATGAATATAATGCAGCACTGAATGATGACGTTTATTCCCGTATCCAGGCCGCACAGCTTGAGAACACCGAAGAAGAAAGTACCGTTTACACGTATTTCGAAGATGAGGTTACCAATCAGGTCATCAGCGACCTGATGAACATTAAAGGATATACCAAGACACAGGCTACCAATCTTCTTTACAGCGGTGGTCTGAAGATCATGACAACCCTGGATTCCAACATGCAGCAGATCCTTGATGAGGAATATGCAAACCCTGATAACTATCCGGCCAATGTTCAGTATGAACTGGATTATGCACTGACTGTACAAAGCCCGGATGGAAAACAGACAAACTACAGCAAAGAAATGCTGCAGCTGTATTTCCGTGATCAGGATCCGGAATTTGATCTTCTCTTTGATTCTCCTGAAGAAGGTCAGCAGTATGTGGATCAATACAAGGCTAACATCCTGGCAGACGGAAGCACCGTAGTATCTGAGCGTGTAAACTTTGCACCACAGCCACAGTCTTCCATGACTGTCATTGACCAGCATACCGGTTACGTAAAAGCCTGATCGGAGGCCGTGGCGAAAAAACAGCCAGCCTGACCCTGAACCGTGCCACTGATACGACCAGACAGCCTGGTTCTACCTTTAAGATCGTTTCCACCTATGCACCTGCGTTGAACGAAAAAGGCGATACACTTGCTACAACCTTTATGATGAGCCTTACGAATACCCGGACGGATCTCCTGTCAACAACGCCTCAAGAAGCTACGGCGGCGAGACCACCATCCGCAAAGCGATCCAGAATTCCATCAACGTTGTAGCTGTTAAATGCCTGGAGCAGGTTACCCCGCTCTCGGCCTTAAATATCTGGATGATTTCGGTTTCACCACACTAGCTCACGGAACTGAGGCAGATAAAGATGCCAACGGAAATATCTGGAGTGACGCCAACCTGGCTACTGCTCTTGGCGGTATCACCAAAGGTGTCAAGAACGTGGAACTTTGTGCTGCATATGCAGCCATTGCTAATGGCGGGAACTATATCAAACCGATCTATTATACACAGATCCTTGATCATGACGGAAATGTTCTGATCGAGAACTCCTCCGTTTCCAGATCTGTGATCAAAGATAGTACCGCTTATCTTCTTACAAGCGCCATGGAAGACGTTGTAAAAAAAGGTACCGGTACCGCCTGCCAGCTGGACAATATGACGGTAGCCGGAAAAACAGGTACTACAGAGGACTACAATGACCTGTGGTTCGTAGGCTACACACCGTACTACACCTGTGCAGTATGGTCCGGCTATGACAACAACGAAAAAATTCCGGAAGATGCCCGTAACTTCCACAAAAACCTCTGGAAAAAGGTTATGACCCGTATCCACGAGGGCCTGGAGGACAGAGATTTCGATATGCCTTCCAGTGTGGAAAAAGCCAGTGTCTGCGCAGAAACCGGTCTTCTTCCCAGATCCGGATGCCCGACTATCACAGAGTATTTTGATATCTCCAGTCTTCCCACCGAATACTGTGATCAGCATTTCTACGGCAGCAGCGATTACGATGAAGAGGACTATTATTATAACGAAGATACGGACGCCGATACCGATGCAGCAGCTGAAGCGATTCCAAGCGCAGCTCCGGACAGTACTGACAGCACCGACACTGACAATACTGACAATTCCGATGACGGTTCCGATAATACCGGTGATGATACTGACAATTCCGGAACAGACGACAACACCGGTGGTGATGACGGCAGCTATGATAACAGCGGTGATACCGGTGGCGATGACGGCAGCTATGACACCGGCGAAGATCCGGTAGAATATTATGAATGATCTCCATTATAGGTATCTTTCATAAACAACATATAAAAAAAAGTGGTTTCCTGAAATATGGAAACCACTTTTTTTACTTTTAATAACTTCTTACTGTCTCGCAGTTTATCAGTTCAGGCAAGTCCCACCCACCGCTTATTACTTTTCGCAATTGAAGCAGGGGACTTCCCTGGTTCGGTTAAAGTACCATCTTGCTGCACCGTAGATTCCTGCATCATTGCCAAGTGTCGCGATCACGATAGGAGTATCCTTGCAAGATTCAAAAGCATACTCTCTGTAATGTTTCCGGATACAGTCAATAAGCGGCTGTCCGGCCTTGGAAACTCCTCCGCCGATAACAATGGTCTCTGGATCTGTCACACAGCAAATAATGGCAAGAGCACCACCCAGCTGCTCTCCGACCTTTTCCATGGTTGCTACAGCTACCGGATCATTCTCCTTAAATGCGTCCAGAACTGCTTTTGCTGAAATCTCTCCGGCATCTCTGAGAACACTGTTCTCACCGGAAGCTGCAAGCTCTTTTTTTGCCATGCGGACAATTCCGGTCGCAGAAGCATACTGTTCCAGACAGCCCCTGTTTCCGCAGTTGCAGGATTCTGTTTCATGATGATCCACATTGGCATGTCCGATCTCACCGCCAGCTCCGTGATGTCCGGTCACGATCTTTCCATCAACAATGATACCACCGCCTACACCTGTTCCAAGTGTGACCATGATCACATCGGAGGAGCCTGCTGCAGCACCCTTCCATGCCTCTCCCAATGCCGCTACATTGGCGTCATTTCCAGCTTCCGCATGAAGACCTGTAAGTTCTTCCATCTCTCCCACAACGTTCTTATATCCCCAGAAGAGATTTACTGCACGTGATACTTCGCCTTTGGAGTTTACCGGTCCCGGAACACCGATCCCGACACCTTCCACCTCCGCTTTGGAGATACCCTTTTCTTCCATCTTGGCATTTACTGCTGCTGCCACATCAGGAAGGATCTGATCTCCATTGTTTTCTTTACGGGTTGGAATCTCCCATTTCTCAACAAGAGTACCATCCGTACGGAAAAGTCCGCATTTTACAGTTGTTCCACCTACATCGATTCCAAAACAATATGTTCCCATTTCTTACCCTCTCTTATTCTTCGTCATCCGGATTTTCTCTTTTTTTCGCAAGATTTGCCTGTACACGCTTGTACAGAGCCTCTGCCGCATTGTATCCCATCTTCTTCTGTCTGTGATTGACAGCCGCTGCCTCAACGATGATCGCCAGGTTACGGCCCGGACGGATCGGAAGAGAATGGCATACTACCTTATTTCCAAGGTACTCTGTATACTCCTCATGCAGTCCAAGACGATCGTATTCCTTGTCTCTGTCCCACTCCTCAAGCTTGATCACGAGATCGATAGACTGGGTATCCTTAACGCTCTCAACACCGAACAGTGTTTTACATCGATGATACCGATACCACGAAGTTCGATAAAGTGACGTGTGATATCCGGCGCAGATCCCACCAGTGTTACGTCACTGACCTTACGGATCTCAACAACATCATCACTGACAAGACGATGACCTCTCTTGATCAGCTCCAGGCTGCCTCACTCTTACCGATACCGCTCTCACCTGTGATCAGGATTCCCTCGCCGTAAACATCAACCAGCACACCATGAATAGAAATACATGGTGCAAGCTGCACGCCCAGCCAACGGATGATCTCTGCCATAAAACTGGAAGTTGTTCTTTCTGTCACGAATGTCGGAACATTATATTTAACAGCCAGATCGATCATGTCCTGAGACGGACGGGTCATGGTACTGAAAATAACACATGGGATCTTGCTGGAAATGAAACGTTCATATTTAAAACGTCTCTCCTCCTCATTAAGCTGCATCAGATACGTATACTCTACATATCCGATGATCTGAACTCGTTCATTGGCAAAATGCTCCAGATATCCGGTAAGCTGAAGCGCAGGTCTGTTGATCTCCGCAGTCTTGATCACGATGCCTGACAGGTCGATCTCCGGAGTCAGATTATTAAGCTCCAGTTCCTGTACCATCTTTGTCAACTGTACACCCTTTCATACTTTTGTCTCCTTTTCGCTGAAAGTTTGCATTCTCACTGCCGTTTTACCGGGGCGTGAGACACCTTATCTTTTAATTATACACAATCACTGCTGAAACTGCAATGCAGCATCAGGATTTATGAAAAAATTCATAGACCTGACGGGCGCTTTTGGCATTCATGCTCTCTGTCTGTGCCAGTTCTTCCTCCGATGCATCCCGGATGTTTTCCACAGATTTAAATTTACGCAGAAGGGCTTTCCTCCTGGTATCACCGATCCCCGGGATATCATCCAGGATAGAATGGACCTGTTCCCTGCTCCTGAGGGAACGATGGTATTCAATAGCAAACCGATGGGCTTCATCCTGGATCCTGGTGATCAGGCGGAAGCTTCGCCGGATGTATCAATAGGGATCTCCACATTGTTGAAATACAGGCCTCTCGTCCGATGATGATCATCCTTGACCATACCGCAGACCGGGATGCTTATCCCAAGCTCATTCAGCACCTTCAGAGCGATATTTACCTGCCCCCTTCCACCATCCATCAGGATCAGATCCGGAAGCCTTGCAAAGCTGTCAAATTCTCCGTTACTCTCATGAGTGAACCTTCGGGTCAGAACCTCTTCCATGCTGGCATAATCGTTGGGTCCCTGTACCCATTTGATCTTGAACTTACGATAATCACTGCGTTTGGGACGGCCTTTTTCATAAACCACCATGGATCCCACAGACTCAAAGCCACTGATATTGGAAATATCGTAAGCTTCCATGCGCACCACGTTTTTCAGTCCCAGCCATTCTTCACCTCGTGAACAGCTCCGATGGTTCGTCCTTCCTCCCGCCTGATCCGTTCTCTGTCCTTGGCAAGTACCATACGGGCATTTTCCAGGCAAGTTCTACCAGCTTTTCCTTGGTTCCCTTCTTCGGGACCCGGATGTGTACCTTCTGCTTTCTTCTTCCTGACAGCCACTCCTCGATGATATCTGCATCTTCGATCTCACTTTGCAGCATGATCTCAGATGGGATAAATGGCGTTCCCGCATAAAACTGTTTCAGAAAGCTTGAAAGGACCTGCGCCTTTGTATCACCTTTTGCCACACGGAGATAAAAATGATCTCTGCCGATCAGCCTGCCATCCCGGATAAAAAATACCTGGACAACCGCATCCTGATCCCTGAGGTCTTCACTGTCATCCATGGCTACTGCAATGATGTCCCTGTCTTCCTGCCCGTAGCCGGTAATCTTCTGCCGTTCCCCGATCTTCCGGATACTGCTGATCAGGTCCCGGTATTCCATAGCATCTTCGTAGCGCATTTCCTCCGAAGCTTTCTGCATTTTTTCCATCAGCTCACTAATGGCGTCCTGAAAATCTCCATTCAGAAATTTGATCACCTTATTGATATTCTTCCGGTATTCTTCCTGGCTGACATATCCCTGGCAGGGTGCCTTGCACTGTTTCATATGATAGTACAGACAGGGCCGGTCCTTTCCGGTATCTCTCGGAAGACTGCGGTTGCAGGAGCGCACCTGATACAGCTTCCGCACCAGTTCGATCACGTCCTTTACTGCTCCGCCGCTTGTATAGGGGCCAAAATATCTTTGCCTTGTCCTTTTTCAATTCTCCTGGCAAAAGCACCTCGGGTATGGCTCATGAACTGTCACCTTAATAAACGGATAGCTCTTGTCATCTTTGAGCATGGTATTATATTTCGGACGATGCTCCTTGATAAGATTACACTCCAGCACAAGGCTTCCAGCTCCGAATCCGTAATAATGTACTCAAATCTGGTAATATGTGTAACCATCCGTTCAATCTTGGCACCTTTGTTACGACTGCTCTGGAAATACTGGCGCACACGATTCTTAAGGCTGATGGCTTTTCCCACATAGATGATCTCGTCTTTCTCGCCATGCATGATGTAAACTCCCGGTTTTGCCGGAAGCTTCTTTAATTCTTCCTCGATTATGAACATACTTTATTCTCCTGTTTTACTATTACAGTAATAAGAAAACCGGGATTTCTCCCGGTTTTACGATGATCTGTTTTATGCCTGTGATCCCGGCTTTTCTTCTGTTTCTGCATGATCGGCATCTGTTGTCTGAGCAGATTCTTCTGTTTTCTCCGGTGCCTGCATATCCTCTGTCAGTTCCTGTCCGGATATCTCCGGTCTGAACTGAACCGATTCTGTACTTTTGCAGCCTCGTTATTTTCCGCGATCATTTCAATATCCTGTTTATTGGACACTTCTTTTTCATCCTCGGAAAGTACCAGATCATCCAGATTCTCCGGGATATCCAGGCCCTGCTGAACTGCACGGAGGATCTTCATGAACTCTTTACCTGTAATGGTTTCCTTGCGGATCAGATATTCCGCGATCTTATCCATCTCTGTTCTGTGACTTCCAAGGATCCTCTTGGCTTCCTCATAGGAATGGTGGAGAAGCTTCATCACCTCATGATCGATCTCTGTTGCGGTATCATCACCACAGTTTAAAACTGCTCTTCCGCTGAGATACTGATTCTCCTGTGTAGCAAGTCCCATCAGTCCGAACTTCTCAGACATACCATACTGTGTGATCATGCTCTGGCCACCTTGGTAGCCTGCTCAATATCATTGGCAGCACCTGTAGTAACTGTGTCAAAAACGATCTCCTCTGCAGCACGTCCGCCAAGATAGCCTACCAGCATAGCTTCCAGTTCTTTCTTGGTGTTGAGATATTTTTCTTCCTCAGGTACCTGCATAACGTAACCCAGTGCTCCCATGGTACGGGGTACATGGTGATCTTCTGTACAGGCTCCGCATCCTTCTGGAGTGCATTTACCAGTGCGTGTCCGACTTCATGGTAGGATACGATCCGGCGTTCCTGTTTGCTTAAGATACGGTCCTTCTTCTCTTTTCCCACCAGAACTACTTCTACGGATTCTTCCAGGTCCTTCTGTGATACAGCTTTACGTCCCTTCTTGACTGCAAGGATCGCAGCCTCATTGATCATATTGGCAAGATCAGAGCCTACCGCACCGGAAGTTGCAAGTGCAATAGCTTCAAAATCAACGGTGTCATCCAGAAGTACGTTCTTGGCATGTACCTTCAGGATATCCACCCTTCCTTTAAGATCCGGTCTGTCAACGATCACACGTCTGTCAAAACGTCCCGGACGGAGAAGAGCCGGATCAAGAACCTCCGGTCTGTTTGTCGCAGCAAGGATCAGAAGTCCCTTGGATGTATCAAAGCCATCCATCTCCGCAAGCAGCTGGTTCAATGTCTGCTCACGCTCATCATTTCCGCCGCCATAGCGGGAATCACGGCTTTTACCAATGGCATCGATCTCATCGATAAATACGATACACGGAGCATTCTTCTTGGCTTCCTCGAAAAGGTCACGGACACGTGAGGCACCCACGCCCACAAACATCTCCACAAATTCCGAGCCGGAAAGAGAGAAGAACGGTACCTGCGCTTCACCTGCAACTGCCTTGGCAAGTAATGTCTTACCGGTTCCCGGAGGGCCTACAAGAAGTGCGCCCTTAGGCAGCTTGGCTCCGATGGCTGTGTATTTTCCGGGGTTGTGAAGAAAATCCACAACTTCCTGGAGAGATTCCTTGGCTTCATCCTGACCTGCCACATCCTTAAAGGAAACGCCCGTTTCCTGCTGCACATATGCCTTGCTTTGCTCTTGCCTACGCCCATGCCCATGATCCCGCCGCCTTTGTTCATGCGGCGCATGGAGAACATCAGAAGTCCGAACAGAAGCAGTGTCGGCAGAACCACGCTCAGGATCATTGCAACAAATTCACCAAAAACATCCGGCGGATCGGTCTCAAACTTGATTCCCTTTCCTTCCAGTCTCTTGGTAAGTGCTGTACTGTCTTCGGTCTTCGTGGTGTAATAGCTCATATCCTCGTACTTGGAATTCTTTTTCTTGGGTACGATCGTCAATGTACTGGACTGGATCGTTACTTCCTTAACCTGGTCCTTATCCACATATCGATAAATTTATCATAGGAGATCTCACTGCTGTTATCCTTCAGCATATTGGTAAACAACGCGAAGCACACCAGTGTGACCAGGAGGCATATCAGAAAAGCCAGAATCGACTGATGATTCTTACCTGATCCCTGCCTGGGATCTTTGTTGTCAGGTCGCTTCCCGTCCTGATCATTATTCAGTTGATTATTCATTTTTTTCCTCCTCTTGTCATTTCTTTATTATAAAGAGAAAAACCATATAAATCAACTGCGAGATTACAAAAATACCATCGAAAAAACACCACACTGGATATTGCCAGTGAACGTAAAGTTGTAGTATACTGTTCCCAGTGAATTGGAAAATTAAAGAGGAGAGGAAATCAGACAAATGAAAATAGGTTTTGATAATGACAAATATCTGAAAATGCAGTCAGAACACATCCGTGAAAGAATCGGTCAGTTCGGCAACAAGCTTTATCTTGAATTCGGTGGCAAACTGTTTGACGACTACCATGCATCCCGTGTTCTTCCGGGTTTTGAACCGGACAGCAAGCTCCGCATGCTGATGCAGCTTTCTGATCAGGCGGAGATCGTTATTGTTATCAGTGCCAATGACATTGACAAGAATAAAATACGTGGCGATCTTGGGATCACCTATGACGAAGATGTGCTCCGTCTTATGGATGAGTTTTCAAGCCGTGGCCTGTATGTGGGAAGCGTATGCATCACACAGTACTCCGGCCAGGAAAGCGCCGATCTCTTCAAAAAACGTCTGGAGAAACTGGGAATCCGTGTCTACAAGCTTTACCTGATCCCCGGCTATCCAAGCAACACTTCCTTTATTGTAAGTGACGAGGGTTATGGAAAGAATGATTATATCGAGACTACCAGACCTCTGGTCGTGATCACAGCACCGGGACCAGGAAGCGGAAAGATGGCAACTTGCCTTTCCCAGCTTTACCACGAATACAAACGTGGGGTAAAAGCCGGCTATGCAAAATTCGAGACCTTCCCGATCTGGAATCTTCCTCTGAAACATCCGGTAAACCTTGCCTACGAGGCTGCCACTGCAGATCTGAACGATGTCAACATGATCGACCCGTTCCATCTGGAGGCTTACGGCAAAACTACCGTCAACTACAACCGTGACGTAGAAGTTTTCCCTGTTGTACAGGCCATGTTTGAGAAGATCATGGGCAGCTGCCTTATAAATCTCCGACAGATATGGGTGTCAACATGCAGGTAACTGCATCGTTGACGATGAAGTATGCCAGGAGGCTTCCCGCCAGGAGATCATCCGCCGTTATTATAAGAGCATGAACGCTCTGGTTTCCGGCTCCGGCACAGAGAATGAGGTACGTAAGATCGAGCTTCTTCTCCAGCAGGCTCATGCAGAGATCACTGACCGTAAGGTTGTTCCGGCTGCCTCGAAAAAGAAAAAGCAACCAATGGCCCTGCTGCCGCTCTGGAGCTTCCTGACGGAAAGATCGTATGCGGAAAAACCTCCGATCTTCTCGGCGCATCCGCTGCCCTTCTTCTCAATGCTCTGAAAGAGCTGGCAGGAATCGATCACGAGCTTCATGTGATCTCCCCGGATGCCATCCATCCGATCCAGCAGCTGAAGACCAAATATCTGGGAAGCAGGAATCCACGTCTCCATATTGATGAGATCCTGATCGCCCTTTCCATGAGTGCTGCAACCAGCGATGCCGCACGCCTTGCCCTGGAACAGATCCCGAATCTCCGTGGATGCCAGGTTCATACTTCCGTAATGCTTTCCGATGTGGATGTGATCAGCTTCCGTAAGCTTGGTATTGAGCTTACCTGCGAAGCTAAGGCTGAGAAAAAGAAAGAATATCAGAAAGTCTGATCTTATAAACACCAAAATCCCCTGTGCCGGATCTACGTACAAACGCCGAAACGTACAGGGGATTTTTTGAGGGAATCTATAATCAATCAACTTGCCGATATTTTCCTATTTAATTCATCCTATCTTTCTGATAGACAATACCACCTGTTGTAAATTTCACAACACTTCCGTTTTCGACCATATGAAAATAAGGTTCATCTTTCTGTTCTCCTGAAATATTTTCTCAATTCCGTCACAATATATATTTATAATTTCCGGAGATAACGCATACTTTTTATAACAGTCTTTTTCTTTTTTCGCAGACATGGGCAGGAAAACGCTACTTACTTTTTTTCTGATTTTCTTCAATTTTAAAAGGCTTTCATAGTACACACGCAAAGAAGCAGATGGGGCAAGCGGACTTTTTCCAGGATTCAAATGTCCCCACACTTCCCAGGTGAGCATGATATCTCCTGTAAAAAGCCATCCTTTCTTCTCCTCAAACAATGCAATACAACCCAGGGTATGACTGGGAACTTCCAGAACTCTAAGCTTTTTATCTCCCAGATCAAAGATATCCCCATCCCTAACTGTACAGATTTTTCTTGCCGGTCCGGGATTCCACATTTCAAACGAGAATCCTTCTTTTTCAGGAATTTCAAAGAACATGAGCTCAGACATTTTTTTTCAGCTCCTGGTCTACGATCTGATGGGAAAAAGGTTCGTCATACCTTCCCACACATACTTCTTCAAATTGATGATTTCCTGAATTATGATCCACATGAGCATGCGTATTTACAACAAACAGAGGTTTTTCTCCACAAAGTTTCAAAATTTCTTCTTTTAAATCGGTAAGTCCCAGTCCCGTATCCAGAAGAAGTGCTCTTTCTGTTCCATTTATCACATACATAACCGTTTTGTCTATTTCATTGATCGCCCACAGATCTTTTTCCAACGAAATGATCCTGAATAACTGCATCTTCATCCCTCCTTTTATTTTACAGCTCCCATTGTCAGTCCGCTTGTAATATATTTTTGTGCACAGATGTAAAGGATAATTGTGGGAATAATGCACAAGGTGAGTCCTGCGATAAACAGATTCCACTGTGTGCTGGTAGCACTTCTGAACATGAAAAGATTTACCGTCAGCGGTCTCAGTTCACTGTCTCCAATGAGAATACTGGGAAGCAGAAAGTCATTCCAGGACCACATAAAAAACAATACACCAATGGTAACCGTTGCTGGTTTAACAAGTGGAAATACGATCTGCGTCATAATTCGAAAAACTCCACATCCATCTATTGCGGCTGCTTCTTCCAGCTCCCGAGGTACATTTTTCAAAAATCCCGTAAATGTCAGAATTCCAAACGCACAGAAGAATCCAATATCAAGAATGATAATTCCTCCAAGGGAATTGGTAAGATTGGTATTTGTAGCAAGTACAGAAATAGGAATCATAACTGCATGAAACGGCACGATCTGTCCGAAAACAAAATACAGATACAGATTCTGTGAGATTTTCCCACGAAGATGTGAGATTCCGAAAGCACCGGCAAACGATACGAACAGCCTCCCAGCATAGCTCCCAATGTAATCACAACAGAATTTTTTAATGCAACTAAAAAATTCATGCTTTCCATGGCATTTTTAAAATTATCAAGATATAAAGACTTTGGTAATGCCAGAAAATCAGCCGCAATTTCCGGACTTGTTTTAATTGAATTCATAACGATCCACAATACCGGTAAAATAAAAATAAAGCCTAATATAAACATTGCTGCGGTACCTGCAATTTTCTTTTTCCATGTCATTATGACTGCACCTCTCTTTTTCTAGTAATATTAAGCTGAATCAAGGAAATTGCTGCTATGATCAAAAACAGGATCACCGATTTCGCACAGCCATACCCCATATTAAAAGTTCCAAATGCGTCATCATAAATATTCATGGCGATCGTCTGTGTTGTTTTTGAAGGTCCGCCGCCGGTTAAAGCGTAGTTAATATCAAATGCTTTAAATGCATTTGCAATAGATACAAACAGATTGATCGTAATCGTTGGCATCAGAAGCGGAAGCTGGATTTTTATAATACGATTCAGTCCCACACATCCGTCAATGCATGCCGCTTCCATCACATCAAGAGGAATCGACTGCAAACCTGTGATGTAAAGGATCATCAAAAATCCCAGGCCCTGCCACACGGTAACCACTGATACCGCCGCAAATGCTGCCGTTGAACTCCCGAACCAGCTAAACCCTTTTACTGCTTCCGAATGTAAAAGTTCTCCAATTATTGGCGTTACTTTCTGAAAAATAAATGTCCACGCTAGGGCGATCATAACTCCACTGATAATATTCGGAATAAAAAAGAACGCCCGGATCACTGGCTTACCGAAAATATGTGTATTCAACGCCAGAGCTATAAAAAAAGCCAGTACATTGGTCAGAACAATCGTAACCACTGCAAGTTTAAACGTCAAAAACATAGATTGTATAAAATCTCTATCATGGACCAAATCGACAAAGTTTTTTATTCCGATCCAGTTATGCGTTCCTTTGATCAGATTCCAACTGAAAAACGAATTCGGGATCGTTCCAAAAATTAACGGTCCTGCCAGCGCAAAAGTATAAATACACAGTGCCGGCAGCACAAGAAGGAAATAATATTTTTTCTGTTTTCTGTATAAAATGTCCGACATGTTTCCTACCCCCGTATATAGCAGGCGGACTTTTAAAAGTCCGCCTGTTTTCCTGTGTGTTTATTCTTCTGCAAGCTTTTTAAATCCTTCATCAAGAGCATCCAGTGTCTGATCTTCATCGGTTATTCCTGCAAAATATCCCTGAACATCATCGCCCAGAACATCGCTTGCTCCGCTTGGAGCTGATTCCACAAAGTACTTCTAACCTTTCCTGCATCCATATACGCTTTCAGATCTTTATAATAATCCTTACTTGCAATTTCATCATCTGCTTCAATGTCCATGCAAGCCATAAAGCCGCCGTAGCTGTTGGTCACTGTTTTCAGCCAGTCCCCACCATCTCCGATATAATCAAGCACCTCCAGGGCTTCATCCAAGTGTTCCCCGTTTGCGTTGGCCACGATCGCATCTGTTGCACATGCCACAACTTCTGCATCATCTGCGTTGTCACTTACTGGAACTGCAAAAAATCCGATGGGAAGATCCTGTGTTACACTTCCTACAGAAATCGTTGCCGCATCTGAAAGAAAGATCATTGCTGCCTCCTGGTTTGCAAATGCATAAAATCCTGTGGCCGCATCCGAATCCATATAATTCTGTCCGGAATTTTCTTTCATAAGATCCATAAAATCAAAGACTCTGTCTACGCCATCCACCTTAAAGCTTCCTTCTCCCTTATTCATGGAATCCAGCCAGCTGTCGATCTTATCTTTTCCACCAAGTACTCCTCCGAACAAGGAGCAGAATTCCTGACTTACTGTCCAGTTATCTTTATAAATAGCGGTAAATGGTGTAATATTCGCAGCCTGAAGTTTTTCACAGACTGCTTTCATCTCATCAAAAGTTTCCGGCACTTTTTTCAATTCCTGCTTTTTTAAAAGATCTTTATTATAAAGTACACCCCACCATTCATACATCTGTGGAAATCCCCACACTTTGCCATCATAAGTAACTGCTTCTTTTGCATTGTCATAAAGTTTGTCCACAAACTCATGATCGCTTACGTCTGCCAGCAGCCCGTTCTGTGCAAAATCATATACCTGGGAATAAGAACTTACTTCAAAAAGATCCGGCAGATCTTTTGCCGCTGTCTTTGCTCCAAGATACTGGTTATAATCTCCGGACTGCATCTCCACAGATAATTTTATATTATCATGAGTCTGATTAAACCCTTCCGCTGCCTTATTGTAAATATCCGCAGCTCCGGAAGTCCACACTGCCATCTTGATCTCAACTACATCGTCTGCATTTTCAGATTACTTTTTGCGTAAACCGGCATCACTGTTCCAACAAGCCCCATTGCCATGAGCGCTGCCATTGCGCACGCTGTCACCTTTCTTCTCTTCATTTGTAAACCCTCCGTTCTTTTTTGATGAACTCATTATATTATAATTTTTAATATCAAAACAGTGCACACTTCTTGACATTATGTGTCACTTTTCATAATATGTATTGGTTTTTTTGCTCATCATTATATAATAATGCCAAAAGGAGGGGTAAGAATTGTTTTCTATTACTGCAAAATTTAAAGAACACTCTATAAAATTTCGAATTCTTGTCATCGTTCTTCCAGTTGTGATCCTCAGTTATATCATTTTGTTATCTTCTTTTTATATGATTTATGTAAAAGAATCCCGTAACAATATTCTTCTGGAACATGAAAAGAATACTCTGTCTATCGCCAAAAATACAGCCAGTTATTTTTCCTCACTGAACTCCAACATTGATCTGCTGCTTTACGGAACAGAAATTCAGTCTCTGATCCATTCCTATGCAGACAAAAAGCTCAGTCCGGAAGAAGTTCAGTCCCAGTGTAACACCCTTTTCTCCACATATCTTTTAGGTGCTCAGTCTAAAATTCAACGGGTTTATATTGTTCTGACCGATAATGGGATTATTTCCAATCAGACTATTTATAATTCCACCCTGGAACAACAGGAACAAAAACTGGAGCAGCTCAGTGAGTATCTAAAACAACCAAAGGGAACCCTCTGTTATTACTATTCTCCAAAGGAACCTTATACCATCACTGCTGCCAAAAATATTTTGATATCCAGAAGCCGGAAAAAAAGATCGGTATTTTACTGACTGAGATCAATATCCGGTTTATGGTGGATATGATCACGGAACATCAGGATTCCGAATATAGTTATTATTCCCTTTTTCAAAATAGTGACCTGGTATATACAACTTCCCCCTACGCCCCATCCGTCACAGCCAGCATGAATATGAATTATCACTTCCCACAGGGGGAACAATAATTTTTATGCCATCCGCTATTCTGTAAACGATTTCCTGCAAATCGGAGGGCTTCTCAACACAACCGGCGCATTTCATTCGATCAATCGTGTATGGCGTCAGCTACTGGTTATTTCCATATTTTTTTCTCTTGATACTGTTTTCGCCGTTATTCAGATTTCAAGAACCATATCCCAGGAATTTCAGGTTTTTATCACCAAATTAAAAACAAACTTCTGTTGCCGATGAAACCGCCCTGATCCACACAGTTTCCAGCAACGAATTTTCTGAGCTGACAAAGGAATACAACCATATGCTCCTGCGCCTTCAGGAATCCGGAAAGAAAATCACAGAACAGCAGATTCTTCTGAAAAACGCAGAGCTGAAAACGCTTCAGGCACAGATCAACCCACATTTTCTTTACAATACCCTGGACTGTATCTCAAGCCTGGCATCTCTTGAAAAAACAGCGCAGATTACAGATATCGTTCCAAAACTGGCTGATATCATGCGAATGAGCATCAAAGGCCCTGATCTTCTTCCTATTTCAGAAGATCTAAATTACGTAAGAGAATATTTGGATATTCAGAAAATGCGTTTCCAGGATCGGCTTCTTTTTCTGATCGAATGCAACGATTCCATGGAAGATCTGTATATCCCAAAACTGATCATACAGCCGGTCGTTGAAAACGCTATCATACATGGTATCAGTGAATCTGTGGAAAATGGTTTTCTTTCTATTCAGTTATTTACTTTTAAAGACGATGTGCTGATCAAAGTCTATAACACCGGCCCCCTGTTTTCTCACCAGGTAATTGAAAAGATTCACTCTGTGTCACAAACTTCTTTTTCTGACCAGAAAAGCATTGGCCTTATAAATATTCAGATGCGGCTACGGTCCCAATTCGGAAATTCCTATGGACTGCTTCTTGAAAATATGGAAGACCGTACTTCTGTATGTGTTACGATCCGTATTCCACAAATACATCAAAGGGAGGACCTGACAAAATGAAAATTCTGATCGTTGATGATGAAAAGATCATCCTGGAAAAACTTAAAATGTATATTTCACAGATTTTACAGAAAAAGAGAATATTTTTACTTCTGACAATGCAGCAAAAGCACTGGAGATCATATCCTCCCGGCAACCAGATATCATTCTTACGGATATCCGTATGCCTGGAAAAGACGGCCTGTATATTTCTTCTTTCGTGCATAATAATTTTCCAGATAAGATCGTAATACTGATTACCGGTTTTTCTGATTTCAAGTATGCACAGACAGCGATTAAAAACCATGTTTTCGATTATATCCTAAAACCAGTAGACGAAAACGTCCTGAAAGAATCCGTATTGAAAGCTATACATACTATCACAGAACGGAAAAATCAGGCGATCATGCGCAAAAAATATGAATCCTATCTAAAAGAAAATATCAGAAATCTTCAAAAAGATTTTTTTGAACGATTGCTTTTCAGGAACACCACTTCCCTTTCTTCTTCTTTTCATGAAGAAGTCACCATGCTCCGCCTGGATCATATTAAAAGCTATTACCTTTTATACTGCAAATGTTCTACAACAATTTCAAAAGATCTGGAAAAAGAATATTACTTTACGCATATCGCCGAACATTATCTTCAGGAACAGATTCCGGGAGCTCTTATTTTTTCTTATGGAAACGCTTTGTATTCCTTATGTCCGGACATTGATGAAAAACAACTTAACAAAAATAACTAATTTCATACATGGGGAACTAAAAAAAAATCACGTTCTCATGTCCGCAGCCATCAGCAGTCACTCTGAGAATCTGTCTGAAATTCCCCTGCTTCGAAGCCAGACTGTAGAAATTTTTAATACCCTGAAAAATTCCAGTCATTTTGTCATGCTCTACCGTGATCTGGAAACCAACCCCGTTGCTGTCATGTATGAAAATCCAACTATTTTCAGGTTCTTCTCAATTCCCTGTCTTCCGGTGACAAAACAATGATTCAAAGGCATTTTGATGAATCTCCCAGTTTTCACCCGGCAAACTC
>ENA-OQMZ01000498-OQMZ01000498.1-human-gut-metagenome-genome-assembly--contig:-NODE-498-length-16759-cov-3.523329_pt1 | contig 16759 bp, 23 predicted proteins | sample MGYA00242621_ERZ504862 | MGnify/ENA primary metagenome ERZ504862 (study PRJEB26092, sample SAMD00036393) | human gut metagenome | host: Homo sapiens | study: EMG produced TPA metagenomics assembly of... | reverse complement strand
CCGTTCTGGCGGCACTGAACGCTGCGGAGCCTGCCGAAAACGCACCCCATATCCTTGGCCTGTATGTAGTGCAGCAGATCGCCGCCGCCCATGGCGGCACGGCAGTGTTTGGCAGAACACCCCCTGCGGGGCAAAAACAACGGTCTGGCTGCCCGGCCGGGCGTGAACGGGGCAAAAAAAGAAAATAGCGCAAAAAACAGACCGCTGCTTGCAGTTGTTGCAAACAGCGGTCTTATTGTTATGCGTTTTTGCTTTTATCCAGCGCATCAAACTGCTGCAGGATCTGGGGTCTTTCAGCTTGATGACCTTGCCGGAGAGGTAGTGCAGGGTGTTTTCCTCCGGCACATCCAGAAAGCTGATGCGTACCGCGCACAGCGCCTGCGTTTTTGTGCCGGTGCGCTCGTTCATCTTGCGGTTGCCGTATTTGATATCGCCCAGCACCGGCTTGCCCAGATAGGCCAGATGAGCGCGGATCTGGTGGGTGCGCCCGGTGACAAGGCCAATCTTGCACAGGGCAAAGGGGCCTGCGGTGCGCAGCACGTCCACGTCCGTATGATCTGCTTGCGGCGCTCGTCCTGCGATTGATGGGCGTGGATGCTGACCTTGTTGTTTTTCTCGTCGTGCTCCCACCATGCGGTGAACCGCCCGGACTGCGGAATACCCACCGTGATGGTGTAGTACTCCTTTTTCAGCAGGTCGGTGCGGATGATCTCGTTCATGTCCCGCAGGGCGGCGTAATTCTTGGCAGCGATCACCAGCCCTTCGGTGCCGCGGTCCAGCCGGTTGCAGATGCCGGGCTTGAAGCGGTTTTCACCGTGGGGGTCGTATTCGCCCTTCTGGGTCAGGTACTGGGTAAAGGCATCCACCAGATTGGCATCGCCGGTGCGGTCGCTGTGGCAAAGCAGATGGGTGGGCTTGTACAGCACTGCAAGGTTCTCGTCCTCGTAGATGACCGTTACCTTGGTCTGATTGGGCTGCTTTTTGGGGGCAGCTTCTGCACCGGCTTTGCGCCCTCGGGCGGGAAGAACTCGTCGTTGATGTACAACTCGATCAGGTCTCCCGCCTGCAAACGGTACTCCGGTGCGGCCTTTTTGCCGTTCACCTTCACCCGCTTGTTGCGGAAACTCTTGTACAGCAGGCTGGTGGGAAAATCGCGGGTCACGCTCTGCACAAAGCGCGAAAGACGCACGCCGTCATCGTTGGCGGTGGCAGTAAATTGTTTCATAAAGCTATCCTCATCGTTTTTGTCAGAATCATGCTTTTATAGTAATACAGGCGGGGCGGGAAGTCAACGCGCATTCCGGTGCAAAATCCGGGTTATTTTTGCAGAACGCTTGTGTTTGCGCCGCAAAATGGGTACTATAAGGAGAGAACATAGAAAAAGGAGTACCGCCATGGCAGAGAATAAACGGCACAAGGGACATCGCCAGCGGATGCGGGAGCGGGTGCAAAGCTACGGGCTGGACAGTCTGGCCGAGCACGAGGCGCTGGAATATGTGCTTTACCTGACCAACGCCCAAAAGGACACCAACGGTATCGCCCACGCCTGATCGACCGGTTCGGGGATTTTGCGGCGGTGCTGGAAGCCAGCGAGGAAGAGCTGTGCACCGTAGAGGGCGTAGGCCCCTCTACTGCCCGGATGCTGCATCTGCTGCCCCAGATCAGCCGGTACTATGGCCGCAGCCGCACCAGCACAACCCGCTGCATCAAGACTACCGAGCAGATGGGCAGCTATCTGATGGCAAAATTTGCGTGGTCGGACTACGAGCGCGCCATGCTGGTCAGTCTGGACAGCCGCAAGCGGGTGCGCGCCGCCGTCTGGCTGCGGGAGGGCACCTCCGACCGGGTCAGTCTGGATATCAAGAACGTGGTGGCTGCCGCCATCAAGGGCGGTACGGACGCCGTGGTGCTCTGCCACAACCACCCCAACGGGGTGGCGCTGCCCTCGCTGGAGGATATGGACGCTACCGGCAGCATTGCCCGGGCGCTGGGGCTGGTAAATGTGCACCTGCTGGACCACTTTATCCTGACCGACACCGAGTATTTTTCCATGCGGGACGCCAACCGCCTGCCTATCTACGATTTCAAGACTGGCACGCTGTTCTGGCCGTAAAACAAAAAACTGTTTACATTATAAAATGTGCGTGTTATAATACAACTTGAAGCAACAACGGATTGTGGTTATATGCACGGAAGGGAGAAAACGATGGCAGAGGAAAAATTTAAACTGGTGTCGAACTATGCCCCCACCGGTGACCAGCCTCAGGCAATCGCGCAGCTGGTGGAGGGGGTGCAGCGGGGTGACCGCTGCCAGACCCTGCTGGGCGTGACCGGCAGCGGCAAAACCTTTACCATGGCCAACGTCATTGCCCAGTGCAACCGCCCCACGCTGGTGCTGGCGCACAACAAAACGCTGGCGGCACAGCTGTGTACCGAGTTCCGCTCGTTTTTCCCCAACAATGCGGTGGAGTACTTCGTCAGCTACTACGACTACTACCAGCCGGAGGCCTACATTCCCAGCACCGATACCTATATTGAAAAGGACAGCGCTATCAACGACGAGATCGACCGTCTGCGCCACTCAGCTACGGCGGCGCTTTCCGAGCGGCGGGACGTCATTATTGTGGCATCGGTATCTTGTATCTACTCGCTGGGCGACCCCATCGACTACCGCAGCATGGTCATCAGTCTGCGCCCCGGGATGCAAATGGAGCGGGACGAGCTGTGCAAAAAGCTGGTCACCCTGCAATACGAGCGCAACGACGTGAATTTTGTGCGCAATAAGTTCCGGGTGCACGGCGACACGGTGGATATCTATCTGGCCTATATGAGCGAGCTTGCCATCCGGGTGGAGTTCTTCGGGGACGAGATCGACCGCATTACCGAGTTCAACCCCCTGACCGGCTCCAAGCAGAACGTGGTCAAGCACGTTGCCATCTTCCCGGCCAGCCACTATATCGTCAGCGCGGAAAAAAAGGCCGCTGCGCTGGAAAAGATCCGCGCCGAGTGCGACGCACAGGTGAAGCAGTTCACCGCCGAGGGCAAGCTCATCGAAGCGCAGCGCATTGCCCAGCGCACCAACTACGATATCGAGATGCTGAACGAGGTGGGCATCTGCAAGGGCATCGAAAACTACTCGGCAGTGCTGTCCGGTCGTGCGCCGGGCAGTATGCCCACCACCCTGCTGGATTATTTCCCGGAGGATTTTCTGCTCTTCGTGGACGAGAGCCACGTTACCCTGCCGCAGGTGCGCGCCATGTACGGCGGCGACTACGCCCGTAAAAAAACGCTGGTGGAGTATGGCTTCCGTCTGCCGTCCGCCTTCGATAACCGCCCCCTGAAATTTGAGGAGGTGGAGTCCAAACTCAACCAGATGATCTTTGTCTCCGCCACCCCCGGCGAGTACGAGCGCCGGAACAGCTCACAGGTGGCGCAGCAGGTCATCCGTCCCACGGGTCTTTTAGACCCGGTCATCTCGGTGCGTCCGGTGGAAGGGCGGGTGGTGGACCTGCTGGGCGAGATCAACGCCCGCATCCAGCGGCAGGAGCGGGTGCTTGTGACCACCCTGACCAAAAAGATGGCCGAGGATCTCACCGATTACCTCACCGAGCAGGGGATCAAGGTCAAGTATATGCACCACGAGGTGGATACCTTTGAGCGGATGGAGATCATCAAGGATCTGCGTTTGGGCAGCATCGACGTGGTGGTGGGCATCAACCTGCTGCGTGAAGGTCTGGATTTGCCGGAGGTGAGCCTTGTGGCCATTCTGGATGCCGACAAGGAGGGCTTTCTGCGCAGCGAGACCAGCCTGATCCAGACCATCGGCCGCGCCGCCCGCAACGCGGAGGGCATGGTCATCATGTACGCCGATGTGGTGACCGACAGCATGGAGCGCGCCATCACCGAGACCGAGCGCCGCCGCGCCATTCAGATGGCCTATAATGAGGAACACGGCATCGTGCCCAAGACCATCGTCAAGGCCATTGCTGACAGCATCGAGATCAGCGATAAGCCGAAACGCCAAGCGCAACACCCGCCGCATGGGCAAGATGGAGCGGGAAGCTGCCATCGAGCGCCTGACCCGGGAGATGAAGGAGGCTGCGAAGCTGCTGGAATTTGAGCACGCAGCCTTCCTGCGGGATCAGATCGACCGTCTGCGCCGGGGCGAAAACCCCACCGTGGACTCCGCCGCCGAGACTGAACGCAAACAGAACCATGCACAGACACAACGAAAAGGGAGAAAATACCTTGGCAAACGATAAAATCATCATCAAGGGTGCCCGCGAGCACAACCTGAAAAATATCAACCTGACCCTCCCGCGGGAAAAGCTGATCGTCATGACCGGCCTTTCCGGCTCGGGCAAGTCCAGTCTGGCTTTCGATACCATCTACGCCGACGGCCAGCGCCGCTATGTGGAAAGCCTTTCCAGCTACGCCCGGATGTTTCTGGGTCGGATGGATAAGCCGGACGTGGACGAGATCACCGGTCTTTCACCGGCCATCTCCATCGACCAAAAGACCACAAGCCACAACCCCCGCTCCACCGTGGGCACTGTGACTGAGATCTACGATTATCTGCGCCTGCTGTACGCCCGCATCGGCGTGCCGCACTGCCCGGTTTGCGGGCGGGTCATCAGCCAGCAGAGCGTGGACGAGATGGTAGATGCCGTCCTCAAGCTGGAGGAGGGCACAAAGTTCCAGATCTTAGCCCCGGTGGTGCGTCAGCGCAAGGGCACCCAGCAGAAGGAACTGGACGCCGCCCGCCGCGCCGGTTATGCCCGCGTGAAAATCGATGGCAACCTGTATGATCTGGACGAGGAGATCAGTCTGGAAAAGAACATCAAGCATACGGTGGAAATCGTGGTGGACCGCCTTGCCCTGCGCAAGGGCATCCGCAGCCGTCTAGCAGACTCGCTGGAAACGGCGCTGGCGCTCACCGGCGGCGTGGCCGAGGTGGACGTCATCGGTGGCGAGTGCATGACCTTCAGCCAGAACTTTGCCTGCCGGAGCACGGCATTTCCATCAGCGACCTGTCGCCCCGGCTCTTCTCCTTCAATAACCCGCTGGGAGCCTGCGAAAAGTGTACCGGCTTGGCACTTTTATGCGGGTGGACGAGGAACGCATTCTGCCCAACCGGAACCTTTCCATCCGTGAGGGTGCCATCAAGGCCAGCGGCTGGTACTATGCCGAGGGGTCTGTATCCGAAATGTATTATCTGGGCCTTGGCAAAAAGTACGGATTTACGCTGGATACGCCCATCAAAGAGATGAGCACCGAAGCTGTCAATGCGTTGCTGTACGGAACCAATGGCGAAAAAATTGAGATGCACCGCACGAATGAGTTCGGAAGCGGTGTGTACTATAATACCTTTGAGGGCATCGTGGAGAACCTTGAGCGCCGCTTCCGCGAGACCAACAGCGAGTGGATGAAGGAAGAAATCGGCAGCTTCATGTCCGGCGTGGAGTGCCCGGACTGCCACGGCAAGCGCCTGAAACCCGTGGTGCTGGCTGTGACCATCGGGGATAAGAACATCAGCGATTTCTGCGAGATGTCCATCCGGGACGAGCTGAAATTCATTGCCGAGAACGAACCGAACCTGACCGAAAAACAGAAGCAGATCGGCGGCCAGATCATGAAGGAGATCCGGAACCGCCTGCAGTTTTTGCAGAGCGTGGGTCTGGATTATCTCACGCTGGCCCGCTCAGCAGGCACTCTTTCCGGCGGCGAGAGCCAGCGCATCCGCCTGACCACTCAAATCGGCAGTGCGCTTTCCGGCGTGCTCTATGTGCTGGACGAGCCGTCCATCGGCTTGCATCAAGCGCGATAACGACAAGCTTATTGCCACCTTGAAAAATCTCCGCGACCTCGGCAATACGGTGATCGTGGTAGAGCACGATGAAGATACCATGCGCAGCGCGGATTATATCGTGGATGTAGGCCCGGGCGCAGGCGTGCATGGCGGTGAGATCGTAGCCGCTGGCAGCGTGAAGGACATCTGCAAGGCAAAGCGCAGCATCACCGGTGATTATCTCTCCGGCCGCAAACGCATTGCCGTACCGCAGACCCGCCGCACCGGCAACGGCAATTACCTTACTGTATGGGGTGCACGGGAAAATAACCTGCGCAATATCGACGTGAAATTCCCGCTGGGAGAGTTTATTTGCGTTACCGGCATTTCCGGCTCCGGCAAGTCCAGCTCATCAACGAAATTCTGTATAAGACGCTTGCCTGCGAGCTGAACGGTGCGCGTTCCGCGCAGGCAAATGCGATGGGGTAGAAGGGCTGGAATTTGTGGATAAGGTCATCGGTATCGACCAGCAGCCATTGGCCGTACGCCGCGCTCCAATCCGGCCACTTATACCGGTGTGTTCAATGATATCCGCACGGTATTCTCCCAAACACAGGATGCCAAAATGCGCGGTTACGGCCCGGGGCGTTTCAGTTTTAATGTCAAGGGCGGCCGCTGCGAAGCCTGTGAGGGCAACGGTATTCTGCAGATCGAGATGCACTTCCTGCCGGATGTGTACGTGCCCTGCGAGGTATGCAAGGGGGCGCGTTACAACCGCGAAACGCTGGAAGTGAAGTATAAGGAAAAGACCATCTCCGATGTGCTGAACATGACCGTGGAGGAAGCAGTGGTATTCTTTTCCAACCAGCCCAAAATCGCCCGCAAACTGCAGACCCTGCTGGACGTGGGTCTTGATTATGTAACACTGGGCCAGAGCGCCACCACCCTTTCCGGCGGCGAAGCACAGCGCGTGAAGCTGGCCAATGAGTTGGCCCGCCGCAGCACTGGCAAGACCGTGTATATTCTGGACGAGCTACTACCGGCCTGCATATTGCAGATGTGCACCGCCTGATCGAGGTGCTGCAGAACTGGTAGATGCGGGCAACACGGTTATTGTCATCGAGCACAATCTGGATCTTATCAAGTGCGCCGACCATATCATTGACCTTGGCCTGAAGGCGGCAGTGCAGGCGGCGAGATCGTGGCCGAAGGCACGCCGGAACAGGTGGCAGAGGTGCCGGGCAGCTTTACCGGTCAATATCTGAAACCGCTTTTGGAAAAAGACAAGCTTCTGCAAGCGAAAGAGCAAAAATGAATAAAGCGCGTACTTTCGACAAAAATCAGACTTTTTTACGAAAAAAGCAAAGAAAATTGTAAAAATCTGTTGACAAAACTGCTGTATCTGAGTATAATATCTCATGTCGCCACGCTTCGGTAGGGAAGCGGCGGTCGATATCCGGGTGTAGCGCAGTTTTGGTAGCGCGCTTGAATGGGGTTCAAGAGGCCGTGAGTTCGATTCTCGCCACTCGGACCATAAATCCAACGATTTCACGTTAGAAATCGTTGGATTTTTTTGTTTGTGGGCTGACCTCATTTGGTTTTGACCACAATTTTGACCACAATGCCAAAGATTTTATCTGGTCTAATTAGTGCCGTTCCGTCCAATTTTCAAGCCGAAAATGCCTCACTGAACAACTGGATCGCACTCTGCCGAATGGATTCCTGAACATGGAGATAATGCTCAGTCATCTCGGTATCAGCATGACCTACGATGCTCTGGATGGTCTGGATGTCCACGCCCAACGCCTGCATCTGCGATACATAGGTGTGGCGGCAGCTGTGCGGTGTGAGCAAGCGGACATCGCCCGCTTCTTCCAGAGATTTGCGGAACACATCCCGGAAATGGGTGGGGTTGCAGGGCAAGCCGGTCTTGGGGCTTTCCCAGATGAACTGGTCGGTAGTATCCCGCAGTTTGATGGCACACGGGCGGACATTCAGCGGCACCGGAATATCCCGGATACTGTCTTTGGATTTCGGACTGCCGATGCTGACCGTACCTTTTACGACCTTTACTGCCTGCCGGATGTGAATGACAGAGCCATCTTCTTCAATATACTGCGGCTCCAAAGCCAGAAGTTCCTGCATTCTCATTCCAGTGCCGAGCAAAAGCCGGATGCTCAAGCCCATGCGGTCATCGGGGAGAACCTTCATTAAGTGGGCGACTTCCGCTGTGGTAAAGGCTTCCTTGCGCTTTGCGGTGCCGGATGCCCGCATCTTTTCAGCAAGCCGGACCGGGTTGCGGCGCACAAGGTCATTGGCTTCTGCCTTTTGAAAGATCTGGTAGAGCATCCCTCGTGCCTTGCTGATGTAAGAATCCGAGCGGCCATCGCGCCGCATCCCTTTCAGGAAGTTTTCAATGTCGATGGGGCGTATGACGGTCAAGGGGCGATGATAAAATCCCTCTTTGAGCATTTTCAGGCAGTATTTGTAGCTTTCCTGTGTCGTGGGAGCGATATTATCCTTGTGACCCTCGAACCATGTATCTGCCCAATCCTCAAAGTATAGGATCGTGTCCAACTGGACACCGCTGATAAGCGCATCCTGATACTCTTTCAGTTTGAGCTTGACCTCCTTCTGAGTCTTGCCATAGAAGGTCTTGAAGCGCGGCGAACCATCTTTCTGGTAGCCGTCCATCATACGTAATTCCCAGCGACCATCGCTGCGGTGGCGAAGCGTACCCTCGCCGTGTGAACGTTTGCTTGGCATATTGCCTCCTTCCTGATGTCAAGTCGTTTCGGGAATAGTATAGAAAAAGAAACCTCTTGAATCAAGGATGTCAAATCAGTCATTTACGCTGTCCGTGATCCACTGAAGAAAGCGGTCTTTAGGAACGACCATACGCTTTCCGATGTGGAGCGTGGGAAAGCCGTCCGAACGGAGCAGGATGTAAGCGTTGGCGCGGGAGATGCCCAGCGCAGCAGCGACATGATCGGCTGTCAGCGTGATGGGAAGCTGCTCATACGAAGTGAACTGAGAGCGCATAGAATACCTCTTTTCTCTATATGTTGTATTAAATGAATACAGAAACACTATATATTGCACTTTGATATGTAACAAGGGGCATCTGCGGTTTGCGGATGCCCCTTGTGTATATGGGAGGAATGCCTGTGAATATCAGAATTTCATCGGCAGTGCGTCTTTTCTGCACTTGCCGTTGTAGGCGGTGTAGATGGGGAAAACGTATTTTTTCCATCCGCGCAGCTTTGCGGGGTCGTCCTGCCCGATGCGATAAATATCGACCGGGTGGATGCTGCGCAGCGCACGGAGCAGCCGTTCTTCACTGAACTCGCCGTGGTACAGTTCCACAAAGTGCATCATGCCTTTCAGAACAGAGGCCCGGAACGAATCCGGTTTGCCCTCCCATGCTGCCACAATCAGCCGCATCGTTTCACAGTAGAGCGGTTCGCCCATCTGCTTGTAGAGCCGGAAAGCCGTACCAACGCAGCCGATGCGGTAATCGGTCAGCTGCTGGCTGTCATAATTGAGGCTCAACCCCACCCGGTTGGTGGCTGCGAGGAAAGCCTTAGAAATAGCATCGCCGCCTACGACCTTGGCGCGGAGCTTGATGCCAGCAGTCAGCGGAGCGGAAAAGCCGTTCTGTTCGGCAAAGAGCAGGGCTTCCTGCTCCACGGTCATGCCCGTGTACACCTTGCAGAGGATCGGCAGATCCTTGCCGCCGTTGCGGAGGATGCGCCCCTCGATGGTGTGCTGCCCATCCGTTACGATGAACTGACCGTTACGGAAACTGACCTTCGGCTCATTTGCCACATATTCGTTGAAGTGGGCGGCGATCAGTTCCACACGCTTGCGCTCCACACCACGCTGATACAGTTCGCGGGGATAGACCAGCTTGCTGCTGTGGATGACCATGAGCTGGTACGGCGGGTTGACATGGATGAAGGGATTGTTATTGTCTTTCAGGCGCATCGCATTTCCTCCTTGATCCTCCAGATGTACGTTTCGGCTTCTTTCAGGATTTCAGCAACCTGCTGCTTACGCTTCGGGATGGTGAGCAGACTGGGGTTAAACGTGAAGCTGTATTCCAGCCGCTGGATCATTGCGTGTACCGCAGCTTCCAGTTCGGTGTACAGCATCATGTCCTCGACGCTCCCAGCGTCCTCAAAGGATGATTTGATGGGTGTGTAGGGATAGATGGGTGGCTTGCCGTCAACCACCTCAGGCGGCGCGTAAGCGCCGTAGAACGGATGATAGGTGGAAGCCGCTGAATGCTCCCCATCGGGTTCAGGGCAAGGCTGGCACGGACAGCATCATCCACCCGGCTCATTTCTTCCGGGGTGAGGTGTCCGAGAAATTTCAGCACCCTGCTTTTGTCTACGGTAAAGATCTGCTCTGCCTGAACGATGGATGGTACGGAGAGAAACTCGTTCACCAGCAGGCAGTGGGTCGGCTGGGTATACTTTTTTGCCGCCTTGCTTGTCAATGTGGCCACGATCAGCGTGGGCGAGTAAAAATTTCCTACATCGTTCTGGAGAACGACTGCCGGACGATTCCCACTTTGCTCTGAACCGATGGCGTTGTCGAAACGGGTGAAGAAAATGTCTCCACGCTGGAATTTCCAGTTTTGAATCAAAAGCTGCCCTCCTTTTACAATATGTACACCGCCCGCTGCACCTCCTTGGCAGTGGGCGGTGTGTTTGTTCAGCGGTTCATCACAACGTAGTCATGACCGCGCCGGGTCTGGCAGACTGTGCAAGTGTCCATGCTCCGGTCTGCGCTGGGAACAATGGCGATTTTGAACGCTTGGATTCTACAAAGCTGCAAAGGCAGACACCGCAGAGCGTGCGGATAGACCGGATCATTTCCGGGGTCAGTTCCATTTCCTCGTAGATCGCTTGCTCTAAGGTGGTACGGTCGTTCTCGTTCATAAAACCTCCTATGTAGGACGAAAATGTGGATATATGGAATAAGTAAAAAGAACAGGCGTGGACGAAGACCGAAAACAGCATTCGGCCACGCCTGATTTAATAAGTTAAGGTCTCGCATATTCGCCCTCGGCTCCCTGCGAGTGGGGCATAAACATCTGGCAGCGGACTTGTACCGCTTCATTGGCATTTCAGCCACCCCGTCTGCTTTGTGACCGGGCCGCGAATTACGGAAGTATCATTATCGGAGTACCAGATGACGGAACTATTCAGTTTTCAAAGAACAGGAGTGTAGACATTTCGTTCAGCGGCTTTCGCCATCTGGTGAATTGCCCTTACACTTACGAGCCATCGAGAAGGGTCAATTCGTAGCATTAAAATTGAAGTTTTTCAAAAATTTAGTAATTCTCTTGATTTTTATGCTAATAGTGGGACGGATACGCCGTAGACTTTAGATATTTCAGTGATGTCGTATCCCTCGTAAGCGTACATGGTGATGATTTCCAAATCTTCGACTTTCAAAGTTTCGAGTGCAGTAAGCAACTGTTCGTTCTCAATCTCACCAATCCATGCAAAACGGCTTTTGGTTTCGTGGTAGGTATCCGTTACGGTAACGGCTTTTTCATACTGCTTGAAGTCGCTGGTTTCCTTGGCTGCACCATCATCGGCAACACCAGAAACCGTCATTGTGTTAGTGATGTAGGCACGTTCGCTATTAAGAACACCCAAATCAAACTCGTACATAGCCTGAATTGCATCTTCGCTCATTCCTGCTTCGCGGTACTGCACACGAAGATGCTCCCACTTTGCGTTCAGCTTGCGACGTTCATTGCCATTATTGAAACTCATGTGTAACCTCCAAATTTTCGATAAAACGTGAAAAGTCGAAAATTCGGAGATGCTACGGATATTTCGCCGCTTGGGGTAGCCATGAAAAGAGGGCAAACATAAAACCTGCTCCTTTTCGGGAGCAGGCCATCTGAAGCTATAAAAATAGCCGGACAACAGCCGACCGAAAGATTGGAGATCTTTCAGTCAAGCTGCTGCCCGGCTATTTGGTGCTACGTTTCATACATCACCCGGAGGTGACGGCCCGTTGCTCGGTGCTAACAGTCCATATTCAGAGTGCGTTGCACCCGATTTTTATGAAACCAATGCTTACTTGGCTCGAATGGAAAGGTTGAGCCATAACATTTCCCGGCAACGCCAGCATTTTATGTGGATGAATCCAGTGCAGTCGGCGGTCATTCGATAGAGCTTTATATTGCACTTGGGGCAAAACTGCCAGTGTTCCGTAATCGCTTCCTTCTTATGATCGAGCATGACTTTCCCTCCCAAATATAAAGTTTGCTGCTGTATCATAGGAGAAACGGTGGACTGCGGCACTTTGGCTCCAAAAGCGCAAAAAACGCCAGCTCCCACAGTGGGAAGCTGGCGCAATATAACACATCGGCACGATTGTGGATGGTGGAACGGAACGATTGTGCTTGCTTCGGGGCGGTCTGGCTTACGGCAGCAGACAGGCTTTTTTTGATGCGTTACCCCAATAAAAAATCACAGTTACCTCCACAAACGGCAACTGTGATTGGATAGCGCGTGAAATCGCCCGGACGAGTTACCGTTTTTTTATAACTCGACCGGGAAACGCAAAAATCGGCACTATACTTCCTGCTCACAGGAAATACAAGGTTATACCGCGTCATTCACCAGAACGATACAATACTATTGAGGTGAACGATGATGCCGAATTCTGACTTGAAGGTACTTGGAGAAAAGGTTCGCACGGAGCGCAAGCTGGCAGGTTTAACACAAGAACAACTTGCTGAACGCTGCCATGTTTCAACGAAGCATATCGCCAACATTGAAAAAGGCAGCATGAATCCATCTTACGAAATTCTTTTGGCGATTGCTCGTGTTTTGCCGGTTTCGCTTGATGCGCTGATTACTCCGGGGATGGGTAAAACGGAAATAGAGTTAAAAGAGTTCAATCGAATCTATCTTTCCTGTCCAGAAGCGGTGCGAGAAACCTTAATGGACTCGACCCGCACACTGGCAAAGCATCTGACAGAGTTTTACAGTAAGATTGAAAATCCCTGAAAATGTTTTGCTTGTGGTACAGTATAGCATATTTTTCAAAGTCACTATACCAAAACGAACCCAAAAGCAAACCAATTTTATACCAATTCAGTCGATTCCCAAGCTGACTGAATCTCTGTTTCCAAATCATTTTCCAATGCCGTATATAGTTCTTGTGGTGTACGGCAAAGAATTGCATTGAAATTGATGGGATCGCCTTCATTAAAAAGCCTTACATATCCCCAGCGGCATGGAACAACGTCCAAATAGGTCGCAGACTCTAAAAAGCTATGGAAGTGAGTCAATACTTCTTCAAATGTTCGCATGGTTCGACCTCCTGAATTAAGCTATCTCTATTTTAGAATATTCTTGGTCATCTATGCAAGGATGCCGATTTTGTACAGCACAGAAAACGATAAAAGCCATACCGAAGAATCCTACTAGGATCTCACGGTATGGCTTTTATTACAGATTGCGATTCAATCGCACCGATTCCGATGATGGGACAAATTGATATCCAATGTTGGAAACCGTTTTAATATAACGGGGGTGATCTTTGTCATCCTCTATTTTCTGGCGGATTCGACCGATCGTGCTGGTGACGGCTCTCAAATAGCTTTCGCTGTCCTTATGCCAGACTGCTTCAAAGATCTGCTCCTTTGTAAACAGTTTGCCCGGATGCTGTGCCATCAAACTCAAAACACCGTATTCATAACGACTCATGTACACCTCTGTTCCGTGTTTGAAAACACGGTGGTGTTCCAAGTTGATTTCCAGATCGGGACGGCTCAGAGCGTCTGTGGGATTCCGCATCAAATCGAACCATTCAAAAATCGTCTGCTCTTGCGGTGGGCAGTGATCCTTCGTGATGCGAACAACAACTTCAATTTTTTGCATACAATAGACCATCCTCCCCCAAAGCCAAATCTATATCACTCGATATGGAAAATCGGGTGTAGCCTCGCATTTCCGCATTGACCGTGCACTACGATGCCGTGTGCTTTAGCCGCCGTCGTTTTTGGAATTCCGAAGTTCAGAGCCGCCAGCAGGCATCCAAACGCGCCTGCCCAGAGAAGGTCGGTATAGAGCCATACTTGGAGATTGAGTCACTGCTCCGGTAGGCATTGGTGTATTCAGCGGCACCAGAAGCAATGCCGCCCGCACCTTGTAGGGAATATTGTTTTCCGCCATACGACGGCTTTTTTTCTTTTGCCATCGCTCGGCAGATGTATGAATCTATAGGTATTTTCTATTCAATCTTTTTTCTTGATAAATATGAAACGCTGCTACTCCAGTCGCTGCCAACTGAACCAGAATTAGAACAGCAAACAGACCGAAGCTCTCATAATAGAACAGCTCATCCCTAAATAGAAGGACATCACAGAGCGCCGTAAAGGTAAGTGTCACAAAGTAAATGATATAATCTCGCAGGCTTCTGCGGATATTTTGAATTGCTAACTTCCAGTACATATCTTCCTCCCATCACCTTACGCTATCGGAGTTGCTGCGAATCGAACGCTGGAACAGCAGCCATGTACTGAGAAGTAGCAGCTCAGCAGCAAAGCGAAAATCCCGACAATGATACCTATTTGCCGCATCAAGGCTCCGCAGCCAATATAAGCTGAGATTTCAGCAGAAACACTTTGAAGAAAATAGCCAATCACAATCATTGCTACAACGATTGCCGCTGTGATCGGCATCCCAAACCAAACACCAAGCTGTTTTAGAACTAAAGTATGCAGGTCCTTCTCTTCCACTCCCATTTTTCGCAGAACCGAAAATCTGTAGTTGTTTTTTTCTGCATCTAGGAGCTGCTGAAGAGCCAGCACGGTAAGACACATCACCATCAGCACAATTGCACCATAGATCAAGGACGCTTTTAGGATAAAGTTAAGGGCGATTATACGGTTCACTTCCGTAGTACGGACAGTTGTACTGTATCCTGCCAGATTGTCTTTATCAGGATCTTCTGGATAAGAACGCCCAAGAAGCTGTTCCAGCATTTCTGCCGTTTTGAAGGGAAGCGGATATTGGGTCATCACAAATCGGTTGCTCTGTACCGGAAGCAAGACTTGCGCTATCTCGTCCGGTATGATATACACCACATCTGTATATAGATTATAGATGGATTCCCCCACAGGTTCCTGAAACACTGCATTCTCACTGAGTTTCAGAGTGCCTGCGTCCGTTTCCAGTAAAGTATGCTCAGCGATGTAGTTTTCAATATCCTTGTCCTCTGCCGCACTATGCCAGTGGGTAGCAAATTCATCCGTTTTTAAAATAATAGGTTCATATCCCAACATTTTCCGAACAGCGTTATAATCCTTCAGTGCAATCGCCAAGGGAGGAAAATCGTACTTTACCCGCTGGTGAAAGTCGCTTTTTTGAGGAAGATATTCCGAAAAAGTCAAATCGTCCTTTATCTCTATGTTGTTTTGTTCTATGAACGCAGTAATTTCCTCATAGTCTGTATCCGGAAGATTTTCCACTTCATAAACATCGTTGTAGCGGCTTGAAATTTGAATATCATAGACTGCCCGACTATCCAAATAGCCCAGACTCCATCCTGTCAAAACTGGCGCAATGACAAACAAGCAGATAGAAAAAGTCAGGGTCACACAAATGATCGTCATCGTTTTCGTATTGGTAGCCAGCTTAGAGGAAAGCTGTCCAAACAGAAATAAACTCGTATTGTGATATTTGCGGGACACTTTAGACTCCTTCCAGTATAGGAGCGCCGCATTCGATAAATACATGACTGCGGAAATGATAAACAAAATATCCGCAACCCCAAACAGCAAATATTGATTCAGAGTTGGGGCGTCAAATCCAAGGAAGTAGGCTTTTTCCAGTTCTGCGATGGAAAAAATCGGGATAGCGGTCAATACAGCACCAGCCAGAAGCCCGCAAAGATATGGGGAAAATCCTATTTTTCTGTGTAAAACAGCACCTGCGATTGCCCAAAGCAGCGTCAGTGCAGGGAAAAGGACATTCCCCCAATACATGAGCTTTACAGGAAGCGGATGTCTGGGATCGCTGTAAAAATGATATTTTACAGCACCTACCTCCAGCATCCACAGCAGCATAATGCCATAGATAATACAGATCATCGGCATCCATCTGCTTTTATGAAGCGGTTTTTCATTCTGACGGTTTGCCGTCATAAGCTCAATAATCCTACTTTTATTGAGAATTCTGACATTCCCGACTCCAACCAGAATCTGGCAAACAACAAAGAAGCCCACGGTCAGCAGCACGGTATCTGGAAAAAAAGACCAAGAAAAAGCGTAGGGTTCCCCAAAAGAAGCAAGCAGCATAGCCGTAATGACCTGAGAAACGACCATCCCCAGAAGGATTCCCACCGACACAGAGAATATGAGCAGGAAAAAAGTCTCTCCAAAAAAGAGCAGTCCTATGGTTTTTTGCTCCATTCCCAGGGTTGCCTCAACTGCAAACTCCGATTGTTTTTTTCTCAGCATGAAACGATTGACATAGTGGATCAGAAACAACAGAAGCAGACTAATCCCGCAAATCGCCAGTTTCATACCTCCAGCCAGCAGGGAAATATTATATTCCGCACCAATGGTCGGATGATAATGGGTGCTGCTGATAGACAAAAACGCATAGAACAATGTGACACAGAGTGTCATGGTCACAATATAAATCAAATAGTCCTTTCCTGACCGCTTTGCATTTTTGAAAATGAGTTTAGTGTACATCATTCACACCCCCTCCCATCATGGTGAGGACATCCAAGATTTTTTCAAAGAAAACCCTACGAGAATCACTGCCTTTGAGAATTTCCGCGAAGATCGCACCATCTCTTAAAAGAAGAATAACGATTGGCATAGCTTGCCGAAAAAAGCGTCGTGTGTTACCATCAGGATTGTGGCGTCAAAGGCTTTCGTTAATAACTCTGGGATTGTGGAGAGCAAGCTTGTGACGAGTGACT
>ENA-OQMZ01000497-OQMZ01000497.1-human-gut-metagenome-genome-assembly--contig:-NODE-497-length-16764-cov-5.491074_pt1 | contig 16764 bp, 19 predicted proteins | sample MGYA00242621_ERZ504862 | MGnify/ENA primary metagenome ERZ504862 (study PRJEB26092, sample SAMD00036393) | human gut metagenome | host: Homo sapiens | study: EMG produced TPA metagenomics assembly of... | reverse complement strand
CGGCCGCTTGCGCCGTTTGTTGTGCATCGTCCTCCCGGCTTGGGCTGGTCGGGAGCCCATACATGTATGATTGTAGTTCGCCGGATACTGGTTGGACATCGCGCCATATTCAGGCTGGTTGTACTGTCCGAATTCCGGCTGTGCCGACTGGTCCGACGGCGAAGACGACGAAACCGGAGCAGCCCCGGCCGCTCCTGCCCTTCGTCGGGGTTGATCGGCTGGTTCTGCTCCGGTTCGTTCATGTCGTCCTCTTTATCTTTTTGGTTACTTCGATGGACTTGACGTGTCAGGCACGCAGTTGCGCGCCCAGCTTCGCGGCCGCATCCACGATGCGCTTGCGAATGGCTTCGCTGTCCTCGGAGGTCAGCGTCTTGTCCTCAGCGCGGAACGTGACGGCGTATGCGAGGGACTTCAATCCCTCACCCAGCTGGTCGCCGGTGTACACGTCGAACAGGTCGATGCTCTCCAAGCTGTTGCCGGCGGCTTCGACGATGGTCTTCTCGAGTTCGGCGGCGGTGACGTCCGTCGACACAGTGAAGGCCAGATCCTGCTTGACCGGCGGGAAGGTGGAAATCGGCTTGGCCTGCACCGGCTTGCCGCTCAAGGTGGCGAACAGCGCGGTCAGGTTCAGTTCGAACGCGGCGGAATGGGCCGGGAAGCCCAACGCCTCGTTGACATGCGGGTGAAGTTCGCCGACCATGCCGACGAACGTGTCACCTGCCATCACACGTGCCGCACGGCCCGGATGCCACTGCGCGGGTACGTCCTCAGCCTTCGGCTGGTCCAACGTGAGCTTTGCACCGATGCGGTCGGAAATACGCTGCACGGCTTCAACTGCGTCGGACCAGTCCACGGCACGGCGATCGCCCATCCAGCCGGAGTCGACGGCGTTGCCGGTCAGAATGCCGGCGACGTGCATCGGCTGGTCCGGCAGGCCTGCGTCAAGCGCGGCCAACTGCTCGTCGGTCGGCTTGACGGCACCCGGCAATGCCGGAATGGCCGGAGCGTTCGGATCCCACAGGTAGACGTGTCCGATTTCGTACAGCGACACGTTTTCCACGCCACGGCGCAGGTTACGCTGCACGGTCTGCGCGAGGGTCGGGATGATGTCGCGACGCAGGAACGGGCGATCGCCGGCCAGTGGGTTGGCAATTTCGACGCTGACCTTCTTGGTGGCGTCGGCGTCAAGTGCGAAGTTCTTGTAGTCTTCGTCGCCCACGAACGGATAGCTCAGGGTCTCCACCATGCCGTATTCGGCGAGTTCGTCGGCCACCTGGCGCTTGCGCAGCTGCTCGGCGGTCAGTCCGACCTTGGCTTCGACCGGTGCCGGCGGCACGGTGACCGGAATCTCATCGTAGCCGACCAGACGGGCCACTTCCTCCACCAGATCGCACGGTTCGTTGAGGTCCGGACGCCAGCTCGGCGGAGTCACGGAGAACTCACCGTTGCCACCGCCGGCCACAGTGCAGCCGATATCGGTGAGAATGTCGCTGATGGTGTTCACGTCAGTGTCCAGTCCCGCCACGCGGGCCACTTCGGACGCCTTGAACAGAATCGGACGACGATTGCAGACAGTGTTGTAATCAGTCGGGTGCTCGCTCGGCTCGCCGTTGCCATACTTGACCAGAAGCTCGGCGGCCATCTGGGCGGCAGCCGGCTGCAGCTGATCATCCACGCCACGCTCGAAACGACGGGACGCTTCGGACGGAATCTTGTGACGACGTGCAGAACGCGCGATCGACACCTGGTCGAAATGAGCGGATTCCAGCAGGATGTTCTTAGTTTCAGCAGTGACCTCGCCATACAGGCCGCCCATCACGCCGGCGATGCCAAGCACACGAGAGCCACGCTCGCCGTTCGGCGAGTCGGTGATCAGCAGGTCTTCGACGCTCAGGTCATGATCCTTGCCGTCCAATGTGGTGAGCTTCTCACCTTCGTTGGCGCGGCGCACGACGATCGGTCCTTCAATCTTGTCCAGATCGTAGGCATGCATCGGCTGGCCAAGATCAAGCATCACGTAATTGGTGACGTCCACCGCCAAAGAGATGGAGCGCATGCCTGCGCGGATTAGGCGGCGGCGCATCCAGTTCGGCGTGTGGCTTGCCGGGTCGAAACCACGCACGGCGCGCGCGTAGTAACGATCGCAGCCGACCACACCGTGAATCGGATTCTTGTCGTCGACGATCACTTCGATGTCGCTCTTGACACCTTCCGGCAGACCCTGAGTGACGGGCGCCTTCTTGCCGAGGGCGGTTGCCGGATCAGTGTAGACGGCGCCAGTGGAATGGTGGTATTCGCGGGCCACGCCACGGTAGGAGAACGCGTAGCCGCGATCCGGAGTGATGTTGATTTCCAGCAGCGGCTGGTCCAGGTGCAGCAGATGCATGGCGTCATCGCCCGGCTGGAGCTTTTCGTATTCCTCCGGGGTGAAGCCGTACTTGCGTAGCAGGATGATGCCGTCGTGGTTATCACCCAGACCAAGCTCGCGCTCGGAGCGCACATGCCGTTGGAGATGTGGCCGTAGGTCTTGCGCGGTTCGATCTTGAAATCGCCTGGCAGCACGGCGCCCGGCAGGGTCACGACAACCTTCTCGCCGGCTGCCATGTTCGGAGCTCCGCAGATGATGCCGCGTGGCACCTTGTTGCCGTTTTCATCGGTCTCGTTGTATTCGTCGCCGACGTCCACATGACACCAGTTGATGATCTTGCCGTTCTTCTGCGGTTCCGGAGTGGCGTCGACCACATAGCCGACGACAATCGGGCCGGTGACCTGGGAGGTGTGGATCTCTTCCTCTTCGAGGCCGACCTTCACCAGATCCTTGGCAAGCTGTTCATACGTAAGGCCTTCCGGAACCTCGACATGGTCCTTGAGCCAATCAATGTCAACCATTGGCATGGGTCAATCACTCCCCCATCACAAACTGTTCGCTGAATCGCACGTCGCCTTCCACCAGGTCGTGCATGTCGTTGATGTCGTGGCGCAGCAGCAGGGTACGTTCCACGCCGACGCCGAAGGCGAAGCCGGTGTAGACCTCAGGATCGAGGCCCGCAGACTTCAGCACGTTCGGGTTGACCATGCCGCAGCCGCCCCATTCAAGCCAACCGGCGCCGCCCTTCTTGTCGGGGAACCACAGGTCGAGCTCGGCGCTCGGCTCGGTGAACGGGAAGTAGCTCGGACGCAGACGGGTTTTGGCTTCCGGGCCGAACATGGCCACGGCAAGCTTGTCGAGCACGCCCTTCAAATCGGCCATGGTCAGATGCTTGTCCACGGCGAGGGCCTCCACCTGATGGAACACCGGGGTGTGGGTGGCGTCAAGTTCGTCGGTACGGAACACACGGCCCGGGCAGGCGATGTACAGCGGCACGCCACGGGTGATGAGTCCACGGACCTGATCGGACGAAGTCTGGGTGCGCAGCACCATGTTGGAGCCGACGAAGCCCGCGGCGTCCTTGGCCTGATTGCCCTTGACGTAGAAGGTGTCCTGCATCTGGCGTGCCGGATGGTCCGGACCGAAGTTCAGCGCGTCGAAGTCATACCATTCGGTTTCCACTTCCGGACCGTCGGAGATCTGCCAGCCCATGGAGATGAAGAAGTCCTCGACATCCTCCATCAGCTTCGGCAGCGGATGGCGGGCGCCAAGCGGCTTGCGGTTGACCGGCAGGGTCATATCCACGGTTTCGGCGGCAAGCTCGCGGGCCTCTTCTTCGGCCTTGACTTGCTTTTCCTTGGTGCCGAACGCACGACCGAAGTCGGCGCGAAGCTTGCCCATGAGCTTGCCGGCGTCTTTCTTCTGGTCCTTCGGCAACGCGCCGATGGCCTTGCTGGCCTGCGTCATCGCGGATTCCGCTCCGGCGTACTGCGTCTTGATGGCTTTCAATTCCTCCATTGTGGAGGCGTTTTCGATTTTCGCGATGCCCTCGGCAACCGCATCGGTTACCGCTTGGGCGTCGAATACCGCACCCTCTGCCACGAGATACCTTTCTTATCAACCGTTTGTTTTACGCATAAAACGCGCAATTCCAACGTTTTTACGACTTCACATTCTTTCAACATGACTCGACATAGCCAAGCTCAGCAGCATCACCGCCGCGCTGGTGCCGAGATTGAGCGATTCCGCCTTGCCGTAGATGGGAATCGACACGATTCTGTCGACGCGTTCCAACACATCCTGGGTCAGCCCGCGCGCCTCGTTGCCGAACAGCACCGTCTTGGCCTGTGCAAGCGACTGCGGCACGGCAAGCACGTCCGTAAGCGGTTCCGGCGGCCGTGCGTCGGTACCATACACGTCGGCGGCGTACACGGCGAGTCCGCGTTCCGCACACCAATCGAAATACTCGTCCGTGCCCATGGAGACGACCGGCAGATGGAACAGCGAGCCGGCAGTGGAACGAATCACCTTCGGGTTGAAGATGTCCACGCAGTCGTCCACCAGCACCACGCCCGCGCAACCGGCCGCATCCGCGGAACGAATCACGGTGCCGGCGTTGCCCGGATCGCGCACCTGCCAGAACGCGGCGACCATCGTACGTTCGTCGGAATCGCCATCAATGACGGCGGAATCGAGGAAAGCGCGCATGTCGGCGACGGCGAGCACTCCCTGCGCGTCGGAGCTCATGTGCTGCATGACGGCATGCGTCACCTTATGCACGTAAGCACCGGCCTGCATGGCCTTGCCGGCCATCTGCGCCACGGTAGGCGTGATGAAAGCCGCGTCCGGTTCGGCGGAGACGACTCCACATACAGATCCTCGACGATGTCGGGATGCCAGGAGAGCAGTTCACGTACCGACTGCGGTCCTTCCACCATGAACCTGCCGGACCGCTTGCGGCCTTTCCTGTCGGCAAGTTCGGAGACCCTGCGGACGCGTTCGGCCCTTGGTTTGCAATGACTTCGGATTTCATAGGCATACGCGTTAGCTAACACCTTCGAAGCGGTTGGCGACGCGGCCATGTCATGTTTCGAGGCGTCCAGAAAACATCCAGCCGCATCCCAGCGCGAACAAAGCGTCTTTCTGTTGTATGCCAGATACAACTTTTACCATCAGCATAAACGCCGATCGCGAGCGGCGCGGAACCATCAATCGCTCATATCTATCGAAACACATAAGGAAACAGCCATGTTCGTCGTCAAAAACGCATGGAAAAGCGTCACCCGCAACAAGGGACGCAATATGCTCATCATCGTCATCGTGACCATCATCGCCGCTGCCGCCACAATCGGCCTATCCATCCGGCAGGCGGCCGCCACCGCAAGAAGCAGCGGATAGATAACACCACCGTCACCGCGCAGATCAGCCTTGATCGCGGCAAACTCATTTCCGAATCGCGCGAGCAGTCCAAGTCGGATTCCGATTCGTCCGATGCTTCCGCCAAACCTGACTTCGACGCCATGCGTTCCGCTTTGGCCGACAAGCAGTTTTCGCTTGCCGACTATCAGAAGTACGCGAAGGCTTCATCCGCGATGAAATCCACTATTATATGGAGACCACGGGGTTGGCGGCGACCGACGATTTCCAGCCGGTCACCGATTCGTCCGGTTCGGATTCATCCAGCTCGTCCGGCTCGTCCAATATGAAGGATTCGTCTGATACCGCCGGTACGGATAACGGCACCCGTCAGGATGAACAGTCCGGTGGCCCCGACGGACAAATGGGCGACGTCGCGGGCAGCAAAGACGGCGCGGGCATGGTCAGCGGCGATTTCTCCCTAATCGGCTTCTCCAGCGACGAGGCCGTCGCCAACGCCTCCAATGGCAGCTTCACGATGGTGAAGGGCAAGGTGTTCGGCTATGACGCGAGCAGTGATGGCGATGCCATCATCTCCAAATCGCTCGCCGACCGTTCCTGACAATCCAATCGCACGTTTTTTCTGGAAAGGACCTCCCATGACAACGAATTCCGCGGATACCGCCGATACGGCAATCGCAAAAGAAGCCGTCGAAGCCAACGGCGCACAATCGCAGCGGACCAATCCGCCCACATTGCGCCTGGACAATGTCAGCTACGCCTACGCCAAAGGCGGCAAGCGTGTGTTGAAGAACATCAGCCACGATTTCCAAGCCGGCAAGGTGCATGCCATCACCGGACCGTCCGGAGCGGGCAAGACCACGCTGCTGTCGCTCATCTCGGGACTGGCGACCCCCACGGAAGGCATGGTGCTGGTCGATGGCGCCGACCTGTCGGAACGAGACCGCTACCGTTTCCGCAGCCATGACATCGGCGTGATCTTCCAAAGCTTCAACCTGCTGCCGAACCTTACGGTGGCGGAGAACATCATCCTGTCGATGGACGCGTCCGGCAAATCGTTCGACAAGTCGAAGAAAGCAATCGTCGAAGAATTGCTCAAACAGGTGCATCTGCCGAAGGAATACACGAACGAACGTATCCTGCACCTGTCCGGCGGCGAACAGCAGCGTGTGGCGATCGCCCGCGCGTTAAGCTACGGCCCTTCCATCATCGTCGCGGACGAGCCGACCGGCAATCTCGACCTGGCCACCCAGGACGACATCATGGGTATTTTCCGAACGTTGGCGCATGATGGGCATCGTTGCGTCATCATCGTCACGCACAGTCCGGAAGTGGCGAAGACGTCCGACGAGGTGTTCGAGCTGGCTCCCATCAGGCGTCGCAGATAAGCGTCGGCAGCTTCTCGAAAAGAAATACGGCATGCGTCCCCATGCAACGGACACGCATGCCGTATTTTTTCCTGTTTCGGTTGGACGGTGGCGTTATGATTGGGCGCGTCGAAGTACAGGGGGTGCCGAATACGGCTGAGACGGGCGACCGCCCGGACCCTTGACCTGATCAAGGTAATGCTTGCGTAGGAACAGTACCGGCAAAACACGTCGCGTCCCGTAGAGACGATCTCCGTTGTATTTCGGCTTGTGCACATACCCAATGGAAGTCGAGAAGGGACACCATGGCCAACGAAAAGCCATCGACGCAGACGCAGCCGCACGGCGATGCCGCAACCAGAAAGAAAACCGAAACGAGCGTGGCGGAAGCCGGTTCGTCAGCCGAAAAGAAGGTCACGCCGAAGAACGCCCTGCTGGGATTGCAGCATGTGCTCGTATCAAACGTGTGGCTTGATCCGGTGTTCGTGGCGGGCGCCATCGGTCTGCCGTTGGCATTGTCGTCGAACATGGTGAACGCCATTTTCATCGTCTCCGGCCTGGTCACGCTTATCCAGGCCACGAAACTGGTGCGCCTGCCCATCGTTCAGGGTCCTTCCGCGGCGTTCGACGCGCTGATGATCGCCGCCGGCACCGCCGGATCACTTGCCGCGGCCGGCACGTCCATCTTCATCAGCTCGCTGATTTTCCTGGTGCTGTGCCTGACGCGTGTGATCGAGAAGCTGCGGTTCCTGTTCGCCCCGATCGTATCGGGCGTGATCATCTTCCTCGTCGGCGTCTCCCTGTCGGGATTCACATTGAGCGAGTTCCTTGGCGGCGCGCCGGGAGACAAGGCTTCGCCGATCCGAAGACGCTGGCCGTCTCCATCATCACCTGCGTGCTGGTGGTGGTGCTTTCCCAGTTCGGCAAGGGCATGGTGAAGGCGCTGTCGTATCTGATCGCACTGGTCGTGGGCACCGCGCTGTCTCTGGCGTTCGGCATGGCCGACTTCTCCGCGGTGGCCTCCAAGCCGTGGCTCGGCCTGCCCAAGTTCATGCCGTATGGCGGTTTCGATTTCAACGCGGCGATTTTCGTACCGTTCTTCATCGCCTATCTGGTGGCCATCATGGAAGCCCTCGGCGTGTATCAGGCGGCCACGGAGATCCAAGGCACGAAGCTCCAGGACCGCCAGGTGCGTTACGGTCTTGCCGGAGAGGCCGCCGGTTCGGCGATCTCCTCGCTGATCGGCGGTTTCACCACCACCGCGTATCCGCAGAACGTGGCGCTGCTCAAAGTCACCGACGAAGGCAAGACCCGCACCCGCGTGCCGGTGATCATTGCCGGCGTGGTGTTCGTGGTGCTTGGTTTCATTCCGAAGGCGGGCGCAGTGCTGTCGCTCATCCCATCCCCCGTGATCGGCGGCATCTTCCTGCCGGCCGCCGCAAGCCTCATCAGCACCGGCTTCAACACGCTGCGCAAGGTGGAAAGCGACGACCGCACCCAAGTGGTGATCGGCCTTTCCCTGCTGCTAGGCATCGCCCTGCCGAACGCGTTGAGCGGTCTTGAAGGAGGAGCGCACGTGTTCTTCTCGAATTCGATTCTGGTCGGCGCGTTCAGCGTCGTGATTCTCAAGGCCTCATCATCGACCTGCCGAACTTTATCGCACGACACGCAGACGAGCGGACGAAACAAGCGGAATAATCGAAAGCATCCGAATAATCCGACAACCATACGACGGAAAGGACATGGCATGAGCATGGGGCAATCGCAGGAATCCACGAACATCGACGAGACGAAGGAAACCATCAAACGGGAGGTGCTCGACTTCATCGCACAATACGGCTGCGGCAAGGCGCCCGATGAGGCGTTCGACACGCTGGCGAAGCATATCTTCGCCTTTCAATTCGAGCGCAACCTCCCATACCGCGCCTACTGCATGTCCAAACGCGTGACGCCGCAGACGCTCGCCAACTGGATGCAGATTCCCCCCATGCCGGTGGACGGCTTCAAAATGCTGACGCTCACCTCCGTGCCCGAACAGGATTGCGAAGCGGTGTTCACCACCAGCGGTACCACGCATCCCGGTCAACGCGGGCGCAACTTCCACCCCGACCTGCAGGTGTGGGACGAGTCGATGATCGTGCCGTTCAGGCATTTCATCATGCCCGACCGCGAGCGCATCCGCATCGCGGTCCTCTCCCCCGCATGGGACATGAACGAGCATTCGTCGCTGTCCCGATATCTGACCCGCGCCGTGGAGCAGTGCGGCGCCGAAGGCAGCGGCTTCTTCTTCCATGAGGATGGCCTTGATTTCACGGGCGTCGAGCGCTTCCTCGACGAGGCCGCGGCCGACGGCGAACCGGTGATGCTTATGGGCGCCTCCTCCGCCTACCTGTATCTGCTGGATTATCTGGACAAGCAGGGCAAGACCTACGCTCTGGCCGCCGATTCCCGCGTGTTCGATACGGGCGGTTTCAAAAGCACGCGCACCGACATGACGGTCGACGACCTGTATGCGGCGTTCGAACGAGTGTTCGGCGTGAAGCGCTCGCATTGCGTGAACATGTATGGCATGACGGAGTTGAGTTCGCAGATCTACGATCAGAACATCCTGTCCTATTACACGGATGGTTCGTCGAATTATCTCAAAGCCACGCCGTCGTGGGTGCGTTCGGTGTTCCTCGATCCGGCTTCGCTTACGCCGGTCGCCGATGGCGAGCAGGGTGTGATCGCGCATTACGATCTGGCGAATTGGAATTCGTGCCTGGCTATTCTGACGGAGGATCTGGGTGTGCGCACCGAACATGGCTATGTGCTGAACGGTCGTGCGAAGGGCGCCGAGGCGCGTGGCTGTTCGATCACCGTCGACGAGGTGATGGCGGCCAACGCATGAGCGACGTCGACATTTTCCACGCGCCGCGGGATTTCGAGTTCCATGATTTCGACACACGCAACGTCACGGCGTCCGATGGCGGCACGGCGACGTTGCGTTTCCCCCGTCTCGACGCCGATGCCGTGCATGCGCTGGCGGCGTCGGTGCGGCGGCATCGCGCCGAGAAACTGGCGCGGTATTCCACGGACGGGATCGTCGACGTGATCGCGCGCGCCGTAGAATTGTGGACGGATCCGGAATATCCGGAACGTCGGCTTGCGGAGCGGCTCATTCCCGCGGTCACCGGCTATGACGCGTCCATGGTGCGTATCGAATTGAAGCGGTACATGCGCATGTTCCGTCGGCGTGAGCTGCTGCGTTTCGTGGATGACGAGTTGAATTGCCCGCAGATGCTTGACGAGTATCGCCCGAACCGTTCGGGCGGATACACGCGGCTGTACGGTCCGGAATTGTCGTTCCACGTGTTTTCCAGCAATGTGCCGGGCATTCCAGTGTGGAGCATGACGATGGGTCTGCTGACGAAAAGCGCGATTCTCGGCAAATCGTCGTTCGACGAGCCGCTGATGCCGGTGCTGTTCGCCCGTTCCCTGGCAAGCGTCGACCCCGATATGGCGGACGCTTTGGCGATTGTGCCTTGGCGTGGCGGCACCGTGGATTTGGAGGATGCCGCGATTGGCGAGGCGGATGCGGTGGTCGCGTACGGTTCGTCGCACACCACCGAGGCGATTCGCCCGCGCGTACGTGCCGGAAAGCCTTTCCTCAGCTACGGCGCGAAAATCGGCTTCTCGCTGATCGGCCGCGAGGCGCTTCGCGCCGACCTGTATGCCGGCACCGTGCATCGTATGGCGATCGACGTGGCCACATACGACCAGCAAAGCTGTCTGGCGCCGCAAACCATGTTCGTGGAACGTGGCGGCGCGATGTCTCCGGCGCAGGTCGCCGAACTGCTTGCCAGCGAATTGGACGGGCAGCAGCGCAAATATCCCGTTCCACACCGTCCGAAGAGGAGTCCATGGCGATTCAGCGGTTGCGTTCCACCGCGCAGATGAAAGCGCTGATGCTGGGCGCCGGCCCGATGGCCGCCGCGGCCGGCAACGCGGATGATGCGCCGTCCGACGACCCGTTCGTGGTGCAGTCGCGTTCGGGCACCGACTGGACGGTGCTGTACTATCCGTCCATCGGCATGGCCGACTCGCTGTCCACACCACTGAACCGCACCGTCAACATCGTGGCGGTGGACCATGTCGAGGACGCGCTGCCCACGCTGCGCCCTTACGCGCAATGGTTGCAGACCTGCGGTGTGGCGCTCGCTCCGGACCGGCTGTTCGACGTGGCGCAACGCGTCGGCGAGACCGGCATCGACCGCATCTGCCCGGTAGGCGAGATGAATCGCGCGAAATCCGGCTGGCATCACGACGGCGGCTTCAATCTGCTTGATCTGGTGCATGCCGTCGATATCGAACGCAATACCGACACGTATTGCGACGGCTTCGACATGGACGTCGAATGATCGCGCGAATTCTTACGAAACGTTTTTCCGAATCGAAAGGAAATCCTCATTATGCAGCAGTCTGAAAACGCGCCGCTTGCCGGACGTGTGGCGGTGGTCACTGGCGCAAGCGTGGCATCGGAGCGGCGATCGCACGCCGTCTGACGCGTGCGGGAGCGTGCGTGGTCATCGATTATGTCAGCAACGACGAGCGTGCCCGGCAGTGCGCGCAACGGATCATGGACGATTGCGATGCGGCCGGTCGCGTGATCACATGCAAGGCGGATGTCACCGACGCCGAGCAGGTGCGCGGCATGGTGTCCACCACGGTCACCACGTTCGGCGGTCTCGACATTCTCGTCAACAACGCGTTCGCGCATTACTCGTTCGATCCGCGCAACCGCAAAACCTTCGGCTCGATCGGATGGTCCGATTACGCGGCGCAGCTCGAAGGCTGTCTCAAAGGCGCGTACAACACCTGCGAGGCCGTGCTGCCGCAGATGCGACGTCAGGCCGGTGGACGCATCATCAACATATCCAGCAACCTCGTCGACTCCCCCATCGTGCCTTATCACGATTACACCGCGGCCAAAGGCGCTTGGTGGGCTTCACCCGGTCCTTGGCGCAGGAGGCGGGCGCTTGGGGCGTGACCGTGAACGCCATCGCGGCCGGACTGACCGTGGGCACCGATTCGAGTCGGGCCACCACCGAGGACATGCGCGAGCGCATCATCGCCTCCACGCCGCTTGGAAGGCTCGCCACCGCCGAGGACATCGCCGGCGCGTGGCCATGCTCGCGGGAGACGATGCCGCGTTCATCACGGGACAGACCCTGCATGTCGACGGCGGTCTGGTGATGCGCTGACATGCCGCATACGCCATGCGGCATGGGAATGATGGGATACGCCGATTCCGACCATGGCCATGGCATTCTCAAGGACCGACGTTCCACCATATGTTTGGACAATGAAAAGGGAAACCACACCATGTCGATAGGACAATCCGTTTCGAAGCATCGTTTTGCCTGTGTCACGGCGGTATGCGCGATCGCCGCCGCCTGCGGGTCGTTCGCGCTGGGCGTCGGCCGTTCCATCTGGTTCGACGAGGGGTATACGCTCATTGTGGAGAGCCAGCCATTCGCCCGAATGATGGATCTGCTGAAGGTCGACGTGCATCCGCCGCTCTATTATCTGCTGCTGCGCATGTGGATTTCGGTGTTCGGCTCGGATGTCATGGCATTGCGTGCGATGAGCTGAGTGTTCTGCGGGTTGACTGTTCTGATGTCGATGGTTCTGCTCCGTTTCATGGCCTGCGAGCGCCATGCCCTGTTGGCTTCGCCGTTTGTGATGTTCGCGCCGCTGATGCTTCGGTACGGGTATGAGATTCGCATGTATTCGTTGATCCCGTTCCTGTCCGTGCTGGGCACGTATCTGCTGCTGCGCGCGATGCGCGAGGATGGGATGCGTCCGGATCGGCGTCGGTCGGGACGAGGTTCGACGGCCCTTCGCAGGATTGCCGATCGACGATGGTGGATCGCCTACGCCATAGTGGTGGCGTTGGGCATGTACTCGCAATACATGATGGCATTCGTGTGGATGACACACGTGTTATGGCTGTACGTCGCGTTACGCCGTCATGGCCATGCGCGTCGTTTCCCACGCATGCTGATTCCCTACGCGCTCGCCGTGGCGCTGTACATTCCATGGATTCCTTCCGCGGTCGGCCAGTTCGCCTCCTCGGCTTTGCCCCCGTTGAAGGAGACCATGAATCTGAGTGAACTCACTTCGGTGTTTTCCATTCTCACGACCGGCTTCGATGCCAAACGCTTGACTTCGGGGATGACCGTGGCGCTTCTGGCAATGTTGGCGGTGTTGATCGCAGGATCGTCGCGTTTGCGCGATACGGCCGGGTCCACGGTCCGGTCCGGCATGGAACCATCAGCTGCCAGGTCGGTGGCGGCCGCCGAAGATCGCGCCGACAGCGGACGCGCGGCACGGCATCTGGCGTTTTTCGCGTTCGTCCCATTGTCGCTGCTGCTGGTTTTCGCGGCAGTCCGCGAACCGTTTACCGCACCTTATGGATTCTTCACCATCCGCTACGTGTGCCCATTCGCCCCGTTCAGCTATATGTTCCTGGGATTGCTGTGCTCGCGCATCGTCCTTGGCACGCGGGAGACCGGTGCCGGGGGCTTTTGCGGCAAAGCCACCCGCTTCCTGCGTCGTTGGAGCGCATGGCTGCTGTCGATCGCGGTACTCGCAGGCGGTTCCATCGGCTTCACGTTCCAAGGAAACTACATCTACGAACAGCAGACCACGCCGCAAACCGCGCGGACGGCACGCACCGTGGCCTGCGACGCGGATAACGCGGTGGTGGCATCCAGCGAATTCGACTATATTGAATCCCTATACTATTTCCGCTCATGCGTCAACTACCATTTTCTGAAGGACGGCGAGGTGAGCACGCGCGGCGGTTACGCGCCGCTGCACGGCAGTCCCGCGCAAGTACGTCATATCGATGACCTGGACACCGAAAGAGTGACCTATCTTGTCCGTGGCGGCGAGAAGATCACCGAAACCAGGCATTACCGAATCGTCGGCACGACAGTCAACGGATCGAACAAGGCAATCACGTTGGAAAGGCGATAAATGAACATCACCGTATATCTGGGAGCCATGAGGGCAACGACCCGTCGTACAGGAAGGCCGTCGAGGAATTGGGCGCATGGATCGCCGGCAATGGCAACCGTCTCGTGTATGGCGGCTCGGATGAGGGCCTGATGGCTGTGATAGCCGATACGGTGCTGGCGCACGGCGGTGAGGTGACCGGCATCGAGGCGCAGATGTTCGCCGACCAAGGCGTGGCGCATAAAGCCTGACCGAACTGGCCATCGTGCCGAATATCACAGAACGCCGCACGCGCATGATCGAGCTGGGCGACGTGTTCATCGCCTTCCCCGGCGGTACGGGAACGTTGGAGGAAGTCAGCGAAGTGGTGTCGAAGATCTGCCTGGACCAACTGTCCCAGCCGTGCATCTTCTACAATCTCAACGGATTCTACGACGATATGAAAGCGTTTCTGCAGCGGATGATCGACGTGGCTTCTCCACCGTGGAACGGCAGCATGGCATCTATTTCGCATCTGATCTGGACCAAATCGAACGGATCATCGACGCGCACGGCCAGCGGTGACCGCATCTCATATGCGCCTTCCGGCCCGCAGCGATGATGTGTACGAACACGCCCGTACCATGGACGGCGTAACGGGATTGCGAAGCATGGAAGCAAGGAGGCGCGGATATGTATGAACAGGAGATTCCGGGCGATGCGGCGCACGAACGCGTATTGAGCATCGTCGTGCCATGCTACAACGAGGAGGAATCGATTCCGCTGTTCTACAGGGAAACGCGGAAAGCGGCCAACGAACTCCGTCAACGGCCGCGAGTCCAGGTCGAATACGTGTTCGTTGACGACGGTTTCACCGACTCCACCTTGGATATTCTGAAAAAGCTGCGCGCGCAGGACAAGCAGGTGCACTATGTTTCCTTTTCAAGGAACTTCGGCAAGGAATCCGCCTTATACGCGGGATTGCGCGCGGCCAATGGCGATTTCGTGGCCACGCTTGACGCCGACCTGCAGGATCCGCCGTCCCTGCTCCCCCAGATGATCGAGTTCCTCGACGGGCACGCGGACTACGATTGCGTCGCCACACGTCGTGAGACGCGCCGTGGCGAACCGATCGTCCGCAGTTTTTTCGCGCGCATGTTCTACCGGATCATCAACAGAATGTCGGAAACGGAGATCGTCGATGGGGCGCGCGACTTTCGCTGCATGACGAGACGATTCGTGGATGCGGTTCTCTCACTCAAGGAAGTCAACCGCTTTTCCAAAGGCATTTTCTCCTAGGTCGGGTTCAAAACCCATTGGATCTCATATGAGAACGTCGAACGTGCCGCGGGAAAAAGCAAATGGAATTTCCTCTCGCTGCTCAAATACTCGATTGAGGGTATCGTCGGCTTCTCCATAGTCCCGCTTGTCTTCTCGTCGATCATTGGGCTGCTGTTCTGCCTCCTGGCGTTCGCGGGAATCGTGTTCGTCGTGGTCAGGGCGATGATGTTCGGAGATCCGGTTGCGGGATGGCCCAGCATGATCTGCGTCATACTGCTCATGGGCGGATTGCAGCTGTTCTCCCTCGGCGTGCTTGGCGAATATCTGGCGAAGACGTATATAGAGTCCAAGGACCGTCCGATATACGTGGTCGCCGAGGAGGAGTGATTCCGTCGGTCTCCAAACCGTCAGGCGACCGGCAGAACGGCGTGCAGAATCGTCATGATCGTCAATCCGATGACCGCGGTAACGGTCAATGAGAAGCCGGCAAGCTTGGCATTGCCCGTCAGCGAGTCGGTGAATTTCGTAGAGAAAATCGTCACCGGGGCGAATGCGGCCAAGACCACGATTTCGCGGACACGTTCGTCCAACGGCAACAGGAACCATGCGGCCAATGCGATGAGGACGCTGAACAGGAAACGCCATGCGATGACCTTGCCCAGTTCCGAACGGTCCTTGTGATTGTCGGGAATCTCCATCATCAGGCCGATCATGGCCATTGCAGCGAACGCGTTGGCATTGGCGAACGGCGTGATGAGCGTGACGATCCAATGTGGGACGCTCCACCCGGCAAACATGAATACCAGCATAAGCATGTAGCAGTCAAACGAGATGGACGAGTAGAAATCGTGCGCGATGTTCTTGATCTTAAGGCTCAACGGCAGGTCCTTGGCTGGGCTTCCCAAGTGCAGCAGCGAACGGGTGATGGTCAGGGATGCGGCGGTGGCGATGATGGCGTTGCCGATATCAAGCATGATGACCGGCAGGCCGGCGCTTGGCCCCATGAAGGTCTGCACCACAGGCAGGCAGAAAGCGCCGATGTTCAGTCCCGACGCGTTGAGCATCTGATAGGCACGGTAGCGTGGCTCGTCACCGCGCGATCCGAAATACACGACGAACAACGGAATCAGGCAGGCAAATAAGCCGAATACGACAAGCCACAGCAGGTTCATCGGATGCTTGTTCGTGGCGAAGCTCATGATGATGGCGCATGGCAGAGTGAGGTTGAATACCAGTCCCTGAACCACTTTATAGGATTTGTCGGAGAAGATATGGATGCGTTTGAGCAGGTAGACGCTGATGATGACGAGTAGCAAAGATCCGGCTTGGAACAACATACGGCCGAGTATAGGAGCGTAAACGACGCATTGCGGGATCAGCAGACACAATGTGACCGTTGCCGAAGAAAGAACGACGCTACTTTGTCAGGGGTCATGTCCCTGACCATGCGCGAAAAAGCGTCATCCGTAAGGAAGAAAATGACAACGCCGGATCACCCGGGAAAGCAGTGCGTACGGCCATCAAGCACGACAACCTCATCGCCCGGTGCATTCGTCGACCGAGCGTATCCGGCGGCGCGACCTGGATGACTGGATCGCCGGCCTGTCCGAACGGCAGCGGTAAACGGAAAAGACACGACCCCCGCATGGCTCTTGCGAGTCGTGCGGGGGTCGTGTTTTCGGAATACAACTAGACCATAACTAGACCTGAGCTATACTGACAGGGTAAAAACCCAGTCGCCAGTAGGCTCAGGGGTTATGCCCGTCAGATGTGGAAGTACAGCTCGTACTCCAGCGGGGTCGGGGCCAGACGAGCCTGGTCAATCTCGCCACGCTTGATGCTGATCCAGGTGTCAATCAGGTCGTCGGTGAAGACGTCGCCTGCGGTGAG
>ENA-OQMZ01000495-OQMZ01000495.1-human-gut-metagenome-genome-assembly--contig:-NODE-495-length-16817-cov-2.574655_pt1 | contig 16817 bp, 14 predicted proteins | sample MGYA00242621_ERZ504862 | MGnify/ENA primary metagenome ERZ504862 (study PRJEB26092, sample SAMD00036393) | human gut metagenome | host: Homo sapiens | study: EMG produced TPA metagenomics assembly of... | reverse complement strand
ATAAATACATAATCTAATTCATGTTCGGAAAGTTCATCGTATTTTGAAGAATAAATGAAAGAACCTGCAAAGAAAAGCGTCTTATCCAAATAAACAGGTGAATCTGAGCTTTTACAGGATATATCTTTATTTATGTACAAAGACAGATTTAACTCATCACATACAGCTCGTTGTAATGATTCAAACCAAGTTTCCGATTTATAAGGGTGAGAACAACAAGAATTACTCCACTTCCCGCCAGAGTGATACTTTTCTTTACTCCTTTTTTGGAGTAAAAACATCTTTTTATCTGCGCAATAAATAAACAAAGAAAACGCTCTGTGCAATAGTCCCTTTCTATGTGTATCAATTTTTTCCGCCGTGCCAATTTCCACATCATGCTCATCAACTAGGATCAACGATTTTTTCATGTTTCTATTCCACCTTAGTACGCCCCAGAGAGCAGTTTAATAGTTGTGTTTGCTACAAAACCTACACATCTCAATCAGCACGGAAATGTTTTGATAAGAAGTAAGGTTGAAAACCCTCTAATCCGTCGAACTGACCTAAAGAGAGACCAATGCCCCACATTCCCAAGCGGTGTTTTTCAAACATTTCATTAACACTCTCCCTTATGGAAGTGTCTTGCAAGACATCAAGGAGCCACGCTCGAAGCGAACTACTGTCCTCGTTCCCATTCGAACGAAAGTACAGCTTGTACCGTAGATGTCCGTCACGTCCACAGTCGATACCTATTATCCTGAAGGAAAATGCCCAATTTTCAAGTAGCTCGGCTGTCTGAAGGAGTTTCTCCTTCAGTTCATCAGATACCCTGTGTACCTTTGCGATTCTCAAAATAATGTTTTGCTTATCTTGTGTAGTAAGGATTTTCTCTGGATCAATCCTTATGTAAGCCTTCACAGCAGCGAGGTTGCTTGGTCAAGGAGAACGCCAAACATCCATGTAGGGTTGTAAGGCGGAAGCTCTTGAAATACACATTCCTCCATCATCTGAGTTGCGGAAACAAGGGGAGCTACATTGAAATCATCAACAAAAGCGAAGATTTCTTGTGGAGAAACATATTCGCTGTCTTTTCTGTCAAAAAAATTGAAAGAGACACTTATGCCCTGCCCTGACTCACGGAGAGATATGTCATACAACGTGAATCTTTCCGAATCAAGGGAAGAAATGGAATGCGTACTGAGTGCAACGGACAATGCTTCGAGTTGTTCGTCATCTATAGCTACTTTTCCGTCTGATGAAGATTGTCCCATATAGGGAGGATAGACGTACAGCTTCTTCGTAATACCTGAGGTATCAATGCTGTACGCATAAAACTCAGGTACAAATGTAAAATTACTACCGGATCCATGTTCACTCATAGGATTCCCCCCTCAAAATTTCAATATCTTGCATATGCAATTCCAACAAACCTTCTTACATAGGGAATAACTCCTATGATCATACTTCCAACTGCTGTATCAGAGCGATATTGTTTAGCAACCTGTACTCATTCTCTGGCTTCAGGTAGAGCATCCCAGCTAAGTACTGTCGATACCTGAAATTCGCATTGACAAGGAACTGTACCTTTAACATTCTGCAGTAGGAGTCGTCTTTTGAATAAATACTCCCCGTCGTGCTAAAGTTGATTCCATAGCAATTAGGGCAGATACTTGCAACTATACACTGCCTACACTTCTCGTCGAACTCATCTAGACTGATTTGTCAACAAACTCTATGTCCAACGCCTTCTTGGCGATTTCAGGACCAGCTGAGATTGGGGCAAATGTATGACAGGGGTAGCAAGTTCCGTCTATTTCATACGCAGCCAACTCAACGCCCGCACTACAAAACCTCGTAGCGTAGCTTCTAGTACCTGGATAAATTGTATCAATGGGCATGTTGAGAATATCTGAGGGATGCACATCAGGGTTTTCCAAATAGAAATCAGCCAACTTCATAAGTTCGCTTGAGAAAACAGCAACATTTGCATCATCTGACCAATCGATACCGAAAGCTAAGTTGGCACCAATAGATGTGAATCCAAGCTTGTGTAGGTGAATTATGCCCTCAGAAAGATGAGGAAGCGTTTCTGTAGACACGGTCATCTTTATGTCAGTACCCATCGCAGCGAAGAAGGCGAAGTCAATCGAATCATAAGAATTCGAGCGATTTGCATTGTGCATCTCTGGAGTACCGTCGGCACTTAGACCTAGGCGAATATTATTGCTACGCTCTTTGAGCCATTTCTGAATCTCTCCGTGCACCAACACACCGTTCGTTGTGAATTGGACGATCCATCGCTTATCCCACTTGCGATTATTCAAAAAATCGTACAGTTCTTTGACCATCTCGAATTCTAAGAAGGGCTCACCGCCAAAAAACTCGAACTCCCTATCGAGCCCATCATGTTCAAGCATTTCCTTCTCTATAATTTCTTTAGCCATTTCTTTGCTCATTTTCTCAGCATTCTTATGGTGCTCATAGCAGTAAGAACAACTCAAGTTACAAGAATGTGTCAGGATGATGAGGACTGTTTTTGCCCTGTGCTGTTTAGGTTTTGTTTTAATATTGCTATCCATATACATGCCTTTCTTTATCTTGATATTTAAAAATTTCTTTTTATTATTATAAAAAAAGGCACTTCATCGGTAAGTCCAGCCGGTGAAGTGCCTTGACGGCGAGAACGAGGAATTGCTTTATGCAATAACGATGCGTTCTCTAAAAGTGACAATTGACCTCTTACCAGCTAGTACATCTTCACATCCCTTGCCAACTGCAACTCAAGCCGCATCAGCCTTGGCACCTTCGTATGCAAGCGTAGGAACCATAGGGTTCGCAGTAGTGAGTGATTTGAGTTTCGAAGCAATTCTCTCGAGGTCGACAGCTTTCAGCTTCAGGGACTCAGCGAGTTTTTTGCTGTTCATAATGTAACCTCCCTTCGTAATTTATTTGCATTATTCTAAACTCCACAGGTTAACTATGGAATAACGCAACATTCAAAGTATATCTCGTGCTCAAAAGTGAAAAATCAGTTTAAGAATAAGATATATTAAGTAGAATACACCTATAACATAGTCAACAACTAACTAAGTAATATCTTTACAATCATATTGACAGGTGCTTTAGTATCAAGTCAGGGTGAACGTTCCGTAAGAACCTTAAATTCTGAATAAATAGCCCATGCTGAATATATAATAACTATTATTGGTACTAAGATATTATCCATATCTCATCTTTCTTCCAAAGCACAAGATTTTATTGTCCTATTTTCCTGAAGTCATCCTTGCGAATTTTCGCAGAGTAATCTACTCAAAGAAGGTCGAATGAAGAATATAGATGTATTCAGTAACCAGCATGATATGTGACTGCAAATTTGACGGCGAATTAAACAGCAAATTTCACCTTTGACATATTGTTGTGCTTCATCTACATTGTTATATGACATATCTGTCAAGAGTTATTTTTACGCTTGAACGAACGAGAATCACACTTAACGATTTTATCTCAAAATCTCTTTCTACACATCTTGTCGCAAAGGCGTGTCTTAAACAATGGAAGTTTTCTTTTTCAATTTGAGATTTAATTAGATTTTAGAAATGTACTTAAAATTATTGTTTATCTACTTTCGTGTTGAATTCGCTTTGAGTATTGAATTGCTAATTTTACATATTTTTGATAATTTCTATTATTTCCTCCTTAGAATATGTTTTATTGGATACCTTTATTGATTTAGATTTATCAAAGATGGAGTCAATTTTATTGTTGTATTCAGCTTTTGTTACTTTATCACCATTTATGTAATAGATAAAATCATAAGTTGAGTTATCATCTAAAACTTCTTGAGACTTTCCATCTATTTTTAATTCTAAGTTTTTACCATTAAAACTGAATACCTTGTCAAAGTATGTGCCTTGTCGACCTCCTGTATTAAGTAATAATCCCTCTTTCTCAATGTAAGAAGTACCATAATTACCTAAAGCGGTTTCTTCTTGAACCGAACCATCGTTAATCCAACATAATATATCTCCAGCCATAGTATATTTACCAGTCAAACAAAGTTCCGGAATATCATCATTATTAAGATATATCAGACTGTAATCATATGCACTATTTGTTTTGTTGATGTAATCAATATATAATTGTTTCCAATCAACATTTGTTTCCATAACAATAGGATCTTTTAAAACTGTCATTACATCTTTCGAGATCTTAACAGTAGTAGTGGCAGTTTTATAACCATCTTTATTAAATCTTAACTCATAGCTACCACTCTGCAATTCCATAGTAAAATTGCCGTTATCATCAGTATATGTATTGCCGACATATTCAAGATCTGCTTCTTCTTTCAAATATGCGTCAACGCGTACCTTTGAGAGTGGAGTGTTATTTGATGAAATAATATTTGCTGAAATACTACCTTTTTTAGGTGTTAATTCTATGGTATCTAATTCAGTATAATTGCTAAGCACAACAGTAGTGTTGTAATATCCATTGCACGAAAAAACAAATTCATATTGTGTATCTGAAACAGGAATATTAAAACTAAATTTTCCCATTTCATCAGTTGTACAACTTACACCAATTTTATCACATGATATTTTTACACCAGATACTGGTAGTTTAGTATTAGAATCAATAACTTGTCCTTTTATTTGTTCTAATGTTATTAGCTTAAATGAAGTGTTATTTCCATTCAAAACTATCTCAGCAGGTGTTATAATATCATTGATATTATATAATCCTAAATAATACCAAGCTTGTTCAAAAATTCCCAGATTGTTTACCTGTTCTGTAGTAAGATACGGATCAAAATTTCCATGTTTCTCTTTTGCTTTGCTTACAGCATCTTCAATAGTCTTACCTTTAGATAGCTGTTCAAATATAGTGGCTACCATTTTAGGTTGGTATTTTGTCGTAACGCAGTTTTTATAGCTTATAATGCTTCGGCACCTTTATCCTCTAAAATTTTTTCTGATACCAACATTATCATCACCGCTATAACAAGTACCTAAATAAATTAAACAATTGTCAAAATCATTACTACCATAATATGTGTTGAAAAATTTTTCTGTAATAGCATAATGTTCTCCACATGGAATAATATTTACAAATAAATCATCACTATTTCGGTATTTTTCATTTTTTTCGGATGTTACTTTTTCTGGAAGACCAATTACATAACCATATCTATCGCCATATTTGTTTCCCTCAAAATTACCGCCGTGTCCATTAAGTATTATTATTCCATATTTCGATAGATTTTTCATAGTATCAAAAGTAACCTGTTGATCATCTAAATTTTCTGAAAAAACATAATTTTTATTAGTTTTAGCAATAGTGTTAGCGGCATTATCAAATTCTGGTGAACCTAATTCATTGGTGAAAGGTTCCAATGTTACAATTTTAGATTTGTATGTGTTATTGTTATTGCCAACAGCACTGTTATTTATTGACCGCATAGACATTACTTTACTATCATTATCTACAATTAAGTCGTTAAACGTAATTCCTGCAGTTAAACCATTATCAAAATTTACCATAATATTGAATCCGGTGAAACAATAATCCAAAACATCAGAACGTTTATCTAAGTATGATGTAACCTCTCTGTAACATTGCTGTATTTCTAATATTGCTTTTTCTTCGTCAGATTTGTGTATAGCATAATTCATCTTGATATTATCTATATCTTTATTAAATTTATCTATAAATAATAAATCTTCGTCTGTAGCACGTTTGTAAAATTGCAAAGATTCTGTATTGCTTTTTTGATTATTTATAACTACATAATAACCTGCCCATTTTCTTTCATTAGAAAACATTGAAAATGTTGCAGAATAAATTTTATCATTTGGTGTAACATCACCATTTTCGCCATTATCATTTAATTCACCAATGAATTTTTCTTCTACAAATAATTTGATTTTATCATCTTTTGATATATCATTATTTGAAAGATCAATAAAAAAATGTTACATTTGTGCGTTCGCCTACATTGCAGGTAGATGGTTCACAACGTAAGTATCCAAAATCTATATTTGGGGAAGCATGACTATTTTTGTACTTCACATTTGCAGATATTTCATATTCCCTGCCTTCAACCGTAATTGTCTTAGAAACTTCAAACGACATCTGCTGTATTATTTCCTGTGCTTTAGTATTTGTAATACTTACAAAAGCAACTGAACTTACAGAGATACAAATACAAAGAACAAGAGATAAATATTTTACAGCTTTATTTCTGAATTTGAAAGCTAAAACAGCAACAGCCAAGCTAATCAAACAAATTAAACCTATGAGAATATAATTAGTATTATTGCCTGTTTTAATTGAAGAGTTGTCAGAGCCGTTTGTGTTGTTGGAATCAGAAGCATTTGAAACAGCTGAATTAACCTTTGTAGTTGTAGCCTGTACACTTTCGGTTTGTACAGTTGTTGTATTCTCTGTTGATAACGGCTTTGTTTCAGTTGGTTGTTCTGTGCTTGGATTTGTTGTTTCTATCGGAACTACAATTACAGAACTTTCTTTTACAACTGTCAATGTAAGTTCCAGACTTTCGCCGGAAGCTAATGACACAGTATTTATACTGGTATTATCTCCTCTTTTCAGCATTAAGCCATCCGGAATAATTGCTTCCAAAGATACATTTTCAACAGCAAAATCATTGGTATTGGTAACTTTAAATGTTAGGTCAATATCTTCGTTTGATTGATAGCTGTCCTTTTTTGCTGTGATAGAAGCAACTAAGCCATCTTGCGAATTATGTGTTTCCTCTACCGCACCAACAGATATGCAAAAGCTAAATAGTAACATTGCAATAACTGAAAAGGCTGTAAAACTTTTTAATAATCTTCTCATTTAATCTCCCCCAAAATGACATAGTATGCAAAAGGCTTGCATATTTAATAAAATAATTATACAATACTACCAATTGTTTCGCTATCCCAAAAAGTTATCATAAACTACGTCCTATTTTTACATAATTCTGCAAAAGCAAATAAAATCTTTCGTTTTTATACAAATTATGATATACTGATTGCATAAGTTTTAAGTGAAATTTTCACAATATGGGTTAATGAGAGGGAATTAAATATGAACATATTGGTTTGTGACGATGATTTAATTATCAGTAAAAGCATTGCGGAATACATAAGGAAGAAATTCAGCCACAAAGTATTTGTTTCTGAAAATAAGCACACCACACTTGACATTATAAATTCAGAAAATATTGATTTGTTGATTATTGACATTGTTCTAAAAGATGACAACGGAATTTTTCTTGCGGAAGATATTCAAAAAATCCAGCCAAATATAAAAACTATTTTCATAACCGGCTACGGCAATGTTTATTATGAATATTTACGAGCATATTACTCCACAGGGATTTCTTGAAAAACCGATTCAGTACAACATTCTGAACTTTTTCATTAAACAGGCTGAAAATGAATATAAGAAAAAGGCGGCAAAGCTTAAAATTTCTTATGACTTCAAAGAATATCTTATTACTGTTGACGATATTCTGTACATACAGAGTTCTAAAAGAGTTTGTGAAATTATCACCAATGACAAAACCTATCGTTGCTACAAAAAACTTTCTGATTTTCTAAAGGAGTTGCCCGAATATTTCGTAAGATGCCACCAGAGCTATATTGTAAATACCAAATACATTGCCTCTTATCAATCAGGGCAATTTACTTTGACAAACGGAGCTATTATTCCGATAAGCGATTCTTATGCTAAAGATGCAAAAAAATTTATATCTTATGAATTTCGGAGGATAAACAATGTTACTTGCTTTTGCTACTATATTAGACTTAATTACAACTGCTACTTTTATTCAGTATCCACTGCAACTGCTTACTTTAAAAAAGGATAAACCTATTTATAAAATTATAATTGGAATGTTCTTTGTTTTTACCATGGTTATTTCTTTTCTATCCAGAATAAACGAGGAATTTAACGCTAATCCATTTAAACCTATTATCTTATTCGGAGTGATTGCCATAACATTTTTCACTTGTTTCAGCGATAAAATCTCTCAGAAAACAATAGCCTATGTTCTGTTCCTTGCTTCAATGTGTATAACAGAACTTTCGGTTATGGCGTTATTTACTTTTATGGGATTTTCATTGCGTGACGATAAAGTTGCAAATGTACTCAGCAATGTTGTAGCTATTCTTGTTCTTTGGATTTTACTTTTAATATGCAAAAAAAATTTTTGATAAAAATCTTAAGCACAAAAATTATTCATCAAGAATGTGGCAATTTGATATTATCATTATTTCACAGCTTATGTGCAGTTCGGCAATCGCCATTTCCGTATATAACAATAACAACTTTGAACTGACAAGTGCAAATATTATACTTTGGATTTTTGTCATTGCAACAATCATATGTATGGTTATATGTGACATCGCACTTTACAAAGTTTTGCTTGTAAATTCTGAAAATCACGATTTAAAAGAGGCACTCGAACTTTCTAATTTAAAGAACGAACTAGAACTTGAATACTACAACAAAATGAAAGTAAGTATTGCCGAAACAAGAAAAATGAATCACGATATCAGTAATATGATTACAGTTGTAAAAGCTATGGTTAATGATAACAATGATAATAATAGTGAACGAGCAAACGCAATTATCCAAGATTTGACCGAAACTCTTGAGAACAACAAAATCAGAAAATTCTGTGATAATGAATTAGTTAATATTATTATGATTAACAAATATGACACCATACAAGCAAATCATATTGAGTTTTCAAGTAACTTGAATATTCCAAATAACATCAATGTTAAAAACACAGATCTCTGTAGATTGTTTACCAACATAATTGATAACGCAATAGAGTCTTGTGTTAGCTCTAACGATAAAAGCAAAGTATTTATTATTCTTTCATCGCAAATTAAAGATAATAACTTTGTAGTAAAATGCATCAATTACTGCGACCATAATATTACCGATAACATTGATAATTTACAATCCACAAAGCCAAATCATAAAGGACTTGGTATTGAAATCCTAAAAAATATTACAGAATCATATTCAGGCGATTTCACAGTAAGTTGTGAAGATAATACTTTCACAACAATTGCATTGCTAAAAATCTGATTATTAAAAATGCACTCAAATCATTACGATATGAGTGCTGTTTTGTTGTGACTAAATAGATTTTATGCTATAATAAAATCATCTTTTAACCCCAATAACGATAGCTTAAATTGGTAAATTATAATTCTCTCATTGAGTTATAACAAGTAAAAATCCATTTTGCACCCCCTTGCTTAAAAGCTATCGTTATACAGTTGATTTTGAAAGTATCTGCACCCCCTTAGCTGACTACTGTTTGACTACTTTTGGAAAATTCAATATGCCGTATTTTGCCTTGATTTGCGTATTTTGAGGAAGCTTTAAAAATGATACTCATTCCTGTTATACTCAAATTACCCTTGCAAATCACGGCATATTACGGCAAATCAGGAGGAATTTTATTATGATAAAGATAATGTTTGTGTGCCATGGAAATATTTGTCGGTCGCCTATGGCGGAGTTTATATTTAGGGACATGGTTAAGAAGGACGAGATTGCTGACAGGTTTGTGATTAAATCATCTGCTACGAGTACGGAGGAGATATGGAACGGGATTGGAAATCCTGTTTATCCGCCGGCTAAGCGTGAGCTTGCAAAACACGGAATCGGTTGTGACGGCAAGAGGGCTGTTCAGCTCAAAAAATCCGACTATGACAAGTACGATTATTTCATCTGCATGGACTCTAATAATATCAGAAACACTATGCGAATTTTCGGCGATGACAAAGACGGAAAGGTTTGCAAGATGATGAGCTTTGCAGGTATGAATCGTGATGTATCGGATCCGTGGTACAGCGGTGATTTTGAACAGGCATACAACGATATTTACAGCGGATGCAAAGGACTTTTTGAAAAATTCAAAGGCAAAGCTTAATTTTGTTGTTAATATGCACAAAGATTTTTGATCGTATATGTGCAAAATCTAAAACACATTTAATTGACACAATAAATAAACGATGTTAAAATTGTGACAGGTTGTCATATGACTGCCTGTCACATTTATTTTGGAGGATTTTTTATGATTAAAAACACCTTTTATAATCTTCCCGAAGAAAAGCGTCAGAGAATCACGGACGCAATATTCAATGAATTTGCCGGTTCGTCGGGAGAGAGAGTCAGCATAAACAATATTATAAAGAACGCAAACATTTCGAGAGGCAGTTTTATCAGTACTTTGACGATAAGGTTGACCTTGTTGAGGTTATGACACGCTCATTTATCAACTTTTCGCTTAAAAAAGCTACAGAGGTTATCTCTCGCACTCACGGCGACATATTTGTAACTTATGATTTGCTTTTTGAAATTCTATGCGAATGTTCAAAGGATGCAAAACAAAGTATTATTATGAAGAATCTCATCAAAAATATAAAGGCAAATGACAGTCTTGTTTCGGAATATTTTATCAACCGTTTCAAGGGCGTTGCAGAGCTTGTCAGCGTTACAAACAATTTTGACAGAAGTAACCTTAAATATACTTCAGATGAAGATGTGAAGTGTCTTTCACAGATTCTCACTCAGGTGCTGAAGAATGCCGTGTTCAATGTTTTTGTAATAGGAAAACCTTTTGACGAGGTTCACAGGGAGTATCACAGAAAACTTGAAATTATCAAAACAGGTGCAATTGCAGATTAAGTTTAAATATTCATGCAACCGGTTGCGGCCTATTTCAACAGAAAATGTAAACCTAAGTTGGTAGAAATTGCATTTGATATGAAATATACTCATAGATAAATAGCACAAACAAAGGAGTAATCAATGTTATCTAAAATCAGCGTAAAAAAACCGATGACAGTATTGGTTGCGGTTGTACTTGTTCTGGTTCTCGGTATAGTGTCATTTTTCAAGATGACGCCCGACCTTTTACCGAACATGGACTTTCCCTATGCCGTTATCATGACCACCTACGCAGGTCAGACGCCCGAGGCGGTTGAAACAACGGTTTCAAAGCCTCTTGAACAGTCGATGTCGGCAATTGACGGTGTTAAGGAGATCACCTCTACCTCATCGGACAACTATTCACTTTTGATGATTGAATTTGAGGACGGCACAAATATGGACAGCGCAACTGTTGATATGCGTTCAAGCCTTGACACAATCAAGGGCAATTGGCCTGACGGAGTCGGAACACCGTACCTCATCAAAATCAATCCGAACATCCTCCCCGTTGCAATGACGGCGGTTGACTTTGAAGGCAAGTCGCAGACAGAGCTTTCGGATTATGTCACAAACGAACTTTTGAATGAACTTGAAGACATTGACGGTGTTGCCTCTGTTTCTGACAAGGGCATTGTTACGGAACAGGAAAATGTCGTACTTTCACAGGATAAGCTTGACAAGCTTAATAAGAAGATTTCCGCTGCACTTGATAATCAATTCGGTGATGCGGAGGACAAAATTGCCAAAGCTAAAAAGGAATTGCAGGATAATATCGGCAAAGCCAAGGACGGTCAGGGTACTGTTTCATCTTCAATTGAGCAAATCAACTCACAGCAGGAGGCTGTTTCAAAACAGCTTGCCGACGCACAGAACAAGGCTGAAAGCGGTAAAACACAGCTTTTGTCGGCAAAGATGCAGTTGCTTGACCGAAAGGCAAGCCTCACTTCAACAAAGACTTTGCTCGAAACCGCTTATCAGGGTTTGCTTGAACTGAAAACTACCTATGATGAGCTGACTTCCGAGCAGTCACAGCTTACGCAAAAGCTTGAACAGCTTTCAAAATTCAACGAACAGTATCAGGAAATTGTTCGGAAAATGAATGATGCACTACCCGACAGCGAGGAATACAAGGCACTTCAACAGCAGATTAACGAGCTTAACAAGGTGCTTGAGCCTTACGGAATCAAAGCTCCCGATATCGCAAAAACAATGCAGACAGTTCAGAATTCCATTAACAAAAGTGCTGAGGCAATTCAAAATGTTGAAATTTCACTTAAAAAGCTCGGAACTTCGGGAGATGCAATCAATTCTGCATTAAGTGAAATGTCGGAGAAAATCTCACAAATCAACTCGGGTATTGCACAGCTTGATAACGCAATTTCGGGACTTGACGATAAATCGGTTTCGGTTGATTCCGCTCTTGCACTCATTTCACAACAGCAGTCAAGTGCAGACTTCAAAATGTCCTCTGCCATGTCAACTCTCACTTCAAAACAGAGTGAACTCAACAGCGCACTTACACAGCTTCAAGTGCAGAAAAACAGATTGAAACATCTGAAAAAGAACTTGCAGATAAAAAGAAAGAGGCAAAAAGCAAGGCTGATGTGAGCAACACGGTCACACTTGATACCATTTCTTCAATTCTAACGGCACAAAACTTTTCAATGCCGGCAGGCTATGTTACCGATGATGATAACAATAAATTCATGGTTCGTGTCGGCGACAAGGTGAATGATGAAAAAGAGATGAAGTCGCTTGTGCTTTTTGACACAGGAATTGACGGAATAGGAGTTATTCATCTTGAAGATGTTGCAGATGTTTTTGTTGCCGATAATTCCGACGAAACCTTTGCAAGAATCAACGGCAACCCCGGTATTGTATTGAGCTTTTCAAAGTCAAGCAACACAGTGTCTTCTACCGTTTGCGAAAACATTAACGCAAAGCTTGATTCGCTTTCAAAAGAGGTTGACGGACTTCACTTTACAAACCTTTATAATGAAGGCGACTACATTAACCTTGTAATCAACAATGTATTACAGAACCTTCTTATGGGTGCGGTTCTCGCAATTATTATCCTTTTCCTCTTCCTCAGAGATATCAAGCCGACACTCATTGTTGCCTGCTCAATTCCGATAAGCGTTGTGTTTGCAATTGTCCTCATGTATTTCAGCGGTGTAACACTCAATATGATTTCGCTGTCGGGACTTGCAATAGGCGTCGGAATGCTTGTTGACAACTCGGTTGTTGTTATCGAAAATATCTACCGACTGAGAAGTATGGGTGTTTCGCCGATTAAGGCGGCACTTAACGGTGCAAGACAGGTTGCCGGTGCAATTACGGCATCAACTCTCACCACAGTATGCGTGTTCCTGCCGATTGTATTTGTTGAAGGCATTACCCGTCAGCTGTTTGTTGACCTTGCACTCACGGTTACATATTCACTTCTTGCAAGCCTTATTGTTGCGCTGACGCTTGTTCCGGCCATGGGACAGAGAATGCTCCGAAAAATGAAACCTAATTCCGCTCCGAAGGACGGAAAAATCAAGAAGGCATATGAACGCTCACTTCGTTTCGTATTAAAGCACAAAGTTTCTGCAATTCTCGTTGCAGTTGCACTTCTCTTTACAAGTGCAGGTCTTTGTCTGATGAGAGGTTTCAGCTTTATGCCCGATATGAGCAGTACACAGATTCAGGTATCATTGAAGCTTGACGATAACGCAACCTTTGAAGAAACAGTTAAAGAGGGCGAAAAGCTCAACGATTTGCTTTCAAAATATGACCAGTTTGAAACCGTAGGCGTTATGGCGGGCAACTCGTCAAGCCTTATGGGACTTACAGGCGGTTCATCGTCAAATGATGCCGGCTCACTTATGCATATGCCGTTCTCAAGGATGATTTCACAAAACAGAGCGGTGAGATTTCAAAGAAGATTGAAAAGGATCTTGAAAGCCTTGACGGTGAGGCTGCCGTAAGCGGCGGCACTTCAAGTTCAATGTCAAGCCTTATGGGTGACGGTTCCGTTCAGATTACGCTCTACGGTGACGACCTTGACACACTCAAAAGCACTGCCGAGGATATCGGCAAGACACTTGAAAAGGTTAAAGGCGTTGCATCGGTTGACAACGGTATCGGTGCTGTTTCTCCCGAAATCAAAGTTACTGTTGACAAGTCAAAAGCCGCTGAAAAAGGACTTACCGTTGCACAGGTTTATCAGCAGGTTGCCGCTGCAATTTCAACAGAAAAAACCGCTGCCACTCTTACGAATGATGACGGCAATGATATGAATGTTGTGGTTGTAAAGGACGACAGCGAAACCGTTACTCCGAAAAATCTCCGTGACATTGACATTACCTACAAGGATTCAAGCGGTAACGAAAAGACCGTTAAACTCTCCTCTGTTTCGGATATTTCAAAGTCGGAAACTATGGATAAAATCAGCCGTGAAAATCAAAAGCGTTATCTTACAATCAGCGCCGAAGTCAAGGACGGCTACACGCTTACATCTGTTTCAAACAATGTAAAATCCGCAATGAACGATTACAAGCTCCCGAACAGCTGTTCAATCGACTATGCAGGCACAGACAAAATGAACAATGGAGGCAGTTTCACAGCTTATGCTTATGCTGTTGCTCGGCATTATTCTCATCTACCTCATTATGGTTGCACAGTTCCAGAGCCTTAAATCACCGTTCATTATTATGTTTACAATTCCGCTTGCATTCACGGGCGGCTTCCTCGCACTTTTAATCACAGGATTTGACATCAGCGTTGTATCGCTTGTCGGTTTTGTAATGCTCTGCGGTATCATTGTAAACAACGGTATCGTACTTGTTGACTACATCAACAAACTCCGTATTGACGGCAAGGAGAGAATTGAGTCAATTGTTGAGGCAGGCAAAACCCGTATGCGTCCTATCCTCATAACCGCACTCACAACCGTTCTCGGTCTTGTTGTTATGGCTCTCGGCATAGGCACAGGTGCAGAAATGATGCAGCCTATTGCAATTGTCTGCATCGGAGGTTTGCTCTACGCAACATTCATGACGCTCTATATCGTCCCCATTATTTACGATTTGTTCAATAAAAAAGAACTCAAAAAAGTAAGTGACGAAGACCTTGAATTTATTGACGAATAAATCATATTAATAAATACACCCCGACTAAACCGTTTGGCACAGTCGGGGGTGTTGTTTCTTGAATATCAGGTCAGTCTTTATAATATCGGCACATTGACCGTTTGTAAGACGAATTAAATCCTCAGGCTTCAGGTCAATTTGATATCCGATTTTTCCTGCGCTGACAATGATTTTCGGAATTGACTCTGCTGTAATGTGAAAGGTTGTCTTGAACTGCTTTTTCATTCCGAGAGGTGAACAGCCTCCACGCACATAACCCGTGACCTTTGTAATGTCCTTTACGGGAATCATTTCAACCGACTTTTCACCTACGCTCTTGGCACATTTTTTAAGGTCAAGCTCATGGTCAACAGGAACTACGAAAACATAATAATCTCTGCCCATGCCCTTTGTTACAAGAGTTTTGAAAACATAATCGGGATTTTGATTCATAAGCGTTGCAACCGTTACTCCGTCAACGGCATCCTTGCCGTGGGGATATTCATGGTGAGTATATTCAACCTTTTCTTTGTCTAAAATTCTCATTACATTTGTCTTGATTTCTTTCATAAATACACAATCCTCCATGCATATTGCCATCTTGTTATTACCCTCACATAATACAACTTTTCGCATCGGATTTCAACCTTGATTTATTTGCAATTTTATTAAAATAATGTTAGAATAAATTCAGAAGTTATTCGAGGTGGAAGATTTCGTCCCCGTCCACACGCCGATGGCTTGACAAAGGGAAACCTTGAGAGATGCAGGAGAGTTATACGCCTGCCGAATAACCGTAGCTTTGAAAGCCGCTCCGAATTTTTTCGGGACGGCTTTCTTCTGTTTTACAGACTAAAAATCGCTGTTTTGTCAACAACACGCAAGATAATAAGCAAGTCAGTAAGCAAGATAGTAAGCAAGATAATAAGCAAGTTATTGATAAATTCAATTGAATTTGGTATAATTAAAGACAGAATAAGTGCAAGGAATGGTTAATATGTCAGACTACACACCGCCGTTTTCAATATCAAATAAAATGCTCGGATTTGTATCATCAATTTCTGAGAAGATAGGTAAAATCAGCAATTATAATGATTTTGAATCAAAACCTCAGTTAAGAAAAAACAATAGAATCAAGTCCATCTATTCTTCGCTTGCCATTGAGGCTAACTCGCTTTCGATTTCAGAAGTGCGTGATGTCATCAACGGTCACATTGTTTTAGGTCCGCAAAGAGAAATTCAAGAAGTAAAAAACGCATACGATGCCTATGACAACCTTAACAATATAAATCCTTATTCTGTAACAGAGCTAAAAAAATACCACGGCATAATGACATATGCTCTTGTCAATGAATCGGGAAAATTCAGAAACGGTGAAGAAGGTGTGTTTGACGGCGACAAATGCATTTTTATGGCTCCGCCTGCAAATTTTGTGCCGTCATTGATAGATGATTTGTTTAAATGGATGAACAGTGAAAAAAATAATGTTCACCCACTGATTTTGTCATCTGTTTTTCATTATGAATTTGTTTTTATTCATCCGTTTTCTGACGGAAACGGTCGCATGGCAAGGCTTTGGCAGACTGCAATTTTGACAAAATGGAAACCCATTTTTCAATACATTCCTATTGAAAGTCAAATTCAAAAATATCAGGACAGATATTACAAGTCAATTTCAAAATGCCATATTGAGGGTAACTCAAATATTTTCATAGAATTTATGCTTGAAATGATTGACGAAATTCTTACCGAAATTATTTCACAAACCAAATCCGATATTCGGCAGATGAATGATTATGTAAAAAAGTTGCTTGATGTTATGGAATTTGATGTTTCCTATAATACTGCGGAACTTTTGGATAAGCTGAATTTAAAATCAAGGGAAACCTTCAGAAAAAATTATCTTAATCCCGCACTCGAAATGAATCTGATTCAGATGACTGTTCCCGATAAACCGACAAGCCGCAATCAGCG
>ENA-OQMZ01000494-OQMZ01000494.1-human-gut-metagenome-genome-assembly--contig:-NODE-494-length-16841-cov-3.719397_pt1 | contig 16841 bp, 19 predicted proteins | sample MGYA00242621_ERZ504862 | MGnify/ENA primary metagenome ERZ504862 (study PRJEB26092, sample SAMD00036393) | human gut metagenome | host: Homo sapiens | study: EMG produced TPA metagenomics assembly of... | reverse complement strand
CCTGTGCGTGACTGGATGTAGATCCATCTTCGATGTCGACACCATTCAGGCACTCCGCAACAAGTATGCGAAATCTCCGGAAAAGAGTATGATAAAGATCATGAGACCGATGTTTCCATCCGCCTTATCACAGACCATATCCGTTCCGCAACATTCATGATTTCCGATGGAATCATGCCGACCAACGAAGGAAGAGGCTACGTACTGCGCCGTCTGATCCGCCGTGCAGCACGTCATGGCCGTCTGCTTGGCATTGACGGACTGTTCCTTGCCCGCCTTTCCGCAAGCGTAATCGAAGGCTCCAAAGACGGATATCCGGAACTTGAAGAGAAAAAAGATTTCATCTTCAACGTTCTGAACAACGAGGAGACCCAGTTCAACAAAACCATCGACCAGGGACTTCATATCCTCTCCGAGCTCGAAGAAAAAATGCAGAGCGAAGGCAAAAAAGTTCTGGACGGACAGGATGCATTCAAACTGTACGATACCTACGGATTCCCGCTGGATCTGACCAAAGAGATCCTCGAGGAGAAGGGCTACGGCATCGACGAGGACGGTTTCCATGCAGCAATGGAAGAGCAGAGAGAGCGTGCAAGATCGAGCCGTGAAGTAACAAACTACATGGGTGCTGATGCAACCGTTTACGATGAGATCGACCCATCCGTAACAACTGAGTTTACCGGATACGATCATCTGGAGGATACCTCCAAAGTAACCGTTCTGACGACAGAGACTGAGATTGCAGAATCTCTGATGGAAGGCCAGAAGGGAACCATTTTCGTAGAGAAAACTCCGTTCTACGCTACCATGGGCGGTCAGGAAGGCGACTGCGGTATCATCAAAGGAGCAAATGGTGTATTCGAAGTAGAAGATACCATCAAACTCCGCGGCGGAAAATACGGCCACGTCGGTGTCATGAAATCCGGTATGATTTCAAACGGCGAGAAGTTACACTTCAGGTCAACGAAGAGGCAAGAAAAAATATCGAGAAAGAACCACAGCGCAACACACCTTCTGCAGAAGGCATTAAAGACTGTTCTCGGTGCACACGTAGAGCAGAAAGGTTCTCTCGTAACCCCGACCAGACTCCGTTTCGACTTTGCCCACTTCCAGGCTATGACACCGGAAGAACTGGAAAAAGTTGAGAATCTGGTAAATGAAAAAATTCAGGAGCAGATCCCGGTTGTAACCGACATCATGGATACTGAGGAAGCAAAGAAATCCGGCGCGATGGCTCTGTTCGGTGAGAAATACGGCGACAAAGTACGTGTCGTTTCCATGGGAGACTTCTCCAAAGAGCTCTGCGGTGGTACCCATGTAAAGAATACCGCTGAAATCGGACTGTTCAAACTTGTTTCTGAGGCAGGCGTTGCAGCAGGTGTCCGCAGAATCGAAGCTCTGACCGGACCGTCTGTTACTGCATACTATAAAGCACAGGAAGAGAAAATACATGAGGCAGCAGCTCTCTTAAAGACAACACCGGCGGATCTCCTCGAGAAGATCGCTCATCTGCAGGCAGAGGCAAAGGCACTCCAGGCAGAGAATGAGTCCTTAAAGAGCAAACTGGCAAAAGAAGCGCTCGGCGATGTTATGGATAAAGTAACCGAAGTCAAAGGTGTAAAACTTCTCGCTGCATCCGTACCGGATGTCGATATGAACGGACTGCGTGACCTTGGCGACCAGCTGAAAGAAAAACTGGGAAGCGGCGTTGTTGTTCTGGCATCTGCAAAGGACGGTAAAGTAAGCCTTCTTGCCATGGTAACCGATGATGCGATGAAGAAAGGTGCACATGCCGGAAAACTGATCAAAGAAGTGGCAGCCGTTGTCGGCGGCGGCGGCGGTGGACGTCCGAACATGGCACAGGCCGGCGGAAAGAATCCGGAGAAGATCGACGAAGCAGTTGCAAAAGCTGCTGAGGTACTGGAAGGCCAGATCGCATAACAATAAGCAGGAAAAACAGCACAAAATCCTGCCGCCTGCAGGGCAGAAAAAGGAGCCAGGCAGGCGGCAGGGAAAAATTTTGCAAAAAAATGAAAAAACTTGTTGACGTACGAGATTTTTCTGGTATAATAAGAACAGTGCAAAAAATACCCATACAGTTGTATTATGCACAATCTACAACTGGAGGGAGGTTAGGTGTGAGACTATGTCAAATGTAATCGTTAAAGAAAACGAAACGTTGGACAGCGCTTTACGCAGATTTAAGCGTAGCTGTGCAAAAGCTGGCATTCAGCAGGAGATTCGTAAAAGAGAGCATTACGAGAAACCAAGTGTTCGTCGTAAAAAGAAATCTGAAGCTGCCAGAAAACGTAAGTATAATTAATGTGCAAAAAATCCCCGGCGATCTGTTTTGCCGGGGATTTTTATACTTGTAACTTAAAGTCGCAGGTTTTGACAAAACAGCAAGGCGGTGACAAATGAGAATTTTGTACAAAATAGCAAACAAGCTGTTTCGTATCGTGAAAAAGATTCTGAAGCTGCTTACCAGCCGTATGGTCATTATCGGTGTTGCACTTCTTCTGGAATTTTGCTGGCTGGCCGGAATTGTGATGCAGCTCAATGAAAAATCTGTCTACATCAACTATGCGGTCACGATCCTTTCCCTGATTGCAGTGCTTTCGATTATCAATAATCCGAAAATGAATCCCGGCTACAAACTGATGTGGGCAGTCTGTATCCTGGCGCTTCCGGTAACCGGAATCTGCCTGTACGGCATTCTCGGCCATTCCAGTGTGGCAAGAAAATTCCGTACACATTACGATACAGTTCTGCTTTCGCAGGGAGGCGTTCTTGGAGAGGAAGAAGAGACGCGTAAAAAGCTCGAGGAAGAAAATATCCTGGCAGCGGGGCAGTCTTCCTATCTGACCAATTATGCGCATTATCCTGTTTATGAAAATACAGAAACAGAGTATTACCCGCTGGGAGATGTATGGTTTGAGCACTTTATTGAGGAACTCAAAAAGGCAGAACACTACATTTTTATGGAATATTTCATCATCAGCGAGGGGTATCTGTGGGATACGGTGCTGGAGATTCTGAAGGAAAAAGCGGCCGCCGGTGTGGATGTGCGGCTGATTTACGATGATTTCGGCTGCGTGACGACACTGCCGTATCAGTATTATAAATCGCTGCAGCAGATGGGCATCAAGTGCGCGGCGTTCAATCAGTTCCGACCGGTGCTGAATGTCATTTTAAATAACCGTGACCACCGGAAAATTGCCGTGATCGACGGTCATACGGCTTTCACGGGCGGCATTAATCTTGCGGACGAATACATTAACCGCAAGGAGCGGTTCGGCCACTGGAAGGATTCCGGAATCTGTCTGCATGGTGAGGCGGTATGGAGTTTTACGGTGATGTTTCTGCAGATGTGGAGCACAATCACCGGTATGGAATGCAATTTCGAATCATACCGGCCGGAGATCTATCACGAGGAAGCGTTTAAAAAAGACGGTTTTGTGCAGCCGTACGGCGATTCCCCGCTGGATGGAGAGACAGTAGGCGAGCATGTTTATCTGAACATTATTTCACAGGCGAAAAAATATCTTTATATTTTTACTCCGTATCTGATTCCGGACAACGAGACGCTGACCGCTCTCTGCATGGCGGCAAAGCGCGGAGTCGATGTGCGGATTGTAACGCCGGGTATCCCGGATAAGAAGATTGTCTATATTCTGACGCAGGCCAATTACGAGATCCTGCTGGAATCCGGCGTTCAGATTTACCAGTATACGCCGGGCTTTATCCATTCCAAGAGCTTTGTCTGTGATGATGAAATTGCGACGGTCGGAACGATCAACATGGATTACCGGAGCATGTACCTGCATTTTGAGTGCGGTGTCTGGATGTACGGCAGCAGTGCGGTTGCAGGTAAAAGAGGATGCGCTGACCACGTTTGAACAGTGTGAGCAGATCAATATGGACTATTGCCGAAAGAAAAATTTTGCAGTCCGTGCACTCCGCGGTGCGCTGAAGTTTCTGGCACCGCTGCTGTAAACGGAACAGACAGCATAGTTCTGCGGTCGTCTGCATAGCCTGTAGGGAAGAAAGAGCAGATGTTTCGGGGGAATATGAAGAGAAGAACACGAAATATCGTCTGGAGCCTGCTGATGATCCTGGCGCTTCTTGCAGCGCCCTTGAAAGTGACTGCGGCAGAGCAGAATGGAGAATCTTCCGACAAGCAGCAGAACGAAACAACGGAACAGAAAACAGAAGAGACGGAGGAGACAGCACCGGAGATGACAACGGACCTTGGGCTGCTTCGCCGTCTGTTCTTTTGATGGAGGCACAGACCGGAACTGTTCTGTACGAGAAAAATGCGTCGGAACAGCGAAGCCCGGCGAGCATCACAAAAATCATGACGCTGCTGCTGATTTTTGAAGAGCTCGAAAAAGGGACGCTCCAGCTGACCGACGAAGTGACGACGAGTGCGCACGCCAGAAGTATGGGCGGGTCCCAGGTTTTTCTGGAAGAGGGCGAAAAGCAGACCGTTGAGACGATGATCAAGTGTATTGTCGTTGCTTCGGGAAACGATGCATCTGTAGCGATGGCAGAGCATATTGCGGGGACAGAAAGCGAGTTCGTCAGCCGGATGAACCAGAAAGCAAAAGAACTCGGCATGAACGACACGAAGTTTGAGGACTGCTGCGGCCTCACGGATTCCGATGGCCATTACACGACAGCGGCAGATGTGGCGAAAATGTCTCGGGAGCTGATCGAGCGCTTTCCGCAGATCCTGAACTATTCCTCTATCTGGATGGAAGAGATTACGCATGTCACACAGAAGGGAAGCAAACCATTCACCCTCACCAATACAAATAAGCTGATCCGCGGCTATGAGGGCTGTGTGGGACTGAAAACAGGAAGCACCTCGAAGGCGAAGTACTGCGTCTCGGCAGTGGCGAAGAAAAATGATCTGACGATGCTGGCAGTCGTGATGGGAGCACCGGACTACAAGGTGCGGTTTGCAGATGCGGCGTCACTGTTCCAGTATGGGTTTTCGTCCTGCAGCATCTACATAGACCGGGAACGCGATCCCCTGCCGGAACTTTCGGTTGTTTATGGAAAGCAGGATACGGCAGAACTGGAATATGCGGAAGAATTCCGCTATCTTGCGACGGGCGGGACGGTGATCGGCGAAGTGGAAAAAACGATAGAACTGCCGGAAGAGGTGCAGGCCCTATCCAGAAAGGCGAGTGTGCCGGAAGAGTTGTTTACAAAGCAGACGGTGAGGAACTTGGTTCCGTTGCGATTTTATATGGAGCAGACGTGGCAAGAGCCGGCATGTGGGACCTGTTCGGATGTACGATGAAACAATATTTTCTTGGGACGGCATAAAGCTGGAGTATCATGCGCGAAAAGGAGAAAAACATGGCAAAGAAAAATTACTATGCGGTAAAACAGGGAAAGGTTCCGGGCATCTACCGGACATGGGATGCGTGCAAAGCGCAGGTACACGGTTATCCTGGCGCAATTTACAAGGGATTTGAGCGTCTGGAGGAGGCAGAGGCCTTTCTGGGCGGCGGTAAAATGCCGGAACCATTGCTGCGGGAAACAAAAGGAACGTATTCCGCTGCCCCGGAACGAAAGGCAGTACAGAGCACGGCAGCACCCGATCCTTCTTCTTGGGACTGGGAACACCTGATTCTGGCAGAAAAACCATGCGAAGACCCGGAATACGCCGGTGTCGGCAGGAGCGCCGTCGCATACGTGGATGGAAGCTATCAGCATGCGCTCGGAAAGTTCTCCTGCGGTGTGGTCCTCTTCCTGGACGGAAAAGAGTTGAATCTTGCAGAAGAATACAGCGACCCGGATCTCGTCTCCATGCGGAATGTGGCAGGCGAGATCAAGGGCGCAGAGCTGGCCATGGCTTACTGCCTGACACATGATATTCCGGAGCTGGCCATCTATCACGATTACCAGGGAATCGCAAGCTGGTGTACGAGAGAATGGCAGGCGAAAAAACAGGGAACCATCGATTACCGGAATTTTTACGATCTGGCATCGGCCAAAGTTGCGATCCGCTTCTGCAAAGTAAAGGCCACACCGGCGTCACCTACAACGAAAAAGCCGATCAGCTGGCAAAACAGGCATTGGGCTTATAAACAGCAGGGAAAACGGGTTGTCATACACCGAAAAATCAAGTATAATGAACGGTATGAGAAAATTTACAACGACCTATTACAAACTTTCGTCAAATGGAAAATTTCTGGAAGGAAACGGTTTTCGTCTGGCGTTTATCAGTGATCTTCACAATATGGAGTTTGGCCCGGATAACACGGTGTTAAAGGCAGTCATCGATGAGGCGGCTCCGGATCTTGTCATCATCGGCGGGGACCAGATTGTGGCAAAGCGGGGGAGAACCTCGACCCGGGTCTGAGTTTCGCGGAACGTCTTGCGGAGGAATACCAGGTAATCTATGGCTGCGGAAACCACGAATACCGTCTGAAGCTGTATCCGGAACAGTACGGCGATCTGTATGAAAAGCTCCGAGAGCGCCTGAAAAAGGCAGGAATCTGCTATCTGGAAAATGAGACGGCGGATCTTACCATCAGCGGCTGTCCGGTCCGGATCTACGGCTATGCCATGGACCGCACCTATTACAACCGCTTTTACCGCGGACCGCTGCCGGTTTCGGAACTGACGGACCACCTTGGAAAACCGGATCCGGCGCGCTACGGCATTCTGCTGGCACATCACCCTGCCTACCGCAGCTCCTATGCATCATATGGAGCCGATCTGACGCTTTCCGGCCATTATCACGGCGGCGTGGTGGGCCTTGGCGCGCACCGGGGGCTTGTGACGCCGGATTTCCGCCTTTTTTCGAAAAACTGCCGCGGGCTGTTCCTGACGGGCGGCACCTGCCAGATCATCAGTGCAGGAACGGGCGAACACACCATTCCGGTCCGCATCTGGAACAGAAGAGAATTGATTATTACAGATATCGGGAAACCGTAAGGGAGAACAGAGCACATGGCGATACCAGTAAAGCTTCCGGTGTTTGAAGGACCGCTGGACCTTCTTCTTCACCTGATCGATAAAAATAAAATAGATATTTACGATATCCCCATTGTAGAGATTACGGACCAGTATCTGGAATACATTCATCAGATGGAGCGGGAAGACCTCAACATCATGAGTGAGTTCATGGTCATGGCGGCGACGCTTCTGGATATCAAATGCCGCATGCTGCTTCCGAAAGAAGTGAATGAGGAAGGCGAGGAAGAGGACCCGAGAGCCGAGCTGGTGCAGCAGCTTTTAGAGTACAAAATGTACAAGTACATGTCGTACGAGCTGCGTGACCGCATGAACGAGGCGAGCCGTTCCGTGTACAAGGAACCGACGCTTCCAAGAGAAGTGCTGGAGTACAGGACGCCGGTCGACACCTCCGAGCTCCTCTCGCAGATTTCTCTCGCGAAGCTCCATACGATCTATAAAATGATTTTAAAGCGCCAGGAGGACAAGATCGACCCGATCCGAAGCAAGTTCGGAAAGATCGAAAAAGAAGAGGTCAGCCTGCCGGACAAGATGACGTATGTCGAGCAGTTTGCTGTTAAAAAACGCCGCTTCAGCTTCCGCGACCTTTTGGAATCCCAGCCGGGCAAGGTGCATGTGATTGTCACCTTCCTTGCAATCCTGGAGCTGATGAAAACCGGCAAAATCCGGATCAGCCAGGAGGAGCTTTTCGGGGATATCCTGATTGAATCCCTGGAGGATGAAGACACCGTAGTTGTGCCGTATACAGACGAGACAGACAGTGAGGACAAGACAGATGGAAGAACAGAACAGGAATAAAGAAACTGCCCCGGGTGAGGCAAGACGCCCCTCTTCGGTCGAGGAGGCGGAAGCAGCCATCGAGCAGTCCTTTTTGCGATGGGAGATTCCGTGGAGCTGGGAAGGATTGCAAAAGCGATCGGCCATGACACGGAGACGACCCGCAGGATTCTGAACCATATGATGGAAAAATATAATACGAAAGACCGCGGCATCCACATCGTGGAGCTTGAAAATGCGTATCAGATGTGCACGAAACAGGAATATTATGATTATCTTGTCAACATCGCCATGCAGCCGAAGAAGGCGGTTCTGACCGACGTCATGATGGAGACCCTCTCGATCATTGCTACAAGCAGCCGGTCACGAAGCAGGAGATCGACAAGATCCGCGGCGTCAAGAGCGATCACGCGGTCAACAAACTGGTGGAGTACAATCTGGTGCAGGAGCTTGGCCGCCTCGACGCGCCGGGCCGCCCGATTGTGTTCGGCACGACCGAAGAATTCCTGCGGAACTTCGGCGTCGATTCCACCGACAATCTGCCGGAGATCAGTCCGGTCAAGATGGAGGACTTCCGCGCAGAAGTGGAAGAGGAAATGCAGATCAAGCTGGATGTCTGATCCGGCAGGAGAAAAAAGAAGGGAGATACCGATATGCCTACTACGTACGCACACGACAGGTTCGGAAGAGAAGTTTATGAACAGCTTCCGGCAAATTTGAAAAAGATCATTCGAGAAAACAAAAAACTGTATCTGATCGGACTGCACGGGCCGGATATCTTCTTTTATTACCATCCGTTCTCGAAAAACCGTGTGTCTGATTACGGAACGTTTCTGCATGAGCAGACGGCTTCCGTTCTGTTCGAGGATGAGGTGAAAAAGTATCAGCAGAGTCCGTCAGAGGCGATGGAAGCGTATCTGTTAGGCTTTGCCTGCCATTACCTTCTCGATTCGACGTGTCATCCGTATATCGGGAAATTTGTGGATCACACTGGAATTTCCCATGCAAAGATTGAGACGAGCCTTGACCAGTACTTCATGCTGGAGGACGGCCTCGATCCGCTCGTATACCGTCCGGCATCGCCGATCTGCCCGCACACCGACGGCAACAAGGTCATCCACCGCTGTTTCCGGAAATCGGGGAAACAGAAATTGTCGAATGCCTGAAGGGCATGAAGCTCTGGACGAGAATCACGATCTGCCGCAGCAGTGCGGTAAGAAGCCTTCTTCTTGGAGTGATGAAACTGGTCGGCTGCTACGATTCGATGGGCGGCCGTGTGATGCCTGGAAGGCTCAGAAGGAATGCGAAGCGGGCACACGGAATCTTGTCCACCTGTACGAAAGAGCGCTTGCAGAGGCGCCGCAGGAGCTTGTAAAGCTGGATGAAGTGCTCCATGGAAACGGAACGCTTTCCCCGCGCTTTGACCACAATTTTGATTAAAACAGACTTTTGAGAGCAACAGTAAGAATAGAAAAATCCCGGCAGGAATCTTTCCTAAGAATTCCTGACCGGGATCTTTTTTTGTCCGAAAGCAGATCTTTAATTTGATTTTACTTCACGCCACAGCTGGTTGTAAACCTCATCGGCATCATCGCCAAGATACGTAAAGGTTTCGCACCGTGCAAGCGTTTCCTCATCCGGGAAGGCGATTTCACTGTTTCGGATATCGTCATCCTCAATCAGTTCACGCGCCGCATCATTCGGCGTAGAGTAGGTAATATACTCAAAGTTTTTCAGTGCGATGTCCGGCCGGCAGAGGAAATTCAGGAATTTCTCTGCGTTCTCGACATGCTGCGCATCTTTTGGAATGCACCAGGAATCGATCCAGACGTTGGAGCCTTCTTTTGGAACAACGTATTCCAGATCCGGGTTTTCACGCTTCGTGTAGATAGCTTCACCGGAGTAAATAACGCCGATAGCCGCCTCATTTCCGATCATCTTGTCACGCACCTGATCCACAACGTACGCCTGCACGAGAGGTTTCTGTGTCACAAGCAGATCCTTCGCCTCCGTCAGCTCCTTGATATTGGTGGAGTTTAAGGAGTATCCCAGATCCTTTAAAGCAACAGCAAACGCATCGCGCACGCTGTCCTGCATCAGAATGCTGTCGCGGTAATTGGTATCCCACAGAACAGACCAGGAGTTGATCGGCTCGCTTACCATTTTTTTGTTGTACAGAATACCAACTGTTCCCCAGCAGTACGGGATCGAGTAGAGATTGCCCGGGTCGAACTGCTCGGAAGTCTCGTAGTACATATCTCCAATGTTGGAAGCGTTCGGAATATGGTCAAAGTTGATCGGCTGCAGCAGATCGTTCTGGATCATCTTCTGAATCATATAGTCGGACGGGCAGACAAGATCGTAGGAAATCGCACCGGATTTGATCTTCGGATACATGATTTCGTTCGTCTCATACTCCTCGTAAACAACGTGGATACCGGTTTCTTCCTCAAAGATATCGATGACATCAGAATCCATATATTCGCCCCAATTGTACACAATCAGCTGCTGGGAGCCGCCGGCTGAAGCATTCTGGCTTCCGTAGTAAATACCGCCGCCGCCGATGACAAGCACCATGGCGATCGGAAGAATCCGGCGGAAGACCACACGTTTCGTGATGCGGAAACGGATGCCCTTCTTCGCCATAGCCTCGCGCTCTTTTGCCTCCTCTTTTTCTTCCTTCGGAGAAGGATTCACATTCACAAGGAGCAGCAGAAGCAGTACGGTGACAAAAAGAATTGTGGAGAGCGAGTACATCTCCGGCTTGATTCCCTTGCGGACCTCGGCATAAATCTTTGTGGAGAGCGTATCAACGCCCGGTCCTTGGTGAAGTAGGTGATAACGAAATCATCGAGGGACATGGTAAAGGAGAGCAGAAAGCCTGAAACAACACCCGGCATGATGTCCGGGAAGATGACTTTCCAAAACGCGTACAGAGGGGAAGCGCCAAGGTCGAGGGCTGCCTCGTACGTTGATTTGTTCGTCTGCTTTAATTTCGGCATAACGCTCAAAATAACATAAGGAACATTGAACGTGATATGCGCCATCAGAATCGTGCCGAATCCAAGCTGAATGCGGCAGATGATAAAGAGCAGCATCAGCGAGATTCCCATAACGATCTCACCGTTCAGCATCGGGATGTTCGTAATGCCCATGAAAAGCGTCCGGCTTTTTTTTGACATGCTGTTGATGCCGATGCACGCAAGCGTTCCAAGGATGGTTGCAATCGCAGAGGCAAGAAGCGCAATGATTAACGTTGTATACAGCGCGTTCATGATCTCTGTATTGGCAAACAGTGAACGGTACCAGTGCAGCGTAAAGCCGCCCCATTTGGCACGCGTTTTTGATGCATTAAAGGAGAGCACCACAAGGGTGACAATCGGCGCATACAGAAGAATAAAGATGAGCGCCATGTAAATTTTTTCCAGTTTCTTTCTCAAAATGCCGTTCCCTCCCCGTCTTTATCGTATTTGTTCATCAGAACCATAGACAGGATGATGAAAATCATCAGGACTGTGGAAAGTGCGCTTCCGGCATTCCAGTTGTTGGTCTGTTTGAACTCCTGCTCGATGACGTTTCCGATCAGAAGGATCTTGCTTCCGCCGAGCAGGTCGGAAATAACAAAGGTTGTAAGCGCCGGGATAAATACCATGGTAATACCGCTTACGATACCCGGCGTGGTGAGCGGCAGCGTTACTTTCAGAAAAGTCTGTACACTGTTCGCTCCAAGGTCTCTTGCTGCGTTGATGACATCGCGGTCGATCTTAATCAGGACATTGTAGATCGGCAGAACCATAAACGGCAGGAAGTTGTAAACCATACCGAGAATGATCGCTCCCGGTGTGTTGATGATGGAAATGCCGGGCAGATGGAAAAACGAGAGAATGCTGTTGATGACGCCGTTTTTCTCAAGCAGTGTCTGCCATGCAAGCGTACGGAGCAGAAAGTTCATCCACATCGGGAGAATGAAGATCAGCACAATAAAGCTGGTCTGGTTGACATTCCGGTTTGCCAGAATCATGGCAAGCGGATAGGCAAGGACAAGACAGAGTACTGTGCTAAGGAGTGAGAGCCACAGAGCCAGGCCAAGTGCCTTGATGTTTTCCTTCGTTGCAACGTAGGCAAAATTCGAAAGGGTAAAGCCGCCTTCTTCCCCGGTGAACGCATAGTAGAGAATCAGGATCAGCGGATGATGATGAAACCAACAGCCCAGACGGCATAAGGTGCTGCCAGCCATTTCTTTAATTTATTACTCTTCAACAGCTGCCGCCTCCTCATCTTCGGATTCCGGTTTGTTCATGATCTGGATATCAAATGGATCGACATGGATGCCGACTTCCTGTCCGACCGGGAACAGATCAGTAGAGTGAACGAGAAGCTCAAAACCGTTCACCGTAACCTCCATCTCATAGTGAACACCTTTGAAAATCAGATGGGTGACACGTCCGCGGATGGTACCTTCCTCCGGTTTCACAAGATCAATATCCTCCGGGCGGATCACAACGTCGACCGGTTTGTTTTTGCCGAATCCGACATCAACGCACTCGAACTTCGCACCGAGAATCTCGACGAGACGGTCCTCAATCATGATGCCGTCGAGAATGTTGCTGTCACCGATGAAGTCTGCAACGAATGCGTTCTGCGGCTCATTGTAGATGTCTTCCGGTGTGCCGATCTGCTGGATATAACCCTGGTTCATGACAACGATCGTGTCCGACATGGTAAGCGCCTCTTCCTGATCGTGGGTGACATAGACAAAGGTGATGCCAAGTTCGTTTTTCAGACGGATCAACTCGTACTGCATGTCCTGGCGGAGCTTTAAGTCAAGTGCGCCGAGCGGCTCATCCAGAAGGAGAACTTTCGGTTCGTTGACAATCGCGCGCGCAATGGCGATTCGCTGCTGCTGGCCGCCGGAGAGAAGCGCCGGGGAGCGGTTTTCGTAACCCTCAAGGTTAACAAGTTTTAATGCGTATTTGATTTTGTCATTGATATATGCTTTGGATTTTCCTTTGATTTTCAGCCCGAAAGCAATGTTTTCCGCAATTGTCATATGCGTGAAAAGAGCATATTTCTGGAACACCGTGTTTAGCTGGCGTTTGTTTGGCGGAAGCTGGGTGATATCCTGTCCGTTAAATAAAACCTTTCCGGTATCCGGTGTCTCAAAACCGCCGAGGATACGTAATGTAGTTGTTTTTCCGCAGCCGCTCGGGCCAAGGAGGGTAAGAAATTCGTTTTCACGGATATAAAGATTCAGATCATCCAGAATGGTAACTCCGTCGTACGATTTTGTGATGTTGACCAGATCAAGTAATTTGGTACTCATGTGTAATATGCTCCTTTCGGGTTGTGAAATTTGGAACACCGTTTCTCGTGAAAATCACGCGGTGTAAAAAATCTAAAAATAAGGCGGTGAACTGACCCAGAGAATGATGGCCGGCGTTTTACCCGGATTTTCCAGATAGTGATTACAGGAAGCGGGATAGTAGAAGCTTTCCCCTTTCTTCACTTTGTGGCATTCATCTCCAAGATGAAGGAGAATACGGCCGGAAAGTACATAGCCGAATTCCTCGCTTCATGCGGTGAATCAATCTCGGTGCACGCGCCGCTTTGCAGCGTCAGCCGGATTGGCTCCATCCTGTTTTTCTGTGCATTCGGAACGATCCATGCGATCTCGTTGCCCTGCGCTTCAGCGGTCTTTACAAAGTAATCTTCTTCGCAAAAGACAACCTGATTGTCCTGCTCTTCGCCGAAAAACGTTTTAGATCCGTTCCAAGGCAGGTAAGAACATCAACCAGCGTGGCGATCGAGGGAGAGGTCACATCGTTTTCAAGCTGGGAAATAAATCCCTTTGACAGCTCGCTCCGATCTGCCAGTTCCTCCTGCGTCAGCCCTTTCCACATCCGCAGTTCCCTGATTTTTTTTCCGATTTCCATAAAAAATCCTTTCTGCATCCAAAGTCTTTCCCGGGATCCTTTTGCTGAATACGGATTCTCAGGAAATCTCAGTAAAAATAAACAAAAAGTTTAGTAATTCTATACAAACATGGGGAATTATACATGATATGGATCGCAGTGTCAATAACTTTGTGAAATTTTACCATGATTTTACAGGAAACCTCATATAATGAAGAAGAAGCAGACAAAAAGCCGGTCCCAAAAGAGCGTCCGGCTTTTCCGTTTTTAAAGAGAAAAAACACAAGGGGGATCTGATTTTGAACAGAAAAAGAAGAAACAAGACAGGTTTTTTCCTGGGAATCCTGCTTCTGTTTTTGGGAAGTGTGTCCGTGACTGCGACAGAGCAGGAGAGCGAGCCGAATCAGCTGTTTGCAACGGCGGCATGCCTGATGGATGGCGATACCGGCCGTGTGCTGTTCGGAAAACGCGAGACAGATCCTATGGCAATGGCGAGCACAACGAAAATCATGACATGCATTCTGGCACTGGAAAACGGACAAGAGCAGACGGTCGCAACTGCATCGGCTAAAGCAGCCGCAGCGCCGAAAGTACATCTCGGTGTGAGGGAGGGAGAACAGTTTCTGCTTGGCGATCTTCTGTATTCCCTGATGCTGGAATCGCATAACGACGCGGCGGTAATGATTGCAGAGACCATCGGCGGAAGTGTAGAGGAATTTGCATCGCTTATGAATGAAAAAGCCGCAGCAATCGGCTGTACAGATACGCATTTTGTGACGCCGAACGGTCTCGATGCTTCTGACGCAGGCGGAGATCACCACACGACAGCAGCTGATCTGGCACGGATCATGCGATACTGTGTCTGGATTTCACCGAAAGCCGCCCAGTTTCTCGCAGTGACGCAGACGCGGTCCTATACCTTCTGGGATCTGGAAAAGAAAAACATGTTCAACTGCTATAATCACAACGCACTGCTGGATCAGATGGATGGAGCTGTTTCGGGAAAAACCGGCTTCACGGCAAAAGCCGGTTACTGTTATACCGGTGCGCTGGAGCGGGATGGAAAGCGTCTGATTGTGTCGTTGCTTGCGTGCGGATGGCCCAGCCATAAAAACTATAAATGGGCGGATGCCGCAAAGCTTTTAAACTACGGGCTGGAATCGTATATGTATCGTGACGTGCTGGACCATAGCTGGAACCCAGGCAGATTGAAGTAGCAGACGGTGTTTACGACGGGATGCTGCAGGTAAAAAGCAGCGCCCGCCTTACCCTTACAAGCCCGGCGCTTGATCCGGCGCGCTCGCTTCCCGCTCTTCTGAAAGAGACAGAAATACCGGAAAAAGACATTTTTTTACCGGAGCTTTTGAAAGCCCCGGTAAAGAAAGGAGAAAAGGTCGGTTCGGTTACGTATTCGATCGACGGGATTCTTCTCGCGGAATATCCCGTCTATGCAGCCGAAACGATCGAGAAAATTGATTATGGGTGGTGCATGGAAAAGGTCGCAGAGCGCCTCTTTTGTCATTCTTCGGTATGAGTCACTTTTGCAAGTGTTTCTGTTGAAAGAATTTTCCGGATATTGCAGAGAAACAGCGTAACGGCAGTGATAACAGAACATACATCAGCGATCGGTTCTGCATAGTAAACGCCCATGACACCGAAGAAATGCGGCAGAATGAGTGCAAGCGGAATCAGAAGGATGACTTTTCGAAGCAGTGCAATAAAAAGAGAAATCTTCGCCTGGCCAAGACCGAGGAAGGAACTCTGTACGCCGCTCTGCAGTCCGAAAATTGCCATGCCGGCAATGTAAACCGGAAGTACCTTCTCTACGATGACAATCAGTTCCGGGTCAGTCGTGAAAAGACCGGCAAAAAGAGCCGGACGAAGCATTGCGAATACAACGTAGACGAAAGCGGCAGTAAAAGTAATGGCGATCATGCGCCGGATTGTCTGGCGGACACGGTCAAACTGGCCTGCACCAAAGTTGTAGCTGATGATCGGCTGTACACCGTTCGTAAAGCCGTTGACCGGTACGAAAATCAGCTGCAGCACCGACTGGAGAATTGTCATCGAGCCGACATAGAGGTCGCCGCCGTACGTCTGTAGCCCGTGGTTCATGACGATTGTGATGGCACTTTCCGTTGCAGACATGATAAATGGTGAGATGCCGAGTGCCATGACAGAGCCTAAAATGGAAAAATCCGGTTTCATGGTGCGAAGAGAAAGGCGGACACCTGATTTTTTTGAGGTAAGAAACCGAAGAACCCATGCAGCACTTAAAGCCTGGGAGAGAATGGTAGCAAGTGCGGCCCCGGAAACACCCATATGAAGAACGAAGATGAAACCGGGTCAAGACCAATGTTGATAACAGCGCCAATGAGAACGGAGCACATGGCCGTGCGTGCGTGTCCCTGACAGCTGATAAAAGTATTCAATCCGACAGCCAGCTCGACAAATACGGTTCCGACAAGATAAATGGAAATATACGTGGAAGCGTATCGGATTGTGTTGCTGCTTGCACCAAAGAGGTACAGAAGCGCAGAGGACTTACAGCAGCAATTGAAGCAGCTGATGCAATGACAAAAGCAGCTGAAGTAGCATTAGTAGGAACAGAGAAGATCGGATCCGGACTTGTAACAGTTATGGTACGCGGAGACGTAGGAGCTGTTAAGGCAGCAGTAGAAAGCGGAAGCGCAGCAGCATCCAGACTTGGCGAATTAGTTGCTACTCATGTAATTCCGAGACCTCATACAGACGTAGAGAAAATCCTTCCAAGCATCTGACCAGCAGATTGAGAAGTGTAAAAAAGGAGTTCGCTCATGAGTAAATCATATGGATTTATAGAAATCACTGGTGTCGTTGCAGCAATCGATGCACTGGACATCATGTGCAAAACTGCAGACGTTGAGCTGGCGTCATGGAACGTAAGCTGGGCGGACGACTGGTTACTATTATAGTTGAAGGCGATGTATCTGCCGTTACAGAAGCAGTAAATGCAGCAGCGACAGGTGCGATCAAGAAACCGGTAAGTTATGCAGTAATTGCACGTCCCCATGAAGAAATCGTCAGAATGGTGGAATTAAGTGCAAAGTCGCTGGGAAGAACAATCAGGGGATAATAATGGCTGAAGAGAAGAAAACCGGAAGCAGATAAAAAATG
>ENA-OQMZ01000492-OQMZ01000492.1-human-gut-metagenome-genome-assembly--contig:-NODE-492-length-16956-cov-2.311605_pt1 | contig 16956 bp, 28 predicted proteins | sample MGYA00242621_ERZ504862 | MGnify/ENA primary metagenome ERZ504862 (study PRJEB26092, sample SAMD00036393) | human gut metagenome | host: Homo sapiens | study: EMG produced TPA metagenomics assembly of... | reverse complement strand
CATCAAGGGAGCCGCAGAAGGTGGAGGATGGCCCTGTGGAAGATCATCCCTCCGGAGGAAGGCAGTGATCTGTGCCACCGCTTTGTGATGCATGGCCGGGCTGTCTGCAATGCCCGCAAACCCGAATGTGAAAAGTGCTGTTTGAACGATATCTGCCGGTACGCGGCAGAAAACGCCGTTCTTACAAAAGAAACCAAGGAGGCTTCTGTATGATTACATTGTCTATCCTGATCGTCCTTGCCCTGATCTGCGCTCTGGTGGGCGTGCTGATGGGCCTGTTCTCTCTGATCGGCCTGCTGGCTTCCCTGCTCGTGGGCGTGCTGGTAGGCGCTCTGGCCGGTCACATCGCCAACCGCTTTATGGGCACCCAGACTTCCACCGGCGCAACATTGTGCTGGGCATTCTGGGCAGCTTTGTGGGCGAGTTCCTGTTCGGCCTCATCGGCATCCATGCCACCGGCAGCATCAGCTCCTTCGTCATCTCTGTGCTGGGTGCCTGCGTCTGCATCTGGGTGGATAACCGACTGTTCCACGATCGTTGACCGGTTTTCTCTGGTTGTTTGTCTTTGCTCTCCTCCGGGAGAGCTTTTTTATTTTCAGCCCTTGACAGTTATATCGAAAAGCGATATAATACACCCATGATATATCGCATAGCGATACAAAGCGAGGTGATACAATGGATCATCCGGCACTGACGGAAACCACCTACTACATCCTGCTTTCCCTCTATCATCCGCGACATGGCTACGGCATCATGCAGGAGACCCAGCAGCTCTCCGGCGGAAGGGTACGGCTGGCTGCCGGAACCCTGTACGGTGCCCTGAATGCCCTGTGCGAAAAGGGGTGGATTTCTCCCCTGCCCATGGAAAGCGGAAGCCGCAAAAAAGAATACCAATTAACCTCCGCCGGGCTGAAGGTGCTCAAACAGGAGCTGGCCCGGCTGGAGGAGCTTGCTGCCAATGGCCGCGCCATTTTACAGGAGGAACAGGTATGAGCGAAACAAAAACGCTGCATCGGAATTTCGGGGTCTGGGAATTTGAAAAAGAAGAACGCTGGCTCAACGAAATGGCGCAGGAGGCTGGGCCCTGCAGAATGCCGGGTTCTGCACCTACACCTTTGAAAAGACGGAACCCGGCCAGTACATCATCCGGCTTTCCATGCTGGACAGTTCCCCGGATTTTGAATGTTTCATGGAAGAGTTGGAAGCACAGAGCGTTGGGCATTGCTTCAGTTGGGGATATTTCCGCCGCAGCGCCCAGCTAGGTCCCTTTGATATGTTTTCGGATGTGGATTCCCGTATCTCCCACCTGAACAAAATTGGACAGATGGTGAGGCTGCTCTGTCTGGCAAACCTTCTCATAGGCGTTACCAACACCTTCAGCGGTGCATCGCTGGCATGGCTGAACCTGCTTTGCGCCACGTTTTTGGCCTACGGGCTGGGACGTATCAGCAGCAAACGAGAGAGTCTGATGGAAGAACGTCAGCTCCACGAGTAATTTTTTCTCCTTGATGCGCAGGATCTTCAGAGTTTTCAAAAAGTTCATGTTTACCCGCTTGCATTCCGATGCAGGCGGGTATATTATTGTCATCAGCAAATAGTTATCATGTGTTAAGTATTTGCATCTGTCAAGTGATAAGGAGGATTCGTATGCCGCAGAAGAGCGCGCCGGAACTGTTCGCCGCGATCCATTATCTGCATCGGCTGAGCACGGAAGGCAAACGCGGTGCCAAAATGGCACTGGAGAGCTGCCCCAAGTGTCATTTCATCATGCTGGAAGGCGTGCTGATGACCATTGAAGAGCATGGCCAGAACGGCACCATCTATGTTTCCGATCTGGCTGCCGCCGTCAAACAGCCCCTGCCCGCTGTTTCCCGCGCGCTGCGCCAGCTGGAGCAGGATGGACTCATTGAGCGGATCACAGACCCCAATGACCGCCGCAAAACGCTGGTGCGCCCCACGGAAAAGGGGTTGAATGCCAGCCGCCAGGTCGAAACTGCCATCAGCCGTTACTTTGAGCGGGTCATCTGCCGCATCCCGGAAGAGCAGCGGGAGCAGCTGTTCTCCCTGACCGGTGTACTGCTGGAGGCTGTGGAGGCGGAAAATGCGGAGCAACAAGCAAAATTGAAGGGAGAAAACGAAAATGGGTAAAATTTTCAAGCAGCTGGCCCGCCACTGGGCCGCCTGCCTTGCCGTGGTGGCTCTGCTGTTCGTACAGGCCTACTGCGACCTTTCCCTGCCGGATTACACGAGCAAGATCGTGGACACCGGCATCCAGCAGGGCGGCATTGAAAGCCCCCTGCCGGAGACTGTGCGCCAAAGCACACTGGATGCCCTCTCGCTTTTGATGGGCGAAGAGGATGCAGACGCACTGCAGAATGCCTACGGATATTATCTTCAGGACAACGGTGTTCTGAAGCTCCGCAGTGACCTGACCGATGCCGAGCGTACCGCTCTGGAGGAGGCCGTTACCACACCGGATATCGTGCTTTATATGGCGGCGGCACAGAACGCCAACGCCCCTGCCGGGGATGAAGCGGAAGCCATGACCGCTGCTCCTACGGCAGAAGATCTGGATGCCGTCTGTGCCCAGTTCGCAGCCATGGCCCAGATGCCCGGCTTTTCCCGGGAAATGATCCAGCAACAACTGGCCAGCGCCATGGAACAGGTGGACGAGACCACCCTTTCCAGCATGGCAAGTCAGGCCACCCTGCTGGTCAGCCTGGAATATGAGGCACAGGGCGTTTCCCATGATGTGCAGATGGCCTACCTCTTCCGGGTGGGCGGCCAGATGCTGGCCCTGACCCTGCTGATGGTGGTCGTTGCCATTCTGGTGGGCCTGATCGCCTCCCGCGTCTCAGCTTCCATCGGCCGGGAGCTGCGCAGAGAGACCTTCTCCTCGGTCATTCACTTTTCCAACGCGGAGATCGAGAATTTCTCCACCGCTTCCCTGATCACCCGCACCACCAACGATATCCAGCAGGTGCAGTTCACCTGTGTCATCCTGCTGCGCATGGTGGCCTACGCCCCCATTCTGGCATCGGCGGCGTAATGCACGTCACCCAGGGCAACACCGGCCTTGCCTGGATCATCGTGCTGGACGTGGCCGCTCTGCTTCTGCTCGTCACGGTTCTGATGAGCGTCGCCATGCCCAAGTTCAAGATCATGCAGACGCTGGTGGACAAGCTGAACCTCGTCAGCCGCGAGATCCTGACCGGCGTGATGCCGGTGCGTGCATTCAGCCGCGAATCCTTTGAGGAAAAGCGTTTTGATGCTGCCAGCCGGGAGCTGATGGGTACCAGCTGTTCACCAACCGCGCCATGGTGGCCATGATGCCCTTTATGACCCTGATCATGAACGGCACCAGCCTGCTCATCGTCTGGTTCGGCGGCAAGGCCATGGATGCCGGAAATATGCAGGTGGGCGAGATGATCGCATTCATCACCTACACCATGCAGATCGTCATGTCTTTCCTGATGCTGGCCATGGTGGCCGTGATGCTTCCCCGTGCCGGTGTGGCTGCTGACCGCATTGACGAGGTCTGCCGCACCAAAGCTTCCATCCATGATCCGGACGCTGCCGCCGCAAAGCCCGCCCTTGAAAAGAAGGACTGGGATGGCGTGGTCCGGTTCGAGGATGTCAGCTTCCGCTTCCCCGGTGCCGACAGCGACGCGCTGGAGCACATCAGCTTTACCGCAAATCCCGGCGAGACCACAGCCATCATCGGCTCCACCGGCTGCGGCAAATCCAGCCTGCTCAACCTCATCCCCCGCTTTTATGATGTCACCGGCGGCCGCGTGACCATCGATGGCATCGATGTGCGGGAGATGCCGCAGGAGCAGCTCCACAGCCTTTTGGGCTATGTTCCCCAGAAGGGCGTTCTGTTCAGCGGCACCATCGAGAGCAATCTGAAATTCGGCGGTGCGCAGATCACCGATGCGGGCATGAAGAAGGCGGCTTCCATCGCACAGGCCACCGAGTTCATCGACGCAAAGCCCGAGGGCTATGCAAGCCCCATTGCACAGGGCGGCTCCAACGTGTCCGGCGGCCAGAAGCAGCGGCTCTCCATCGCCCGTGCCATTGCCAAGGATCCAAAGATCTATCTGTTCGACGACAGCTTCTCTGCCCTTGACTACAAGACGGATGTCACCCTGCGCCGTGCGCTGAAGGAAGAAACTGACAATGCCACTGTGATCATCGTGGCACAGCGCATTTCCACCGTCCTCCACGCCAATCAGATCCTGGTGCTGGACGATGGCAGGCTGGTGGGCAAGGGCACTCACGCGCAGCTCATGGCCACCTGCCCTGAATATCAGGAGATCGCCAGGAGCCAGCTGAGCCAGAAAGAGCTCAACCTGCAGAACCTGAACACCGGAAAGGAGGATGAGTGATATGCCGAGACCCGGAAAACAGACCACCGAGCGCGCCAAGGATTTCAAGGGCACTCTGCGGCAGCTCCTCAGCGCATTGAGCCAGTATAAGCTCTCCCTCATCGTTGTGATGGTCTTTGCCATCCTTTCCACCATCTTCAATATCGCCGGCCCTAAAATTCTGGCCAAGGCCACCACGGCCCTTGCCACCGGCTGGATCGCCAAGCTGCGGGGGATCGGCAGCATCGACTTTGCTACATCGGCAAGATCCTGCTCATCCTGCTGGCCATGTACCTCTGCTCTGCGGCATTCAGCTTCATTCAGGGCTGGCTGATGACCGGCCTTTCCCAGAAGGTCTGCTATGATTTCCGCCGCCAGATCAGCGAGAAGATCAACCGCCTGCCGCTGGCCTACTTTGAAAAGCGGACGGTCGGCGAGGTGCTCTCCCGCATCACCAACGATGTGGACACCCTGGGCCAGAGCCTGAACCAGAGCGTGACCCAGCTCATCACCAGCATTACCACCATGATCGGCGTGCTGATCATGATGCTGTCCATCAGCCCCAAAATGACCCTGATCGCACTGCTCATCCTGCCCGTCTCTCTGGTGCTGGTGATGCTGGTGGTCAGGTTCAGCCAGAAATACTTCAAGGCCCAGCAGGCTACTCTGGGCGTTGTGAACGGTCAGGTGGAGGAGGTCTACTCCGGCCACAATGTCATCAAGCCTTCAACCGGGAGGCCGCCGTGCTGGAGGACTTCAACGCCGCCAACGACAAGCTGTTTGAATCTGCCTGGAAGAGCCAGTTCCTCTCCGGCCTGATGCAGCCCATTATGAACTTTGTGGGCAACCTGGGCTATGTACCGTTGCCATCGTCGGCAGCATCTTTGCCGCCAACGGCATCATCACCATCGGTGATATCCAGGCCTTTATCCAGTATGTCCGCAATTTCACCCAGCCCATCCAGCAGCTGGCACAGGTGTCCAACATGCTGCAGAGCATGGCCGCCGCTGCCGAGCGCGTGTTCGAGTTCCTGAACGAGCCCGAAGAGGCTCAGCTGGCCGACCCTGCCCGCCGGGCAGACCCCGCCTGCATTGATGGTCAGGTCACCTTTGACCACGTCCGGTTCGGTTATGTGCCCGAAAAGACCATCATCCACGATTTCAGCTGTAAGGTGCAGCCCGGCCAGAAGGTCGCCATCGTTGGCCCCACCGGTGCCGGCAAGACCACCATGGTCAAGCTGCTCATGCGGTTCTACGATGTGGATTCCGGCTCCATCACCCTGAACGGCCACGATATCCGCGACTTTGACCGCAGTGCCCTGCGCGAGGGCTTTGGCATGGTGCTGCAGGACACCTGGCTGTTCAAGGGCACCATCATGGAGAATATCCGCTATGGCCGTCTGGATGCCACCGATGAAGAGGTCATTGCCGCCGCCAAGGCCGCCAATGCCGACCACTTCATCCGCACCCTGCCCGGCGGCTACCAGATGGAGCTGAACGAGGACGCTTCCAACGTCAGTCAGGGCCAGAAGCAGCTGCTGACGATTGCCCGGGCCATTCTGGCCGACAACCGCATCCTGATCCTGGACGAGGCCACCAGCAGTGTGGACACCCGCACCGAACAGCGCATCCAGACTGCTATGGACAACCTGATGCGGGGCCGTACCAGTTTCGTCATTGCCCACCGCCTGTCCACCATCAGGGATGCCGACCTGATCCTGGTCATGCGGGACGGCGACATTGTGGAGCAGGGCACCCACGACCAGCTCATTGAGCCGGCGGTTTCTACGCTGACCTGTACAACAGCCAGTTTGAGGATGTTGTGGATTAAGCCACGCTCCCCTCTTTGAAAAAGGCTCAGGTTTTTGATCGAAACCTGAGCCTTTTTCTTTTGTCAATTCCTACCGGATGTGCTATACTTATTTTTGTGTCTTGAAGTAGGAAAGGAGTAACCACTCATGGAAACCACTCAAAAGCCCTACGCATTCAGCCGCAAGCTATTCTGCGAAGGGATGCGGGATGGCGTGCCCATTGCGCTGGGCTATTTTGCCGTCTCGTTCTCATTGGGCATTGCAGCCCGTAATGCGGGGCTGACCCCCATTCAGGCTTTTTTGCAAGCCTGTTCAACAATGCTTCTGCCGGTGAGTATGCAGCCTTTTCGCTGATCGCTGCCGGTGCCACCTATCTGGAAGTTGCCATCATTACCCTGATCGCCAACGCGCGCTACCTGCTGATGAGCTGCGCTCTGGCCCAGAAATTTGCCCCCGGCACGCCGTTCTTCCACCGGCTCATCATCGGCTACGATGTCACCGACGAGCTGTTTGGCATCACGATTGCACGGCCCGGCTATCTGAACCCGTTCTACACCTACGGTGCCATTGCGCTGGCGGCCCCCGCCTGGGCCATGGGCACGGCGCTGGGCATCGTTGCAGGCAACCTGCTGCCGGTGCGTGTGGTCAGCGCCCTGAGTGTAGCCCTGTACGGCATGTTCCTGGCCATCATCATTCCCCCCGCCCGGAAGAACAGGGTCGTTGCCGTGCTGGTGATGCTGAGCTTTGCCCTGAGCTTCGCCTGCGGCTGCCTGCCCGGCATCGCTTCCCTTTCGGACGGCACCCGCACCATCCTGCTGACGGTGCTGATCTCCTGCGGGGCAGCCGTTCTGTTCCCTGTTACACCCGAAGCACCGGAAACTGCCGGAACTGAGGAGGTGCAGGCATGACCTACAATAATTGGGTCTATATCGCCGTGATGGCCGCCGTTTCTTACGCCATCCGTGTGCTGCCGCTGACCCTTATCCGCAAACCCATCAAAAACCAGTTCATCCAGTCCTTCCTCTACTATGTGCCCTATGTAACGCTGGCCGTGATGACCTTCCCGGCCATCATCAACGCCACCCAGAGCCCCATTGCCGGTGCCGCCGCGCTGGTAGTAGGCATCGCCGCTGCATGGTTCGGGGCCAGTCTGTTTCAGGTGTCCGTCTCCTGCTGTGCCGTGGTGCTTGTGCTGGAACTGTTTTGGTGCACTGAGCATGAAGATCTTAATTTCCGGCTCCTCCGGCTTTGTGGGTTCCCGGGTACTGCACCAGTGGCAGGGCCGTGCAGAGCTTTTCACCTTCCCGCGCGGATCTCTGGCTGCTGCCGATGAATCCGCCATTCGCCGTTTTGCGGAAACCGTGCAGCCGGATGTCATCCTGCATCTGGCGGCATTGTCCGATACCGGCTACTGCCAGCAGCACCCGGAGGAATCCCAGCGTGCCAACGTCGAACTGCCCATCCAGATGGCAAAGGCCGCACGGGACACCGGGGCCAAACTGATCTCATTCAGCTCGGATCAGGTGTACGCAGGTGTGACCCAGCCCGGCCCCCTGCCCGAAACGTTGCCGCTCTCCCCCGCCAACACCTATGGTCAGCACAAGTTGGAGCCGAGGAGCAGGTCCTTGCGCTCTGCCCGGATGCGGTGCTTCTGCGGGCCCCGTGGATGTACGATCTGCCCGGTGATGGCCTGCCCCTCCGGGGCAATCTGCCGCTGAACCTGCTGCAGGCCGCACAAAACAGTACTCCCGTTCGCTTTTCGCCACACGACCACCGGGGTGTCAGCTGGGTGCGGGAGGTGGTGGAACATCTCTTCCCCGCCTTGCAGCTGCCCGGCGGTGTATACAATTTTGGCAGCGGGAACGATGCGACATGGTCACAACGGCCCGGCAGTTTGCCGAAGTGCTGGGCGTGCAGGTGCAGATCGAGCCTGCTGATTTCTCCCGCAACCTTGTGATGGACAGCTCAAAGCTGGCCGCACAGGGGATCCGATTCAATGATACGTTGAGCAGTTTTGAAGGCTGTTTGAGGTTTTATCAAAAATAAAAATGACCCTCTCCGCCAATACTCCGCATTGCCACCTCTCCCAAAGGGAGAGGCAATTGCAGCTTCGAGGTAAGATTCTGCAAATCAGCAGTTTTCTTCCTGTCAGATGCGTTGGCTCCCCTTCGGGGGAGCTGGCACGGCGTCAGCGTGACTGAGAGGGTCGTTTTATGTTACAGCAGAATACAGATCAATCCGGTGCAGCCATCGTTGATGACCTGTTCCAGCGTTTCCTGCAGGCGGGTGCGGGCTTCCTGCGGCATGTGGAGGAGCTTGTTCTGCAATCCCTCATTCACCAGTTCATGCAGGCTCTTGCCAAAGATGTTTGATTCCCACAGCCTCTCCGGGTCTGCTTCAAAATCGCCCAGCAAACTCTGCACCAGATCCTCGCTCTGCTTCTCGGTGCCCACAATGGGGCTGATTTCGGTATGGATGACGGCTTTCATCATATGGATGGAGGGTGCGCTGGCTTCCAGCCGGACACCGTACCGTCCGCCCTGCCGGACGATCTCCGGTTCCTCCAGCGAGAGCTCCTCAATGCTGGGCATCACGATGCCGTAGCCGGTGGCTTCCACCTGTTCCAGTGCACTGCGGATCTTCTCGTACTCCCGTTTTGCCCGGGAAAGCTCAATGATGCAGGGCATCAGGCCCGCTTCGTCGCCAATTTCCAGCCCCGTCTGCTCACTGAGGACGCGGTAGAACACTTCCGGCTTCAGCAGAACGGTCACCCGCACCACACCGTCGGAAAGGTTCATGCCGCTCAGGGCGGACTCCTGCACCGAATCCCCGGCCAGCGCCCCGGCACTGTTCTGGGCCGGAACATCCTTCATCCGGCTGATCTTCTCTGAAAATTGGAGCGCCGCCGTGTAGATCTCGTTCTGGAGCCAGTGGCCCTTTTCCAGCATCGTCACCCAGCGGGGGATGGCAAAATCCAGCTCCCGTACCGGAAATTCGTAGAGGACACGCTGCAGGATGGACAGCAGGTCATCTTTCTGCAGATCCAGACAGCTCACCGGCAGGACCGTGCGTCCGTATGCCTGTTCCAGCTCTGCAGCCAGAGCCTTTGTCTCCGGAGCATCCGGGCGGGTACTGTTGAGCAGGATGACAAAGGGTTTGCCCAGCGCTTCCAGCTCCTCCACCACCCGCTTTTCGGCGGCAGGTAGTTTTCCCGGGGGATCTCGCTGATGGAGCCATCGGTGGTGACCACGATGCCGATGGTGGAGTGATCCCGGATGACCTTGCGGGTGCCGGTTTCAGCGGCAAGGTCAAAGGGGATCTCTTCCTCGAACCAGGGGCTTTTGACCATGCGGGGCTTCTCGTCCTCCTCGTGGCCCATGGCTCCCTCCACCATATAGCCACACAGTCGATGAGCCGGATACGGCATTCCCCGCCGCCCTCCAGTTGGAGCGGCACGGCCTGCTCCGGGATGAACTTCGGCTCTGTGGTCATGATCGTTCGCCCTGCCGCCGACTGCGGCAGCTCATCCCGGGCCCGGAGCTTTGCGTCCGCCGGGCCGATGGCAGGCAGCACCAGCTGCTCCATAAACCGCTTGATGAGGGTGCTCTTGCCGGTGCGCACCGGCCCCACCACGCCAATCAGGATCTCCCGCCGGTGCGTGCCCCGATCTCCCGGCAGACAGTGGCTTCCAAACACTCCTGTTTTTCCAAATTGCTCTCTCCTCTCTCCCGTCCGCACCGGGCGGCAAGGCCGCACCTTCTGCGTCTGCTTCTCGGAAACAGTCTATTCGGACAGGCGGCGAGATATGAGCGACACCTAGCGAAAAAGCGTCGGTTGACGGAAAAATCCCTCTGCGCTACAATAGAGAAAACTGTATGGAAAGGCGGAGCACAGATGGAGTGGAAGGTTTATTTTGAGGACAATCCGGGCTGTCACCGCCCGCATCGGGGCCGCCCCGGGCAGGAAGTGTCCTGCGGGGCACACTCGGTGTGGGGCGGGCAGCATTTCATCATCCCTGCGATTTACCTTTGTGGAAAAGGGCTGGTTGTAGATATCTGCCGCCGGGTGGAGCGTGAAGCGATCGAAGCGCATTACCAGAAGTTGGCCGCTTATGAAGGGATGGATATTGACGAATGCCCGCCGGAAGTTGTTGAACTGGCCGAAGCCGAGGACCCGTTTGGTTCTTTTGACTATCTGCCAAGTGTAGCCATCAACGGCAAAACCGTGGAGTACAGCCGCGGTGCCGGGGAATATTATAACCCCCTCCGCTCCGAAGAGGAGATCGTTTGCAGCGGTGAACAGGCCGCGCGGGACATCGTGAAGCACTACGGGCTTGACCCGGAACAAGGCTGGGATCTCCGGCAGTGGAGCTTTCCCTGGGCGACAAAGCGCAGGCCGGCCCACATCACCAGCCTGACACTGACTCTCACCCAGCGGGAACAGCCTGCCGAAGCGGTGCAGTTCACGGCAGCGCCCGGAAAGGTCGTGGAGTTTGCCCACCCAGTCACCGGTGTGCCCTGCGTGCTGACGGTCAAAGACCTGAAACCGGCCCGGCTGCCGGAGAATGACCTCCCCCACATGGGGCCGCCCATGGAATGGCCCCGGGAATTTGTGGAAATGACTTACACCCTGACCCCCGCCGTGACCACCGGCTGGGTGCAGGTGAACGACTGCGCCTCTAGTGATAAGCCCATCCGAAAAAGCGACGCACCCACGGAAGATGGAGCCATTGGCATCATCGGCGGGGCAGACGGCCCAACGGCGATCTTTGTGAGCGGAAAGCAGCAGAGTGATACCCGCACCGCCTGTTCCTCGCTCCACTTTGCGCCGGTGGAACCGGAAACTATCCGGTGGAAGGTGACCTACTACCAGAAGCAGTTCCCGGATGAAACTATAGCGCTCTTATAACGAAAAGACAGGCGGCACCAACCGAAGTTGGATGCCGCCTGTTTTACTGTTCAGATCAACTTGATGGCCACTGCCTCGCTGGTGCGGTCCTGGGCTTCGCTGGTATGCTCGGGGCATCCAGCATATAGCGGAGCAGAAGCACCTCGCCCACATAAAGCACTGCCACCTTGATGGGGATGCTGCCGGAATCCAGCGGGCTTTCCTGCGCACCGCACCGCAGCACCACATCTGCCATGGCTGCGCCGGGCGAATCCTCATAATGGGTGAGCAGAATGATCTTTGCGCCGGATGCCTTGGCCGTGCGCAGCGTTTCCAGCATATCGCGGGTCGCGCCGGAATAGGAGATAAAGAGCACCACATCCTCCGGGCCCATCAGACTAGCAGCCAGGATCTGCAGATGACTGTCCCCTGCGGTGCGGAACTTGTTGGACAGGCTGGAAAAGCGGGCGCAGATATCGTTGGCCAGCAGCATACTGCCGCCCTGACCCAGGCAGAACACCTGCCGCGCGGCACGCATCAGATCCACAGCCTGCTCCACGGCTTCGGGCGAAAGAGAATTCTGGGTGCCGTTGATGGCAGTGAGAAACAGGCCGCTGGCGTGCTCACACAGGCTGGCGGTGGTAGCGCCCGGCTCCGGCTCATGCTGGTTGACCAGTGCACCGGTGGCGTTGGCCTGCGCCAGCGAAATGCGCATCTCATGGTAGCCCTCAAAACCCAATGCCCGGCAGAAGCGGAACACCGTTGCCTCTGCTACCTTGCATTCCCGCGCAAGGGAGGAAATGGAAAGGTACTGTGCCTCGTCGGCATGGTGGACAAGGTAATCTGCTACAGCACGGCCGGATTTTGTCAGTTCGTCCTGCCTTGCTGCAGCAGCTCCCAGAAGTTCGTGGTCGTAGACATGATGGTCTCCTTTTTCCTGCTCCATTTCCCGCCGGAAGGGCCGGCCGCACACACCAGCACCATTGTCGGGAAGTTTTCCTTTAAGGAAAGTATAAAAGAATCCCCGCCGCTTGGCAAGAGGGGCTTTGACTACAAATTCGCGATGGTTTCTGTGCAGAGCGCCCAAATCCGCCGCATTAGTATGACTTATTTGTGAAAATCCTTTTCAATTTACCGGATTTCCCGCCCTTTTTTTGAGTGAAAACTATTTTCACCAGCAAAAAGTGTGATTTTTCTACAATGGTTACAAAATAGCTACAACTTTCAAAATTTCCGTGAATCCTGCCCAAAAGGCCAGTCTTTTCGCTAAAATTGTGCGACATCCACAAGAAAATCCTTTCATTATTGGGCAGACAGCCGATAGACAAAATGAAAATATTTTTCTATAATAAGGCCAATAGAAGCGGTTCCCACACGAGGGCCGCAGAGCAGAATCGCACTACATCAATGAGTAAGGAGAAGTTTCTTATGAAAAACAGTATCTCTCGCCGCTCTTTCCTGAAGGCCGTGGGTGCCTGAGTGCAGCCGGTGCACTGGCCGCATGCGGCGGCAGCTCCTCCAGCAGCACTGCTGCATCCTCCACTGCAGCTTCTGCAGCGGCAAGCACCGCAGCTGGCGCAAACATCAAGCTGTGGACATACCCCATCGGCGGTTGGGGCAAAGATGAGACTGTGCAGGAGCTGATCTCCAGCTTCAATGCAAAATATCCCGACATCAAGGTCACCGTTGAGTACCTGGATTACACCAATGGTGATGACCAGGTCAACACCGCCATTGAGGCGGCAGCGCACCCGACCTGATCATGGAAGGTCCCGAGCGTCTGGTTGCCAACTGGGGCAAGAAGGGCGTCATGGCTCCTCTGAATGACCTGTGGACCGATGATGCCAAGAAGGACATCTACGCTTCCGTTGAGTCTGCCTGCAGGAACGATGCCGGCGACTACTATGAGTATCCCCTGTGCATGACCGCACACTGCATGGCCGTGAACATGACCAAGGTCAAGGAAGTGGGCGCAGACCAGTACATTGATACTGATAAGCACACCTGGAGCACCGACGGCTTCCTCAAGACCGTTGACGCACTGTACAATGGCGGTTACGAGAATGTTGCAGCCATCTACTGCAGCGGTCAGGGCGGCGACCAGGGCACCCGCGCCATCATCAACAACATGTACGGCGGCACCTTCACCGATGCCGAGCACACCAAGTACACCGCTGACTCCCCCGAGAACATCAAGGCCATCCAGCTCTGTACGATGCCAAGGGCGTGAACTTTGATGCTTCCATCAACGGCGGCGAGGAGATCACCCTGTTCCGCAACGGCACCCTGCAGATGGCATTCTGCTGGAACATTGCACAGCAGCTGAACTCCGACAACAACGATGCCGGCCTGACCAACAGCGGCGACGAGATCTTCCCCATGGCCTTCCCCACCGAGAGCGGCGATCCCAAGCTGTGCGGCGGCATCTGGGGCTTCGGCATCTTCGACAACGGCGACGAGGCCAAGATCGAGGCAGCCAAGACCTTTATCGACTTCATCGCTGCTGACCCCGATCAGGTTGGCGCAAGCGTTCTGGCTTCCACCTACTTCCCCGTTCGCGAGAGCGTTGGCGACATCTACGCCGGCAACGACATTATGAGCGAGTACACCAAGTTCATGGGCTTCCTGGGCGATTACTACCAGATCACCCCGGGCTGGGCAACGGCTCGTACCGAGTGGTGGAACATGCTGCAGCGCGTTGGCACCGGCGAGCCCGTTGAGCAGGCTGTTGCTACCTTTGTTGAGAACGCAAATGCTGCCGCTGCTGCCGAGGCATAAGCGCACCACCTGAGTTTTTCATCGTAACGTTATAAACCTTGCCCCTTCCTCGATAATCCCGGCGAGGGAGGGGCATTCTTTTGCAAGTTCCGTCGGGAGCCGGTCATTTTACCGGAGCTAAACGAAAGGTTTGGTGATTTTCTTGGCTGCTACCACCGTAAAAGTCAAAGAGCCAAAGCGCAGCCGCGCACTGGTCCGGCAGGAGACCATCGCATCCTATCTCTTCCTTCTGCCCAGCCTGATCTTCTTTCTGGGTTCGTCATCTACCATGATCCTCCTGCGTGGTCACGAGCTTCTTGATTCCACCATGAACCGCGCCGATGTCTTTGTCGGCCTTGCAAACTACAAAGAGCTGTTCGCCGATAAGATCTTCCTGGGTGCTCTGAAGAACACCTTCATCATCGTCATCGTATCGGTGCCTGTGACCTGCGCCTTCTCGCTGTGGGTCAGCTCTGCCATCGTGGATCTGCCCGAGTGGGCCACCAGCCTTTTCCGCTGCGTGTTCTACCTGCCCGTTGTCACCGGTTCTGTTGCCGTTACCGTTGTCTGGAAGTGGATGTACAACAATTACTATGGCATCTTCAACTATCTGGGCAAGACGCTGGGTCTGATCGACAAGAACATCAACTGGCTGGGCGATGAGCGGTTCGCTCTGGGCTGCATCATCCTCATCCTGCTGACCACCTCTGTGGGCCAGCCCATCGTTCTGTATGTTTCTGCCCTGGGCAACGTGATCAATCCATCGTAGAAGCTGCTGAAGTGGACGGCGCGACCGATTTCCAGTGCTTCTGGAAGATCAAGTGGCCCGCCATCATGCCCACCACCCTGTACATCCTGGTCATCACCACCATCAACTCCTTCCAGTGCTTTGCGCTGATCCAGCTGCTGACTTCCGGCGGCCCCAACCACAGCACCGATACCATCATGTACTACATCTACTACACCGCGTTCAAGCTGTACCGCTACGGCTACGGCAACGCCATGGGTGTTGTGCTTGCCATCATCATTGCCATCCTGTCTGCTATCCAGTTCAAGGTTGGCAACCAGAACAATTGAGGAGGTGCGTAACAATGAGTGCAACTGCTGCAACCGCAAAAAAGCAAAAGCCCTTGAAGCGTCACCCCAGCAAGCTCAAGCAGGCCAGCGCCTATACCATCCTGACCCTGATCCTGATCAGCATCGTGGCCGTGACCTTTGCGTTCCCGCTGTACTGGATCATCACCGGTTCCTTCAAAACCGGTGCAGCCATCAACTCCACCACCCCCGAGTGGTGGCCCCATGAGTGGGTGCTGACCAACTACCAGAAGCTGTTTGCCGGAAAGAGCGCTCCGCTGTGGCAGCTGGCCATCCCCTTCAGTGCACGCTTCAGTGCCGACGGCGAGCCCATCTATTTCTCGGTCGGACCCACCGCTCCTGCTGCCCTGCGCTGGATGATCAACACTGTGTTCATGGCTGTTGTCTCCATGATCCTGACCTGCATCACCGCCGCCATGGCCGGTTATGCACTGGCCAAGAAGCGCTTTGTGGGCCGTCAGCTCCTGTTCACCCTGATCGTGTGCGCAATGGCTCTGCCCAAGCAGGTCATTCTGATTCCCCTGCTGCGTGAGATGAGTGCCTGAACCTCTACAACACCATCTGGGCCGTCATCTTCCCCATTGTCGGCTGGCCATTCGGTGTGTTCCTGATGAAACAGTTCAGCGAGGGCATCCCCACAGAAATGCTGGAAGCTGCCCGCATTGACGGCGCAAGTGAAGCCAAGACCTTTATCAGCATCGTGCTGCCCATGGTCAAGCCGGGCATCGGTGCTCTGGCCATCTTCACCTTTATCAACAGCTGGAACGATTACTTCATGCAGTTGATCATGCTGTCCAGCACCAGCAACCTGACCATTTCTCTGGGCATTGCAAAGCTGCAGGCGGAGAACAGCACCGATTTCGGTCTGATCATGCAGGTGCCGCACTGGCTGCTGTGCCTATCATCATCATCTTCCTCATCTTCCAGAAGTATTTCACCAAGGGCATCGCAATGGGTGCCGTTAAGGGCTAAAATTGCGACCGCCGCCTGCGGCGGAAACAGGGAGCAATTTTTGGCGCAGCGGTCTGCAAGACGCGAGACCCGCCCAAGGGTCGAAGCGGATGCAGGGCACCGCAAGAGGGCGCTGATGCAGTTGCCCGGAACAGAAAGCGTTGGAGCTTGATGTTCAGGAAGCAATTTTTGGCGCAGCGGTCTGCAAGACGCAAGGCCCGCACCAAGGGCCGAAGCGGATGCAGGGCACTGCAAGAGGGCGCTGATGCAGTGAACAGAACAAATAAGCATATAGGAGCTTAAGGAGACAAACCATGAAAGATATCACTAAGTACCAGGGCGTTATCCCCGCTTTCTACGCCTGCTACGACGCAGAGGGCAATATTTCCACCGAGGGTGTCAAGGCCCTCACCCGCCACCTGATCGCCAAGGGCGTTAAGGGCGTGTATGTCGGCGGTTCCTCCGGTGAGTGCATCTACCAGCATGTGGACGAGCGCAAGGCCGTGCTGGAGGCAGTGATGAGCGAAGCCAAAGGCAAGCTGACCGTCATTGCACACGTTGGCTGCAACAACACCGCCGACAGTGTGGAGCTGGCCCGCCATGCCGAGAGCGTGGGTGTGGATGCCATCGCTCCATCCCCCCCATCTACTTCCATCTGCCTGAGTATGCCATTGCAAAATACTGGAATGACATGTCCGCTGCTGCTCCCAATACCGAATTCGTCATCTACAACATTCCCCAGCTGGCTGCACCGGCCTGACCATGAGCCTGCTGAAGGAGATGCTCAAGAACCCCAACGTGGTGGCTGTCAAGAACAGTTCCATGCCCACCCAGGACATCCAGATGTTCAAGGATGCCGGTATCGCTGCCCGCGGCGAAGGCAACTTTGTGGTCTTTAACGGCCCCGATGAGCAGTTCGTCTCCGGCCGCGTCATCGGCGCAGACGGCGGCATCGGCGGCACCTACGCCGTGATGCCTGAGCTGTATCTGGCCATGAACGAGCACATCAACAAGGGCGAGATCAAGGAGGCTCAGGCCCTCCAGTATGAGGCCGACCGCATCATCTACAAGATGTGTGAGGCCCCACGG
>ENA-OQMZ01000491-OQMZ01000491.1-human-gut-metagenome-genome-assembly--contig:-NODE-491-length-16966-cov-1.163490_pt1 | contig 16966 bp, 18 predicted proteins | sample MGYA00242621_ERZ504862 | MGnify/ENA primary metagenome ERZ504862 (study PRJEB26092, sample SAMD00036393) | human gut metagenome | host: Homo sapiens | study: EMG produced TPA metagenomics assembly of... | reverse complement strand
TCATTTTCCCGCTGGTGCGGCAGATAACCCCAATTCAGGCAGATGGTTTCTTTGGGCAACTCGGCACAGCTTTCCGGGAAACGCCACATGATGTCGCCCCAGAACTGCGGTGTCACCCCCTGTGCAACAAGGTATTCGCACAGCGCTTTCACATGGCTGAGATACAGGCTGCGCTCTCCCTGCTCCTCGGCAAGAGCCTTGCTGCGTCCCTTGCCCAAATCAAACGTTTCGTCATCACAGATATTGAATTTGCTGCTGCGGAAAAGCGGACGGTATTCGTCAATCAGCCTTTACAAAATCCAGTGCATCGGGATTGGATACGTTCAGGGTATGGTGATGCCCTGCATAGGTATAACTGAACGGAATCTTTTCCGAGTCAGGCAGCTCGCAGAGGTCGCAGCAGGTTTTTGTGCTGAGAATGCGATACATATGCCCGAAGGTAGACAGGGAAGGAACGAGTTCAATGTGCCGGACTGCGCAGTAATCATCCAGCTCCATGATCTCCTGCGCGGTCAGCGGCGTATCCTCACGCCATGCTTCGCTCAGGTCACGGAAAAGATAGGTGTGCTCAATATAAAGCTGCCATTGGTTGATCTTGTAGCGGCAGAGAATATCTGCCACCTGTTTCAGGTAGTCCAGCTTCGGGACACGTCCGCGGGAGCAGTCCTGATAATAGCCTCTGTTGGCAAGATCGGGCCAGTCCTCAATTTCCAGTGCGGGCAGTACGGCTCCGTGCTGTTCAATATACTGGCACAGTGTCTGCACACCGTTGCAGAGTGCTTCATCGCTGCCGGCTTTCAGCGTGATGCATTCCGGCATAATGCTCAGCGTGTAACGGTTTTGCGGCAGGGCGGTATCCACCGTAAGTACGGCGTCACCTGCCCGGGGCTTACCGCGGGTGAACGGCACTTCCAGCCCGGCATATTCCCGCAGGCAGCCCTGCAACATCTGTGCATAAAGCAAAGCGGTGGGTTCTGTCTGCCACAGGGTAATCCGGCTCTGATTATCCAGCATATGGGTTCCTGCCGGGTGTTCGATCTTGTGTGGATTAGGAATAAACTCCATCATCATTTCCTCCATAAAAAGGCACGGGAAGTGGCACATTGCCAACCGCCCGTGCAGAATGTTCGGACTTTGTTATTTAACGGATACGAATTGTCTTGATTTCATACGGCTTTACCGTAAAGGTAATCTTGCCGTCTTTGACTTCAACCGGCTCGCCGTCGGGCTGTTCCAGACAGTTGCAGCTTTCTGCCGCATGGAAGGAAGGTTCCAGTCCAGGGTGGACATTTGTCAGGCTTGTTCTCGCACTCATACATACGCACAATGGCACCATCGCCATCCTCGGCGCGTTTGATGGTTTCCAGCACCACATTGGTGCATCCAGTCCGGCAAGGCTGAAGCTTTCGCCCGGCTTTCCGCCCTGCACAGCCAACGCGGGCTGGTTCAGGAAGAACGCCTGCGGCACCGTGCCGGCTGCCTGCCATTTTTCGGCGTGCGGATAAATGGCGTATGTGAAATGGTGAACTTCCTGATCCGTGGTAGGATTCGGCTCAATGCCGGACTTAATCAGGGTCAGCCCAATCACAGAATCCTTGACGGAATGACCGTACTTGCAGTCGTTCAGCATACTGACGCCGTAATGTCCTTCGCTCAGGTCCATCCACTTCTGACCGCAGCTTTCAAAGCGTGCGCGATCCCAGCTGGTGTTGGCGTGCGTCTTGCGGGTCAGGTTGCCGTACTGGATTTCAAACGTAGCTTCGTCAGTATGGACATTTACCGGGAAGTGAACCTTCAGCAGGCTCTGGTGTTCGTGCCAGTCCACGGTTGTAACAAACTCAATCCGGCGCTGCTTTGCATAGAAATGGATATCCTGCACCAGGGTGGAGTTGCTGTAATTGCGTTCGATGTGCAGTGTGGCGCGCACGGGACCGTTCTCCGTCCATGTGAAGTCCTGCAGGTCGGTGACATCCCAGAACTTTTCGGTATAGAAAATATCGATATCCCAGTTGTCATAATAGATGGCTTATCCTCATATACGCGGAAGAGGTTGCCTGCCTGACCGGGCTTGAGCACTTCGCGGCGGTTCTCTTTGTCAAAGATGCCGGTCATCTGACCGTGTTCATCAAAGGTGACCGTATAGAACGGGGTGTCGATCTTATGTCCGTCAGCAGCAATCTCGAAGGGCGCAGCCGATGCCTGTGCCGGTACGACCGCAAAACGTTTTGCTGCCCTTGGCAGGCAGGTTGTTCAGGAACGCCACAGCACCCTCGGCTGTTTTCTGTACGGGATAAACATTGCCGGCCTCGTCCTGCAAAGCCTCTGCCTTGCAGTCGCCCAGTTCAACCACATCGCTGCGGGCAAAGCCGGTGGTGTTGTACACGGTAACACCTTCGCCTGCGGGGGTCAGTGCATTTAGGCGCTCCTCGCGCAGTGCCGTGATTTCGGCTTCCATCTCGGCATATTCTTTTTTGGTGACTTCGTATACTTCGTGGATGGAGGAACCGGGCAGAATATCATGGAACTGATTGATGAGGATTCCATGCCACAGCTTGTCGATTTCTGCCTCTGGGTATGCGACCTTGGCTTGTGCCAGCAGCTGAGCAGTTCCAAGTCCATCATGTGCAGCTCAATCTTACGGTTGGAACGCTTGTTGCGCGCCATGGAGGTGTATGTGCCGCGGTGATACTCAAAGTAGAGTTCACCTTCCCATGTGGGCAGGCGGCGGTTGTCCTTCACACGCTCAGCCAGCTCATCAAAGTAGGTGCGTGCAAATGCCTGACGCACTTTGGGCAGTCCCTCGATGCCCTTTTCCATACGGGTGGAGGTTTCCAGCATGGCGCGGGTCGGACCGCCGCCGCCGTCACCGTAACCGTAGGAAATCAGGATATCATTGTTGATGTCCTTCTGCTGGTAGCGGTGCCAGCCGCCGATCAGCGCATCGGGATGCAGGATGCCGTTGTAAGTCGTGAAGAAGTCATTCTCGCTCTGACCGACCCCCAGCGTTGTGACAAGGTGGGTCAGGATTTCGGTGCCGTCAATGCCGCGCCACTTGAAGGTGTCGTAAGGCATTTTGTTGAACTGGTTCCATGCCAGTTTTGTGGTCATGAAATAATCAATGCCGCACTTTGCCATAATCTGCGGCAGTGCGCCCGAATAGCCGAATACGTCCGGCAGCCAGAGGATGCGGTTGTCCACACCGAACTCTTCCTTGAAGAAACGCTTGCCGTACAGGAACTGACGCACCAGGCTTTCGCCGCTGGTCAGGTTGCAGTCCGCCTCAACCCACATACCGCCTTCGGGTTCCCAGCGTCCCTCCGCACGCGCTGTTGAATCTGCTCATACAGCTCGGGGTAGCGCTGCTTCAGGAAGTAATACAGCTGCGGCTGGCTGGACATAAACTTGTAGTTGGGGTATTCGTCCATCAGTTTCAGCACAGTTGCAAAACTGCGGCACACTTTTTCCCGGGTCTGTGCAACAGTCCACCACCATGCCACGTCAATGTGCGTGTGACCAATGCAGCTTGCAATGACTTCCTCATGACCGGCAAGGTCGGTATAAAGTGCTTTTGCCAGATACCGGCGGGCAGCAGCAATGCTTTGATAGAACTCTCGTTATAAGTGTGCGCAGGTCGATCAGATTGACAGCCTCGTTCAGCACGTTTTCCAGATCGCGGCGGGCTTTGCCGTCCTCTTCCAACCGGGGAAAAGCCTCCAGTGGCACAACCATATCGTAGTAAAGACTCAATTTCGGGGTCGATTTCCCGCAGGTCTACAATCAGGTTGAATTCGGTATGCAGGATTCCGGTGTAGGACTGCAATTCCAGACGGTACTTTTGACCGCCCTTGGCGCAGCGGTCCAGCAGGATGTCGCGGTGGTTCATATCCACGCCCTGTGTCACCTTGCCGTCCACAAACAGCAGGAACTGCGGGTTTTTGGCATCGTCCCACTCATCAATCTGGGTGCAGACGTGCATCCACAGCGGTTTTCCGTCCATTTCCTGCGGCACAGCCACATCCGCGCGGAACCAGTAATGCTTGTCCGGTCCGTACCAATGCATGGTGCGGCTGTCAAAGGGTTCAAACGGTGCAGGGTCTGCATCGGCATCTTCCGGGCGCAGGAAGTTGCCCGGCTTTATGAGCCAGTCGCTCGTTTCAAACTTCTGTTTTACAGAAAGCTTTTTCAGCTCATTGCAGATACCTGTGACGCGCTTGTCAAGAAAATCAATGGTGCGCATAGGTCTTTCCTTTCCCTCATAACGAGGCTTCCAGCAATTCAAAGCTGGCTGTTTTTTGCATTTTTGTTTGCGTTAGTGGAACGTATCTACACCGAAATCGTGGTATCAGCAAAATGTTATCCTGTGGCATCTCTTTGCCCCTTTAACATCAGAAAGAGTTCTTCTTGATATAGTCCAATACACGATCCACCGTGGTGAACGCCAGACCGGTCACGGTATCGGCACAGCCGTAGTACATCGCAATACGACCGGTCGCGGCATCCGTCAAGGTGGCGCAGGGGAAGGTCACGTTCGGCACGTCGCCTACACACTCATACAGCTCATGAGGAGCCAGCAGGTAATCCTTGCCGCGGTATTTTACCTTCCACGGCTCGTCAATATCCAGCAGAGCAGCACCAATGCGGTATACATAGCCGTTGCAGGTGTTGATAACACCATGGTAAATCAGCAGCCAGGCCCTCATCGGTTTCAATGGGGATGGGGCCGGGGCCAATTTTCATGCTCTGCCATGCAGATTCATCGCCTTTTACAGCACCCATCATAAAGCGGTGGCGTCCCCAGTAAATCATATCTTCGCTCTGGCTGACAAAAATATCGCCGAAGGGGGTATGCCCGGTATCGCTCGGGCGGCTCATCATCATGTAGCGCCCCTGAATCTTGCGCGGGAAAAGGACACCGTTACGGTTGTACGGCAGGAAGCATTTTCCAGCTGGTGGAATGTCTTGAAGTCATCCGTCCACGCAATGCCGATGGTGGGTCCGTGGTAGCCGTTGCACCAGGTCACATAGTATTTGCCGTCCATATAGCATACACGGGGGTCATAGCGGTATTCACGGGTTGTGACCTCCGGGTCGTCCCCTACCAGATGAATCGGGGTATCCTCAATATCCCAGTGCAGACCGTCCTTGCTGAAGCCTGCGAAAATATCCATGCTGATGGACAGGCTGTCGCAGCGGAATACGCCGGCAAAGCCATCCTTGAAAGGCACAACGGCGCTGTTGAACACGCTGTTGGAACGGGCGTTGCCGTCACGACCGATGATGGGGTTTGCATCATAGCGCCAGAAAGGGGTGCGGGTGTTTGCAGGCGGTTCCTGCCACGGAATATTGGGCAGTGCGCTGCCGATGATTTTAGCCATACTTGATTCTCCTTGTGTACTTAAAATAAATCGGGAGCGGGAACTCAGCGTCCCGCTCCCGAAGGTTTCCCTGCCTGCAGGATAGTATTTGGATTTTTTAAAGATTACTTATTGGTAGCCATGAAAGCGTCAACCTGGCTCTGTGCCTCAGCAACGATCTTGTCAAAGCCGGCAGCGCGCAGTTCTTTCATCATCTGGGGAACCATGACTTCGGGATCAGCAGTACCGGTCAGCAGCTCGCCTTGTAACGCTCTGCAATCTGGATGCAGTTTGCCAGTTCATCAGCGATGGAGGTGGTGTCGAGAGTGAAACCAAGCAGGACAGAAGGCTCAGCCTTTTTCGTTCAGCTCTTTAACTTCGTCGAACTGGTTGAAATCGAAATCGTCGGTCGGGGTGATAGCGAAGAAGCTGCCCTGGGTGTAACCGGCCATAGACCAATCCGCGTTGTTCTTATGGACGAAGGTTTTGCTGTCATCGGTGTAATCCCAGTTGTCGCCCTGAACGCCGTAGTAGAACAGGTCACGGACGTAGGTGTCGGTGTTTACCAGCTGCAGGAATTGCAGTGCTTTTTCGGGAATAGGCGCAGTTAGCGGAGAATGCAGTTCAGAGAGCCGCGGACAGTTTCATTGGAAACGATGGTCGGGCCCCACTTCTGGGCAACGCACTCAACGCCGAGCTGCGGACCCCAGGAAGTGATTGCCGCACCGGACCAGCCCTGTGCAATGGAGCAAGCCTTGTAGTTTGCATCTTCGGGACGGGTTGCAGCGTCAGAGTTGATGATACCTTCGTTGTACCACTCATGGAAGGTTTTCAGAATCTGCTTCATGTCATCCTGCTCAACAGTAGCAACAACCTTACCCTGCTGTCATCATAGCGCACACCCAGGGGATACCAGACCGGCGCCAAGCTGGATCATACATATAGGTACTGGTAGCCGCCGCCGTTTTTGTTCAGAGGGAAGGAAGCCTCGCCGTCAGTGTCCTTGATAGCCTTCAGGGGCGCAGTCAGTTCATCCAGGTCGGTGATGCCCAGCTCCTTGGTATAGTCATAGCCGGCAGCCTCGATCTTTGCCTTATCCCAGACAACGTACTCGCTCTGAGAAGAATCCTTGTAGGTAGGCACACCATAAACACGTCCGCCCACTTCGCAGGCTTTCCAATAATCTTCCGGAACGGAAGCGTACAGTTCAGGAGCCGCTTCCTTGACCATATCGGTGATATCCAGGAAAGCACCGGTATTGACGTCGTTGTTATAGGTGTTGACGTTGGTGAACAGGATGTCGTATTCACCGCTGGTGTTCACAATAACATTGCGGCGGGTGTCCCAGTCGCCCCAGGAGATAACCTCCATGTCGATGTTGACGCCGATCTTATCTTCCAGATACGGGTTAATCTGTGCCAGCCATGCATCGTAGTTAGAAGGCATGCCAGAACCAACGGCCACCCATTTCAGGGTGACGACGTCCTTGGAGGGAGCAGCCGTAGGAGCAGCCGTAGAGGTGCTGCTGCCATCGGTGCCGGTGGAGGCAGAAGAGGAACTGCCGCCGCAGGCTGCCATGCTGAGGGCCATGGAACCGGCCATGCCCAGCGCAAGCACTTTGTTGAACTTTTTCATCTGTTTTTCTCCTTTGCTTGTGTAAAGTTGTGTATCTTCATTCCCCTTATAGGGGAACAGAACCAAATGTGGTGGGAAAATTGAATGGGCTTATTTGTTAGCATCGATGTTCTTATACAGTGTTTTTCTTTTTCAGAGTCTTTCTCTTAGCCTTAACCGCACCAACGTCAGACCGGAAATAAAGTACTTCTGGAAGAACGGATACGCGCACGCAATGGGAATGACGATAATGATTGCGATTGCCATACGAACGGATTCGGACGGCATCGAGTTACGGTACTGCTGCAGACTCAGACCTGCGCTGGGGTTATTGGCGATGTACTCCAGGTTCTTCATCATGTTGTTCAGCAGTGCCTGCAAGGATACCAGCTTGGAATCCGAAATATACAGGGCGGACTGGAACCAGTCATTCCAGTAGCCAAACGTCAGGAACAGTGCAATGGTGGCAAAAACAGGCTTGGAGATGGGCACCACGATACGCCAGAAAATTTTCATCTGGGATGCGCCGTCAATCTTTGCCGACTCAATGATGGAATCCGGTACCGTTGTTCGGAAGAAGGTCTTGCAGATAATAACATTGAAGCTGCTCATCGCCAGCGGCAGAATCAGACACCAGATGGTGTTGTTCAAATGCAGCATATTGGCAACAACCACATAGTTTGCAACCATGCCGCCATTGAAAATCATCGGGATGAACACCATCCAAGTGAAGAAGCCTTTGAGTTTATAGTTCGGGCGGGAAAGCACATAGCCAATCATTGTGGTCAGCAGCACACCCAGCACCGTACCCATAACCGTGACCACCACGGAAATTATGAGTGAATTAAAAATCGTTCCGCGTTCATTCCAAAGGAACGTGTACGCCGCCGTGGAATATGTATCCGGGAAAAGCCTGTACCCGTACTTTGTGATAGAATCCGTGGAGGAAACGGAAATCATAAAGACGTAGAACACCGGAAACAGACAGACGAAGGAAAGCAGTACAAACAGAATGTTAAAGCAGGCATTCGTTGTCGGCTTAATCTGGTTTAAGCGGAACGCCGCACGAGCTTCCTCTTTTTCCAGCTTTTTTTCTTCGGCCTTTATCTTATGCTTTTCTGCCAGAGTCATTTGTGTGTTCTCCCTTCATCAAATAATCGCGCTTTCTTCATCAATCTTGGAAACGATGAAGTTGGCAACCAGAACGGTCGCGCAGCAGCATGCAGCCTGGAACAAACCTGCGGCAGCAGTTCTGCCGATTGTCACATTGCTCTGCAAAGCCTGGTAGACATAGGTGTCAAATGTGCTGGCAACGTTGTACAGTGAGTTGGGAACACCCTGCGTAACCTGATAGAACAAGCCGAAATCGGAATAGAAGATGTGGCCGACATTCAGAATGAACATCATAACGATGATGGGTTTCAGTGCCGGCAGTGTAATATATTTGGTCTGCTGCCACTTGGTCGCGCCGTCCAGCGTTGCCGCCTCGTACAGCGTACTGTCAATGCCGGTAATACTTGCAAGGTAGACAACCATATTATAGCCCATGGATTTCCAGACCTGCATGAAAGTCAAAATCAGCGGCCACCATTTTGGCTGAGAATACACATGATTTTATCGCCGCCAAGAGCCTGAATAATGGTGTTCATCAGACCTTTGTCAGGGTTCAGAAAAGCGTAGACAAAGTAGCTGACAACAACCCACGAAAGGAAGTGCGGGAAGAACATCATCGTCTGGTATGCTTTAGAAGCAATGCGGCTGTAAATCTGATTGATAAGCACAGCCAATGTAACCGGAATTACAATGTTCAATACGATAAATAAGATGTTATATAACAGCGTATTGCGCAGCAGCATGGCAAAGGTGTTGCTGGTAAGAAAGAATTTGAAGTTATCAAATCCTGCCCAGTCACTGTGAAATAAGCTGTAAAGGAAACCCCTTCCCGGAGTGATCTTGAAATTCTTGAACGCAATAATCAGACCGAACATAGGCAGGTAGCAAAAGACCGCATACCAGATGGCTGCCGGAAGCCCCAGCAGTGTCAGCTCCGTGTCATCACTCGTCCAACGTTTGCGGCGTGGCTTCGTTGAAGTTGAAACTGCCGGCTTATCCTTTTTCATAGAATGTGCCCCTTTCTTTTGGCGAGCAAGTGTTAACAGCCGCCAGCATTTCGTGCTAACTAAGCGTTAACTCCATAGTTAGCATTCGTTGCCATTTGTTAGTTAAATATTAACATTTACTTTTGTACCTGTCAATCGTCATTTTGCACAAATCGCGCACCGTTTCATTGTATTCGTGCATATCAACGGTTTTCGCATTGTTTTTTTGTGCAAGATAGCCAACATTTTCAACATCAAACATTAGCAAAAGTTAACTTTTCGTGTTGCTTTTCTCTTATGATTGTGCTATACTTACTATAAACTCAAAAAACGGAGGCTTTCTTTCATGAGCAAACCAACCATGCAGGATATTGCTGATGCTCTTTCTGTTTCCAGAATCACCGTATGGAAAGCGCTAAGCAACCGTCCCGGCGTTTCGGATTCTATGCGTGCCCAAATCCATCAAAAAGCCACCGAGATGGGCTATTTCCACACTCCCTCTCAGGATACCACTGCGACCGTCTCTGCTCAACTGCCTCCTCACACACGCACCGTAGCGGTAGCCGTGTGCCGACCGGAGTCCTCTCTTTTCTGGATGCAGATTATCCATCAGATTGCCAAAGATCTTTCCGAGCATAATGTCAACCTCATGTACACATATCTTCCCACAAATTACAAAGCGGGCTATGTGTTGCCGGAGCCTTTGACAAACGGTACAGTAGATGGTGTCATTGTACTGAACACGTACTCTGCGCCCTTGCTGCGGCTGTTATCCTCTTTACCTATACCAAAGGTTTTTCTGGACACGGTTCCTTCTGTCCCCTATAACCAGTTACATGGGGATCTGCTCATTATTGAGGGTCGCGACCTTATCCGGCAGATTACAAGCAATCTGCTCCGTCATGGATGCCGAAGCTCAGTTTCATAGGCGATGTAGAATATGCCCAGACAAACAAAGAACGCTACGAGGGATTTCTGGATGCGCTGCATGAGCATGGGATCATTCCAAACCCCAGTCTTTACCTTACCGGGTCATTGGGTCTTCGTACCCATTATGAGGAAATCAGTCACTTTCTGGACTTTTTGCCAACCATGCCGGACGGTATCGTCTGTGCCAGCGACTATATTGCTCATTTCATCCAGCGTTATCTTGAAGAAAAAGGGATAGACCCTGAAGGACGTATCGTACTGACGGGCTTTGACAACAACAGCGAATATTTGAACGTTGCCGACCGTATTACAACAGTCGATGTAAAGCCGAAAACCATCGGTTCTCGCTTGGCCGCCAAGATTCTTTTTGTGATAGAACACCCGAAAGCGGCGCCCGAAGTCAGTTATGTTTCTTCCGAAGTGCTCTACCGAGGTGCGCTGGCATCCGCTCCGGAATCTTCAAAGCCTGACGAGTCTTTTTTATAAAGCAATCAGCTACATGGTTTTTTCACCAAATAAATAGCAGGACATCCGCGGTTTTGAGGTGATCCCAAAAAGTCAGGGTCATATTTTGAAGTAAAAATTGTTCAAGCAGCCGAAAGGGCTTGCTGTCTGTGAATTGCAGGCGGCAAGCCCTTTGTTTTGCCCTGATTCTGCGGTTGTTGTAGTAATCCAGATATTCGACGAGTTCCTATTTGAAGTGCTCCATGGACTGAAATTTTTCCAGATATATAAGCATGATTGATATATGATAAGCCGCCTCATCCTACCGGCTGGCAGCTCTTGTCAGCCCCTGCATAGTCCGCAGAGAAGTATCCTGTGTAATATAATAAAGTAATCTTCTTTGTTTGCAGCAAAGCTCTTCCAACGGGTGCAGAAATAATGCCGCGCTTGCCATAATCTGTCCCCCCATGCAGAGCGTATCCGGCAGAATGCTTCAATCTGCGGCTGCAATGCATCGCACAGCTGTTCACCAAAGCACCGGAAACAGGCTTTGGCCCGTTCGTCCCCGGCGGCGATGCGTTCAGCAAGCGCACGACCATCCAGCGGCACACCCAGCATCTCGCCGGACAGCTTTCCAGTCCCCCGCCGGGAAATATAGTCGTCTACGCAGCTGTCCCGAAACGGTGCATTATAAAAATATCCGTTTGGCGGCACACCGGGTGTACCTTCTTCAGCCAGAAATCCGTTCACCCCAAATGCACTGCCGCAGCCGGTTCCCACTGCTACAAACAGAGCTCGCCCGGCTTGCGTCGCCTGACCAAAGGTCATTTCCCCCAACGCAAAGGCCGCTGCATCATTGATAAATTGAATCCTTTGCTCCGGCAAGCCGCTGATTTCGGAGAATGCTCGGCGCAGATTGCAGCCGTACAGTGCATCGTATTTGTCCAGTCCTTGTAAAAGGCAGATGCCGTTTTTATAGTCAAACGGTCCGGGAAACGCAAGATCAATTTCAATGGGAACAGCATTTTCCGGGCAGATACTGCTAAAAATCCAACCAAAGTTTTCAAGCAACGTTTGCCTGTCCGCGCGGCCATTGCCGGGAAATGGCGGACAGGTGCCAGAAAATTTCCTCTTTTATCCAGAGGCGCAGCCTTGATTTCCGTACCGCCCACATCCAGACACAGATATACTTACCGCGATGCACTATCCAAAGCTGCGGCGCAGCCGTTCCGCATGGTGCCTTACTTTGATCCGGGTGTCTGGGGCGGTGACTGGATGAAAACACATTTTGACCTGCCTGATAACGGCAGCAACTACGCTTGGAGCTTTGACGGTGTTCCGGAAGAAAACAGCCTGCTGTTGGATTTCGGTTCCTGTGTTGTGGAAACACCGGCACTCAACCTTGTCTATGCGCACCCGCGTGAGCTTCTGGGCGACCGTGTTCATGCGCGCTTCGGCAAGGAATTTCCCATTCGTTTTGATATGCTGGACACCATGCACGGTCAGAACCTTTCGCTTCAGGTTCATCCCCTGACCGAATACATCCAGAGCCATTTCCATATGCACTATACACAGGATGAGAGCTACTATCTTCTGGATGCTGCCGGCGAAGCCCCTTGCGTCTATCTGGGCATTAAAACCGGTACAAAGCCGGAAGAAATGATCGACGCCCTGCAGACGGCCCAGAACGGCGGCAAGCCTTTCCCGGCAGAAAAATTTGTCAACAGAATCCCTGTCAAAAAGCACGACCATGTACTGATTCCGGCCGGCACTGTGCATTGTTCCGGTGCAGATACCATGGTGCTGGAAATCAGCGCTACACCCTATATTTTCACATTCAAGCTGTGGGACTGGGGTCGTGTTGACCTTGACGGCAAACCGCGCCCCATCCACCTTGAACATGGTGCAGCAACATCCAATGGTACCGTAATACCGAATGGGTTCACAGAAACCTTGTCAACGCAGTGGCAGAAGTTTATACCGGCGAAAACGGAACGGTTGTGCGCACCGGTCTGCATGAACGGGAGTTTCTGGACACATTCCGCTTTACAACATCTTCTACCTGCCGGTACATCGCAACGGCAGTGTGCATAGCTGAACCTGGTTGATGGTACGCGGGCGGTTCTGCGCAGCAAAAGCGATGCGTTCCCTCCTCTGGAGCTGCACTATGCCGAAACCTGTATTGTTCCTCAGGCAGCCGGCGATTATGAAATTTCCAGCCCGGACGGCAGCGAGGTCAAGGTCATTCTTGCCTGTGTTCGCAACTGAGTTATCCTATATGCTGCTGGCTGCCAATCAGGACAGCGGCTGCATCACCTGCTTCCGCCGGGATGAAAAGACGGGACGTCTGAAACCGGAAAAAGCGGGAATCTCCTGCCCTGTACCGGTATGCATTGTGGCACATCCGGTGTAGAATACGCCGGCATTTTATCAATCTCAAAAGTCTGTGGCTTTCCCCCGAAAACCGCAAATCAAATATTAGGGAGGTATTTATCATGGCACATTCCATCAAGACGGTCTATGTTGTCCACCATTCCCACACGGACATAGGCTACACGGATCTGCAGGAACGCGTTATTGCAATTCAGGTCAACTATATCAAAACCGTGCTGTCGATGATGCGTCAGCCGGAATATGCTGACTTCCGCTGGAACTGCGAAACGCTGTACTGCGTAGAGGAGTTCTGGAAACAGGCCAGTGAGGACGACCGCGCTGACTTCGCCCGTTTTGTCAAGGAAGGCAAAATCGGTATTTCGGCCAACTATCTGAACTTCAACGATCTTGTCAATGCGGATGTATTCGGCAAGCGTCTGGCCAAATGGCAGGACAAGCTGCAACCGTTTGGCACAAAAATTCACACAGCCATGGCAGCCGATGTCAATGGATTCTCCATGGCTACCGTGACGCCATGATTGAAAACGGTGTGGAGTTCTTCTTCACGAATGTTCACTGCCACCACGGTATGTATCCGCTGTACCAGAACCAGAATGCTTTCTTCTGGGAAAACGCTTCCGGACAGCGGCTGCTGGTCTGGAACGGCGAACATTATAATCTGGGCAATGTGCTGGGGCTTCAGCCAACCACGCTGTCAACTGGATGATTCGCAACCGTCTGGGTGAAGATGCCGACGCCGGCACTTTCTTCTCGGATCAGCTGCATACAAATCTTGACAAGTATCTGACCGAATGTGAAACCGAGGGTTATCCATACGATTTCATTGTAACCGCAGTGTCCGGCGTTTTCAGCGATAACGCGCCGCCGTCTGCCGAGATTATGGAAACCATCCGTGCTTATAATGAAAAGTACGGTCAGGAAGTACGCGTTGAGATGGTTTCGCTGCAGGAACTGTACGCTGCCATCGCGCCGAAACTTACGGATGCACCTGTTTACCGCGGTGACTGGACGGACTGGTGGGCCAATGGTGTCGGCAGTACCCCTTATGCGGTCAAGCACTACAAGGATGCCGACCACCGTTGGCAGCTTGCAAACCGTCTGGACCCGGATGCAGAAACACACTATCCGGCGCTGGCAGAAGCCGTGCAGGACAACTTGATGCTGTATGCAGAGCATACATGGGGACATTCTTCTACTATTACCAACCCATATGACACGATGGTTCTGAACCTGGATATGCGTAAGAACAGCTACGCATCCAAGGCGCATGAAGCCGCCTCCCTTATGCTTTGCTCCATTGCCGAGAAGAAAGGCGATATGCTCCGCTACTACAACACCACCGGTGCTGTGCGTGCGGTAGGCGTCAGCCACACGAGCCAACCCCAGCTGATCGAGTTTTATATTGAAACTCTTGCACTTGAAGATGTTGAGGTGCGTGATTTGGCAGGAAACCTGTACACCTGCCAGGTATCCCCTCACCCGCGCCGGACGCAAAATCAGCTTTATTGATACGCTGTCTTACGGCGAAGAAAAAGAATACATCTACACTGCCCGTCACAAAGCTCCGGAAACGCTGAATACACGTCACTGCTATATGGCGCTGAAGAAGTACGGGATATTGTGAATGACTACGACCCGGTGACGTACCGCCTGCCGTATGAAGTGGAAAACAAATTCTTCCGCATCTGCTATAAGCCGGGCGATGGCATCACTTCGTTTGTGGATAAGCGCACCGGAACCGAAATGGCCGGCACTGCCATTCCATTCTTCACGCCGGTGTACCAGCGTACGCCTCTGCATCAGGAGGTGCCGTTCTCTTCTTACGAGGAGCGCCGCGCACTGGTCGGCAATCATTCGCGGCAAACACGCAGAAACAGCACATCGGAAAACTGATGGAAATCACCTGCATGGAACATGGTCCTGTGTTCACCCAGTTGCGTCTGCATTACAGCCTTGCCGGTACAGTAAAAGCTGATGTTCTGCTGAAACTGTATGAAGCAATTCCCCGCATTGACTTTACCCTGGAACTTGGCAAGACAATTTCGGACGAAGTGGAGAGTGTTTTCCTGTCGCTTGATCTGAACCGTCCCGGCAACGGAACCGTGCTTCGCAAGGGTGCGCGTGAGGCTTTCCGCCCCGGCATTGACCAGCTGCCCGGCACCTGCATGGAATTCTATATGTCGGATGACGGCGCGGCACGCCTTTCCCCCGAGGCGGCGTGTTGATTGCAGCCAGAGATGTTCCCATGTTCTATACCGGCGAGATGCAGCATCACCCCATCCGCCTGTGCGACGGCGCAGCAGAAAACAATGCCCGCCCGCTGTATTCCTGGGTCATGAACAACAACTGGGAAACAAACTTCAAGATGGATTTGTCCGGATTCTGCCAGTATGACTATTCGCTCTGGCTGACCGATATTTCCGACCCCGAACAGGCCATGGACGAGCTGCATGAACAACTGTTTGATCCCTATGTCCTGATCGTGCGCTGAGCAGACCGTGACCGGCTGCAAATTGTAAATCTGTTCTCAATATTGCATCCCGAAATAACTCATTGCGTCCTTCCTAATTTTATTTATGTGTATCTCGAAATGCAAATGTGAGCCTGTTGCCCTTCCTGTATGCCCGACATAGCCAATGACCTGCCCGGCCTGCACCTGCTGACCGGTAGTACACAGATGGACGAACAGTGTGCATACAAAGTTTCCAGCCCTCCGCCGTGATCGATTTGGATGTAATAGCCGTAGCTGCCGCCCCAGCTGTCAAGGCCATTGGCAACAGTGACCACGCCATCTGCGGCGGCGAGAATCGGCGTACCCTCGGCACAGGCAATGTCGGTGCCGGTGTGGGAGCTTACCTCGCCGGTGATGGGGTCCACGCGGTGACCAAATTGAGAAGTAATCGTACCCGCGACAGGCAGCGGCCATTGCAGGGTGCCTGTCGGGATGCGGGTGCTGTCCGGGTTCATAAGTTCTCCACCGCCCTGTGCAAAACCGACCGAGCAACTCTGCCCATAGTTCTTCATACTGCGGGTCTTGTAAAAGTTGCAGATAGGTGTTCTGACGGGTGGTGAAATGATAATCTGCCGCCATCTCATCGGGTGTTTTGTGGGTCAGCTCAATAACAAGGACGGTTTCAGTTATCTCTGTGGTGGTCGAGTTTCCGTCCTCATCGGTGGTTTCTATTGTGGTAGTCTCCGGGTGGGTGGAACAATCCACCGCATTCATCGCCCACATAGTTTCCCGCAGTTTATCTACCTGCTCCTCTGTCAGTGCCGCAACGGGTGCGCCTTGTTCATTTCCTGAAACATACGAAGAAAAGACCGCCAGGACATCTTGCCAACGAATGTAGTACACGTCATCGTTGGCTGTAATGTCTTGGCGGTCATGCTGTACGGTGTTGGAGATTTCTTCCAGCCTGTCGCGGTATTCTGCTGTCAGTGTTTCTACTGCCTGTTGCACGGTAATTGTGTCGGCGTTGGGGGCATTGGCGGCAAAAAAGATGCCATAGGCCGAGCCGGACACAAAGGCCACAAGGCTGATGACAATAATAATACTGAGTGCCACGCTAATCCCTGCAGCAATGGCCGCGACAAGACTGTGCAGGCCGACAAGAAAATGCCGTACTGCCGAGCGGACCGCCACAGCCGTCTTGCAGGTGCTGCTGGCGGCTTTCTGGATAGCAAGCTGCACTTGACGGGTACGGGTCTGCATTTTGTGCTTGGGTTGTTATGCTCCGCACGGTTTCATTTGCGGCGGTTCGCAGTTGGCGCTGACCTTGGGTCACACCACGAATATCTCGTGGCGCGGTCTTGGCGGTGACGGCTTTTTCTTTTGCCCGCTGTCGGGGCAAATCTGCCCCACAACGCGGACGTTGCTCTGCATCGGGCAGCGTGCCGCGCTCGGTCTGTTTCGGGCTGACATTGTGCTCACCGGCGGTGTGGGTGCGGGTTGTTTCGGTTTGTTCTGCGGCGCGGCGTTCGCGGTACTTTTCTATCTGCTTGAGGGCAAGCTTGCGGCCTTGCTCTACGGTGAAATCGGTGTTTTGCTTGATGGCAGAATAGGATGTATCTGTCAGCATCGCCGCAGTGTCTTGGGCTGTGGTATAGTTGCCTTCCCCCTGCGTAGAGATG
>ENA-OQMZ01000490-OQMZ01000490.1-human-gut-metagenome-genome-assembly--contig:-NODE-490-length-16977-cov-4.554243_pt1 | contig 16977 bp, 12 predicted proteins | sample MGYA00242621_ERZ504862 | MGnify/ENA primary metagenome ERZ504862 (study PRJEB26092, sample SAMD00036393) | human gut metagenome | host: Homo sapiens | study: EMG produced TPA metagenomics assembly of... | reverse complement strand
GTTTTCCATTTGCAGTTTTTCCTTTTTACAGGAAATGACCTGCCGGCACTTCTTTCAAAAAAATGATTCATGCGGCAGGTGTTTTGGCATATAGATAGGAAAAATCTCCTTTTCTATGCCAGTCTATCTGAGGAATTCTTCAGATTCTATCTCAAAATTGCCCCAATTTGGGACAAAGATATTTTATCATACTACGCCGGATTTTACTACTGGAAATGTTTCACGTGAAACATTTTCTGCATTTTTGCATGATTAGGCGGTTTGAAGCATAAGAAAATTGGAGATTTTTGGCGATGTTTCACGTGAAACATTTTGAAAAGCACTGTTTTACAATAATTTTTCTCGGTTTTTACGCTGTTTAAAGGCTTTTTGGAATTTTTTCAGCGATGATTTTGCATTTTTTGATGGTTTCCAAGTAATTCTGCAATGTCAGAACATTTTTTTCTGTTTCACACAGTTTTTATAAAATGTTTCACGTGAAACATTTTAATTTTTGACGTTTTTGAGGTATAAATATACTGGAAACGTTATTTTAATCGTGTGATGCTCTTTTTCAAGGAAATCTCATGTGATTAGGAAGAAAAAATCAACTTATCAGGATATTATTGATACATAGATCAGGAATCAAAACTGTTTATGGTTGTTCGGTGATCGTAAATGTCTCTTTTGTATATAAAATGTATTTTTATTCACCAGGGCTCTGTTTTTTCATCGTTCTTCCTCGCTTTTTTCAAATTTTCAGCATTTTTCTCTTTATTTTCATCAGTAAGAGGCATAATCCGTGAGACATCCTCTTTTTCATTTTTTCTCAATTTTTTTCTCTTTTCGGGCGGTTTTTCTTTTGATTTTTTTATTTTACAGGCCAGGCTGCACTATTTTCTGTTTTTTATCGATTTTATTTGATTTCACTATTAATTTTTTCTGTTTTTATGGTTTTAATATTTTTCTCTCGCTGCCACGTCTTTTATCCTCTTTTCCATCTTTCTGGCTTACCTTTCTCTTTTTTTGTAAACAATCTCACTTTTTCTCTTTTATCAACATTTTTTATTCCTTCTCTCCGTTTTTTATCCTCATCGCCATTTCACACCATTTTCTTGCCTTTCACTGCCTCTCCCTCCCGTTTTTATTCTTTTCGCCCATGTCTATACTACATTTTCCCCTTTTCAGTCGTTTTTTGCCTTTTCTCAACTCATTTTTATCTTTTTTTGCTTTTTCCGCCTCTTCCATCGTTTTATACCCTCTTTTTGCCATTTTTTAGATCGTCCTTCATTTTTTCGTTTCTACTTATGTCACTTTCCCCGTCTCATTTTTCACGTTTCACGCCTCTCAAAATGTTTCACGTGAAATCAATCGTTTTTTACGATTTTCGGTTCTTCGGTCGATCAGTGAGAAGCGATTTGCTTCCCGGCTTTCCGAAAATCACTCTCATTTTTCACCTCTCTTATTTTTAAAATAATCGTATTTTCTATTCTATCTTTGATTTTCTCCGTCTTTTCTACATTTTTCCTGTATTTTCGCGTGTTTCACGTAGTTTTTCGTCTCTGTTTCTCTCTTTATTAATTATTTAATTATATTTTATATTTCGTATGAATTGAACTTTTACATTCGTTTTTTCGGATTTTCAAACCATTTACTAAACGCATTTTGGGACCATTTTTTCATGGATTTTTACCAATCTGGAAGGATTTTATCCCATAGTGCCGTTTTCATGCTTTTATGTGTATTATTGCATCATTTTTTCTCTGTTTTTTTGCAGTTATGTAAACCATTTAAATATGCCATTCGCCAGTAGTTGACATAACGTAGTTCTCCTGGAATTGTCTACGCTTTTCGTCAAATTGCGCCTTATTTTCGTCTCTTTTTCTCATTTTTCCCTTAATTTTTGCATTGTATCTTTCCCTTTTTTCGCTTATAATAAGCTCAACACAACGTTTCGAACCGATTCCTCCCTCCGGGAGACCCCTGAAAGGAGTTTTATCATATGAAACACAGCAAAAAACTGGTCACCTTGAGTGTCCTCACTACGATGTCCGGCGCAGCGATTTACTTTCTGAATAAAACGCTCGATACCGCCGCCGTACGGAAAAACCTGCTCGCCTCGGCTGAAAAAGAGATCTTTTCCTGGCAGTTCGGCGATATTTTTTACACAAAAAAAGGCACCGGAACCCCGATGCTCTTACTTCATGACTTACATTGTGCCTCCAGCGGCCGCGAATGGCAGTATATTGAGGATACTCTCGCAAAGGATCACACCGTCTACACACTCGATCTTCTCGGCTGCGGCCGTTCCGACAAGCCGGCGATCACGTACACGAACTTTTTATACGTACAGCTCATCGTCACCTTCATCAAGCAGGTCATCGGATGTCCAACCGACGTAATTGCATCCGGTTTATCCGGTTCTTTCGTCGTAACCGCCTGCAATACAGCCCCGAAATGCTTTGGCCGAATCATGATGATCAACCCGACCGACCTTGCCAAGCTCAACAAAATCCCGGATAAACGCAGCCGCTTCCTGAAACGCATGATCGAGCTCCCGCTCGTCGGCACGCTGCTGTACCACACGCTCACCGGCCGCTCCAACATCGAGCTTTTATTCACTGAGAGCTATTATCACAACCCATTCCACCGCTCACCGGAGGACGTAGACGCCTTCTACGAGTCCGCACACCTCCAGAACAGCGCCGGAAAGTACCTTCTCGCAAGCCTCGTGGGCAATTACGTGAACCTCAACATCGGCCACGCCTTAAAGCACATTGACAACAGCATCTTCCTCATCGGCGGCGAGGAAGAGCCGGGTATCGCAGAAACCTTTGCGCTGTACACGGCACTCAACACTTCCATCGAAACCCAGATCCTGCCAAAAACAAAGCACATGCCGCAGATGGAGGCCCCACAGGCCCTCTTAGACCAGATCCAGATCTTCTTCGCACCGGTACAGTAATACCCCCTTCTGCTCCCGGCCTCGAGCGAAAAAAATGAGACAAAAAAAGCGGAGAATTTACTGATATTTCCATGTCAGTAAATCCTCCCGTTTTTCCATTTTTAACCCGGCTCACAGTCCATTTCCAACGCATCTTCCTCTGCGCCCGGATAATCCGTTGGCGGCGCTGTATACGTTTCCATTCCCTCTTTTATTTCATCCATCGTATAAATATTAATTCTCTCCTCCGGCGCTGCATCCGGGTCAAATTCCACCGTTTCTCCCAGTGCAAGCATCATTGGCTCATCCGCATTTCTTTTCTCATCTGCAATCTCATACGCGTTTACATATTCACCCAACGCAGTCTCTACATACTGTCCAAACCCGTCGCAAAGCCGGTAATAAAGCTCCTTTTCCGCATCTTTCTCCAGAAAATACAAGGATTTCTGCCCGATCACCGGATCAAGGTCGCAGAAGCTGATCTGTATATAGTTCTCCCGCCGTTCCTCCTCCGAATACTCCGCTTTCAGCTCCTCTGCGTTCCAGTACGTAATTCCCGCATCCTCCATGGACTGCAGATACTCTTCCACCGTAACTGCTCCGCCCGGCTTTCGAACCGTAATATGTTCTCCGGCTTCCATATCACCTTTCAAAACGTCATCCACCCGCAGTGAAATATCGGTTGCAATCTCAATTCCCCCGGCAAAACAGCTATAATCCTCTACCGTTCCTAGAACAATGAGATCGCTTCCCTCTTTCTGCTCATAAAAGCTATTATAAAACCGATCCCACTCCTTCAACCTCCGTACTGCATATTTACCTTTGCCGGATCCAGATTTTCAAACCGCATTTTCTCCTCTGTTTCCGCCGTTTCTGCATTACCGCAGCCCACCAGCAGAATACACAATACTGTCAAACAAACCTTTTCATCCTTTCACCCCCCCCATCCACCGTCTTTGTTATACTCCCATTATACTTCTTCCGCTTTCATTTTCCCATAAAAAAGCGGAAGACTTACTGATTTTTTCACTCTCAGTAAATCCTCCGTTTTCAATTTTAACCAGATTTTAATGACTCTTTATTCCGCTGATTCTGACGTGCTGTCTGAAGAACTGTCATCTTCCGTCTTTGCCGCAAGCAGTTTCCCGTAATTTTCCAGCATGGTCTTCACGTTATTTTTATTCACAAGAGACGGCACTCCGTCCTCATCTACCGTGTAATAGAAGCTCGAATCATACGGGCTGTAAGCAAATGTCAGGTCGCCGTCTGTCATATGGAAGACTGCGGTAAACTCGGCATTCTTGGCCTGTACGAGGCTCTCATCCTTCGTCTGCGCCTTCAGGCCAATGAGTGAAGAATAGAATGTGGTAAACGTTGATTTATCAATCGTTTCATCGCCGCAGATGTAACTGATTTCCTGTGTTGTGGAATCGCTGTCGTCATCCTTTTTCTCTTCCACATGGCGTACATACGTCTTCGTCTCGCGTTATACGTAATATCAAGGCTCGTCAGATCCGATACATTTTCCATGCCGATATACATGTTCCAGAAATCAGATGCCTTCTTTCCGGTGAAGGTTTCAACATTCGAAGCCGTCATCAGATGAACTTCATTCGAGCCGTCCAGCTTCACGTAATAAGAACCGCCGTCCTCATTTGCATTGCCGACATACAATACCAGATCTTTCTCCACCGTAACGGTTGTCGTTTCGGAAGAAGAGCTCGTTGCAGTGCTGTCGCTTGATGCAGAATCTGTTGTGGAATCCGAAGAAGTATCTGCCGTTGTTGTATCGTCAGCCTCAAACCTCCTGCTCTTCCGTGTAATGCACGCGAATCGTCGTCTTTGGCTGATCCAGTCCGTACTGGGAAAGATCCGATGCGTTGTACGTAACAAGATCTCCAAAGCTAAGAGATGCCACTGCACTTGTCATGGTGCCGATCGAATCCGCATCACCGCCATGTGCCGCTCCATCTGCGTCCACAACCTGCCATTCATCCGTCTGGAGTGCCGAATCAGCAGCGCTTACTTCTTTTGTCAGCGTATATCCGTTCTCACCCTCCACCTGCAGCTTTGTAATGTTTTCCGCCGTCACAGATGGCATGGATTCCGTTGTCGCCCACTCCATCATATCGGACGGGAACATCGTTCCAAGCGATGTGCTTACCAGATAAACCTTACTCGTATCATCGTTCAGATAAATATAGTATCTGCCCGAGCTGTTCTTATCTCCGACATGAATCGTCGTTTTCTCGTCTCCCGCAGTCACTGCAACCTCCTGAGGCGGCGTCTCGAGTCCAAAATCGGCCATAGAATCGATTTCATCGCCTTCAATGACTCTTTCTGCTGTCATGCTGCTAAGAGAGCTTAAAACGCTCGTTATCTTGCCCTCATCCAATGGGAATCCATCCTCCTGGTCATATGTCCAGATATCGGTATCATCGTCTCCTGCTGTTTTCGTAAAGGACACCGTCTCTCCATCGATCTGGAACGAAAGCGCTGTTACATCATCTTTTGAAAAATCAACCACTTTTTCGGCGTCTGCACCAGAATCCGAACTGCCGCTGTCCGCATCGGCGGTGCTGTTTTTCTTCGTCAGCACCGCCAGTACGGCAAGAAGCAGTACCAAAAGGATCAGGCAGGCCGCCATCTTTCCTTTTTTCTTCATCACTGTTTTCTCCTCTTCATCCAGATCATCACGCCAATCACAACAAGTACCAGCGGAATTCCCGCAATGGTAATAATAGACCAGGTGTTAACTGCTCCCTGTGTAAATACCAGGTTTGTATAGCTTGTGCTCTTGCTTGGAATAACAACGGTCTGCTCCACATCACACATGGAGGTCAGTGCAGTCGCTGCCAGCTTCGAGTTCGCACCGCTGATTGCCTGGTCAATCTGGCTGCTCAGCATCGATGCACTCGAGAAATAAATGATCTGTGTCTCTTTATCATCTACAGTTTCTGTAATGGAAACGCCAAGGTCAAATGCGCCCGTCTCACTGTCCGCACTCTTCGACCAGGTGCTGTTCTCCGGGTCATTTTCAATATAAGCGTCCTCGGTGGTCGTCAGAAGGCTCTTGATCGTAATGGTATCACGATAAGAATCGAGCTTCTGAATTGCCTGTGCAACCGGCATCAGAATGTAATTACTCTTTACTTCGGTTGTAATGTCATCACTCTGAATGTTCGGCAGCAGATAATACGGCATCTGCGGATAATAATGCTGGGAATCGGTCTCCACAACAATTCCGCTGGAGCGTTTCACGCCGTAGTTCTCCAGTATGGAATCCAGATTCGGCATATCCGTTCCGGTATAGCTGGTGAACATCAGAAGTTTTCCGCCGTTTTCCAGGTAGGTAATGACTTTATTTGCCTCATCCTCGGAGAAATCGGTGGTCGGGGACATGATCACAAGCTCCTCGGCATCCTCCGGGATATCGTCTGTCATCAGGCAAGATCACTGATTTCCACATTGTTTTTGTTAATGGCATCACTAAAGTTTGTAGAGAGATCACTCTCGGAAGCCTCGCCGTGGCCGGTTACCCAGTAAACCTTCGGGTTGTTTTCACTCGTCACATACGTGATGGCGCTGGTAATCTGACCCTCGCCGTCAAAGCCGGTTGTCTGTGTCTGATAGGTCTGATAGTTTGTGGAAGTCTCCCACATATCACTGTTGCTGACCACCTTGCTCTTATCGCCGCATACGACAATTACACTGTTTGCAGCTACCGTCTGATCGGTATACTGACTCGTAAATTTCGGATACAGATCCGGGTCTTTTGTCTCTACTTTGATATGGTCAGAAAGCTCATCGTAGTGCTCCAGCAGCTTCTCGATGGTGTCATCCTCACTGCCCTTCTGCACAATATAATACAGGGTAACGTCTTGATCGAGATCCTTTAATGCCGTTTTCGTCTCATCTGTAATGGAGTACATTTTCTGCGTACTCAGGTCAATCTGTGTTTTGCTGGTCGGAATCTGCGCCACAATCAGGTTAATAACCACAATCACAGCCAGAACAATCACCGTCATAATCGAAGAATAAGAGCCCTGTTTCAGATGCTTTTTCTGCTCCTCGCCGGTAAACACTTCCTTCAGATGTTCTTTGGAGAACGTCTTTTTCAGCTTTTCTTTAATATTAAAATTCATTTTATGCTGTTTCTTTTCCTTCTTTTCGCTGCTCATCGTCTCCACCTCCTAATTCCAGCGTTTCTTCTGCAGGGACTGCATTGCAAGGAAAGTGCAGATTGCAATGACGGACAGGTAGTAAACAACACCGCCAATGTCCAGAATACCGTTCACAAAGTTATCCATATGGCCTGCCATGTTGAATACACCGAGCAGATCCTGGATTTTGCCCTCGAGAAGGGTGGATTTTGTGAAGTAAACTGCCGTCAGCGCGCCTTCGCCGATCACGGCAATCACACCTGTAATGATCGGGTTTTTAATCATACTGCCGATCCAGAGGCATACCAGTGCAATGATGATAAAGAAAGCAAAGAAAGAGCTTCCGGCTCCTTCCGGGAAGAAGTTTGCGATACCGCTCTCCACGTAGCACAGGAACAGGATCACAAAGCCGACAACGGCTGCGATGACCTGGCTCTCGGTGATGGAGGAAACGAACACACCGACCGAAATATAGGCTGCTCCCAGCAGGAAATAGCCAAGGATCGAAGTGTAGGATACAGCGTAGGAAACTGTTCCGTGGGTTCCAAGAAGCAGCGGATACAGGCACATAATCAGCACTGGAATCACATAAATGGTGAGAAGTGCCAGATATTTTCCAAGGATAATATCGGAAATTTTTACCGGTGCGGTAAGGAGCAGCTGATCCGTCTTATTTTTCTGCTCCTCCGACAGGACACGCATTGTCAGAACCGGTACTGCGATCAGCAGAATAAATGCGGAATTCTGCAGCGCGTATCCGATCTCCGGGTAACCCTGCTGCAGGTTGATGGCCGTAAAATACAGGCCGAACAGCGCCAGAGTAAACGCCATAAACAGATATCCGATCATGCTTGTCAGATAGCTTTTTAACTCTTTTTTATAAATCGCCGTCATTGTGCGTCTCCCTCCTCCTGTTTTGTTTCAGCGGCTGATTCCGCTGCATCTGTGCTTTTTTCTTCAGACGTTTCCCCGACAGCCGTTTTGTCTGCTTCTGGTTCACATTCTTTTTCACATTCTTTTTGTTTCAGCTGTTCTTTCTCTGCTTCTTTCAGCTTTCTTGCAGCCTTTCCGGAATCATCGGTCAGCTCCAGGAAGACGTCTTCCAGAGACATCGAGGAGGAAGTCAGCTCGAGGATCGGGCAGTTGGCCTTTGCCAGTGCATAGAACAGCTCCTCGCGGATATCCTTATCCTTTTCAGTGGTAATTTTTACCTTAATCTGCTCCTCATTCGGCGTATTTTCATATTGGATCTCTTTTGCATCGAGCGCATTAAGCGCCGGAACCAGCTGCTTTCTCGTTCCGTGAACGGTACATGTAACCGTGTTTGATCCAAGCATCAGTTTACTTAAGTTTTCCGGGGTATCACTCGCAACGAGCTGTCCCTTTGCAATAATCATGACGTAATCGCAGACAGCGCTGACCTCGGAGAGGATGTGGGAACTTAAGATAACGGTATGTTTTTTACCCAGTGATTTGATCAGGTCGCGGATCTCAATGATCTGCTTGGGATCCAGGCCTACCGTCGGCTCATCGAGGATGATGATCGGCGGATAACCGAGCACTGCCTGTGCCAGTCCGACTCTCTGACGGTATCCTTTCGACAGGTTCTTGATCAGACGATTCTGCATATCGGTAATCTTCACCAGATTCATGACCTCAAGAATCTGTTTCTTTCTCTGATCCTTCGGAATTTTCTTTAATTCTGCCACAAATTTCAGATATTCCAGAACGGTCATATCCGTGTAGACCGGCGGCAGCTCCGGCAGATAGCCGATGCATTTTTTTGCCTCCTCCGGCTCCTCCAGGATGTTGTGCCCGTTGATCAGCACCTCGCCCTCCGTAGATGCCAGATAACCGGTGATGATGTTCATGGTCGTTGATTTTCCGGCGCCGTTCGGGCCAAGGAAACCATAGATCTGGCCTTCTTCTACGGTAAAACTCAGGTTGTTGACAGCTACGTGGTCGCCATAGCGTTTCACCAGGTTTTTAACCTCTATCAATGTTCCTTCCTCCTTGTTTCTTAAAGCAGTCCCAGCCCGCCCTTGGGGGTGAAAGAGCCGGAGATGCTCTCATTTTCTAAAGACACTTTATCTTATTCTGAAAATGTGATAATTTGCTGGAAAATTTGTGAAAAAACGGTGAAGCATGGAGCAGTTTGTTTGTTTTTCGACGAAAAATCAATTTCTTTTACCATAAGAATCATGTATACTATAACGTATCCGCGGACGGACGCTTTTCCATTTTTGTTCCGCCGCAAAATATTACGCCGGACTTTTTCCCGTCCGGGACTGGAGATTTTAGGAGACTCTATGAATAAAAAAAGACTACTACTGGGCCAAGTATATGCTGATTTTCGGCTTTTTTCTGCATCTCTTTTGGCACCTCGATTTCCTGAAACCGAACACGCCCCCGATGAGGCGATGCGGATGCTGATTCCGGAATACATCGTCTCACACCACACACTGCCGAACGGCATGGAAGAATCGGTGCGCCATCCGCTGTGGGGATTCTCCTATGCGCTGTATCCGTATCTGACCGCGATCATCAGCTCCGTGTTTATGGCCATTACATCGCTGTTTACGAAAAGTGCAGCGGCTCTTTTAACTGCCGCCCGCCTCACCAGCGTCCTTTCCGGCACCGGCACACTGATCGTTGTCTTTCTGATCGGAGAAGAGCTCTTTGAACGCCGCGAATCGGCACTGCTTAGCGGTATTTTCGTCGGATTTCTGCCGCAGTTCGTGTTCCTCTCCTGCTATGTAAACAACGATTCTTTTGCTGTTTTCACGGTCGCACTGATCATCTACTTCTGGATCCGCGGCATGAAAAGCGCATTCTGCAAGAAAGACTGCATCGGCCTTGGAGCAGGCTGCGGACTCTGCGCGCTGTCGTACTATAACGCCTACGCGTACCTGCTGTGCAGCATTCTGCTGTTCTTCGCGCTGATGATTCATTTCCGGAAACCGGCAAAAGAAATTTTTGTCAAAGCGCTGGCTGTTTTCGCTATCGCCTTCCTGATCGGCGGCTGGTTCTTCATCCGCAATGCCGTCATCCACGACGGCGATCTGCTCGGCATGCGCACCTCGAATGAATCCGCAGCGCTGTACGCAGCCGATGAATACAAACCAGAGAATCGTCAGACCCCGGCATCCGAAGGCTGGAGCTTCCAGCAGACGTATTTACAGACCCCGGAGGGCCGCACCTCCAACTGGCTGTTCTCGACCGTCAGCAGCTTCATCGGCTCGTTCTCCTACATGACCGTCCATCTCCCGATGGTGCTTTATCTGCTGTACGGCGCCTGATGGCATTCGGATTCCTAGTGTTTTTGTTCCTCGGCATGGTTCCGCACTGGTTCCACAAAAAGCCGCAGCTTCTCCTCTTTGTGATGCTGTTCCCCGCCTGCCTGGTCACGCTGTTCATGGACATGTACAACACGTATTTCAGCGACTACCAATCGCAGGGCCGTTACCTGATGCCGGCGCTCGTCCCTCTGATGATCTGGATCGACGACGGCTACTCTTCTCTCACCGCGAAACTTCCCGCCGAGTGGAAGCGCGCCTCCTGCCATCTGACACTCCTGCCTGGAACGATCTGGCTGGTACTGTTCTCATCAGCTACATCGGATTTCTGATTCCGGGCTGCTGTGTATAAAAAATTTGTAACGCAGTAATTCACGTTCTGCCGTGCTGAATTTTTGGCATTATTTTCCGGAATTTCTATAAAAAACAGGTGCTGTCTCTTTTTCTCAGATAGCACCTGTTTCTTCGTTACAAGCTTTTCGTTTTTAGATATGTTTCATCCGGGCTTCCCTTTCACTTTCTTTGTTTCCTTTTAATTGCCAAACCAGCTATAATACCAACTGCCAGAATCCCAATTCCTAAAATAATTACCAACATCTTATTTTGATGTTTCACCGGCTGATTTGCAACATCAAGGACAATATTGGTTCCTCCTTGTGCATCGTCAGTTTCGATATAAGACGAATCAGCAACTGCGGCAACAACCGCAGCATAACTATATGCATGGAATTCTTCTTCACCATCAAGTCTATCTTCCGCTATTTCCGAACTATCTGTAAGACACGCTGCAGCATCTTCACGTCCCGGTATCAGATACTCCATTTGCGTTTCCGTGAATGTAATCCAGACCGGAAAACGAATTGGATCTACTCCTCCAACAAGTCGAAACTTATAATTGTCCCATACAATATCTGGGTTTGCAGCAAGTGAAATATTTAATTGTTCTATATAGGTCGGCGTATCGTCTAATTCATATCCTCTGGCTCCACTTATGTGCCATTGATCAATCGGTTGTCCATCTTCCCCATTTGCCCTTACCGCACATGCTTCATACAAATGTCCATATGCTCTAATCGGGATAATCCAAATATAATCGCTTTGTTCTAACGCGCTTTCTACTTCGGACACAGAAAGAAGTTCTGAGGTCAAAAGTGGCGTATCAATATACTCTTTTAATGCATTATCAAAATCAATATCCGATACACGGATTCCCTCCTCAAACGGATCCTCAACAGGTCCTCCATTTGTAATAGACACAATTTCATCAGCCAGCTCAACTATTTTTTCATAATCTTCAGATTCCGATAGTATTTCAAGTTTAGATGCCGATACAGTAGATGCTGATATCATAATTCCAATGAAGCAAACAAATATTTTTAATATTTTCCTCATGCCATTCCCCCCTATCATATTTTCTTTTACGTTTCACAATCGATCTATTTATCTCATCATACACTGATATAATTTTTTTAACAATTATCATATTTTCACAAAATATTCAGCGCAAAATACTGCAAATAGGAGAATTGTTTTTTTTGCTCAAAAGTGTAATTTTCCAGACATTTAATCGTATATATACATAAAAAATCAGAAGAGGTTATTATGCCAACTTACTCGGCATAACAATCTCTTCTGATTTCACCTTTTACACTTTTGTTTCTTTTTTAGCTTTCTCAAAAAATCTATTCTTTACTGAATCGGCTCCTTCGCCGGTGTTCCCGCTTTTCTCGGGTACTTTTTCGGCGTTGCCTTCCCCTTCTCGATACAGACAAACGATCTCTCATCCTCCGTTCCCGTAAGCTGGAAATAAACCGGCTCTTTTGCCTCGCCGCCAAGCACATGAATCGCTTTTTGGGCCGCAGTAAGCTCCTCATTCAATTTGCCCGATTTATACGAGACAAACCGTCCTCCCACCTTCACATATGGCAGACAATATTCCGAAAGGGAGCTTAAATTCGCCACTGCCCGCGATACCACGAGATCAAACTGCTCCCGGTAATCCTTCTGGCGTGCGAAATCCTCAGCTCTTCCGTGAACCGCCGTGATTTTCGAAAGGCCAAGCTGTCCGATCACCTCATTCAGGAATTTCACTCTCTTATTCAGTGAATCCAGCAATACAACTTCCACCTCCGGAAACGCGATTTTCAGCGGGATTCCCGGAAAACCGGCTCCCGTTCCCACGTCGAGAATGCGTCCCGCCTGTTCCACATCACAGACCTTCACCAGCGACAGGCTGTCGAGGAAATGTTTCGTGATAACCTGATCGAACTCGGTAATCGCCGTCAGATTCATAAACGAATTCCACTCCACCAGCAGCTCATAATACTGCAGAAACTGCGTTTTCTGCTCCTCGGAAAGTGTGATTCCAAGCTCAAAAAGGCCGCGCTCAAATCCTTCAAGATTGTATTCTTTCATGTTGTTCTCCGTTCTTCTCTATTCTTCCAAGTGCCCGCTGCACTTTTTGTTACGATCCACGCAGCGTGAAAGCACTTGCGGTTTCGCTGCATAAGAACGTAATTCAGGCACGCATATCTGTCCTTTATTTATGTCCCAGATACACCAGCAGAACCGAAATATCCGCCGGGGAAACGCCCGAAATACGGGACGCCTGGCCGATGTTGATCGGGCGGTACAGGTTCAGCTTCTGTTTCGCCTCGATGCGCAGGCTCTGGATCTCGTCGTAATTGATATTCTCCGGGATCTTCTTCTCTTCCATCTTTTTAAACTGCTCCACCTGCTTCATCTGGCGCCTGATGTAGCCGTCGTACTTGATGTTGATGTTGACCTGCTCCTGCACATCCTCCGGCAGCTTTGGTCTTTTCGGATCTACTTCCGCCAGCATCTTATAATTCAGCTCCGGCCGGCGGATCAGCTCTGCGAGCGAACTTCCGCCGGAAAGCAGCGTTGATCCATACTCTTCCAGAAGCTCATTGATGTTCGAGCTCGTTCCCACATACGTATTCTCCACGCGCTCAATCTCTTCCTGAATCCGCTGTTCTTTTACTTTCAGTGCCTCATACTGCTCCTCGCTGATCAGACCCACGCGGTAGCCGTATTTGCGCAGACGCAGATCCGCGTTGTCCTGACGGAGCAGCAGACGGTATTCCGCGCGGCTCGTCATCATACGGTACGGCTCATGGTTCTCTTTCGTCACAAGGTCGTCGATCAGAACGCCGATATACGACTCCGAACGGTCGAGCACCAGCTCTCCTTTTCCCTGTACGCGGAGCGCTGCGTTGATACCCGCGATCAGACCCTGTGCCGCAGCCTCTTCATATCCCGAACTACCGTTAAACTGGCCGCCGGAAAACAGATTTTTGATCGCCTTGAACTCGAGGGACGGCAGAAGCTGTCTCGGGTTGATGCAGTCGTACTCGATCGCATACGCATTCCGCACGATTTTTGCATGCTCTAGACCCGGCACGGTGTGATACATCGCAATCTGCACATCCTCCGGCAGCGAGCTTGACATGCCGCCGACGTACATCTCGTTCGTGTATCGTCCCTCCGGCTCCAGGAACACCTGATGGCGGTTTTTATCGGCAAATTTTACAACTTTATCTTCAATGGATGGACAGTACCGCGGGCCTGTTCCCTCGATCATGCCGGAATACAGCGGCGACCGGTCGAGGTTTTCGCGGATAATTTTGTGCGTTTCTTCATTCGTATACGTCAGCCAGCAGGATTCCTGATCGATCTGTACACTCTCCGGATCGGTCGAGAATGAGAACGGCACAACGCGCTCATCGCCAAACTGCTCTTCCATCTTGGAAAAATCGATGCTCCGCTTGTCAATACGCGCCGGAGTTCCTGTTTTAAAACGCACCATCTCCACGCCGTTCGCTTTCAGGGAATCCGTCAGATGCGTCGCCGCCTGCAGGCCGTTCGGGCCGGTATACGTGCTCACATCGCCGTAAATGCACCGTGCATTCAGATAAACGCCGGTACAGAGGACGGCAGCCTTACAGTGGTAAACCGCGCCGGAAACGGCCTTTACACCCGTCAGAACACCGTCTTCCACGATCAGCTCCGCAATCTCCATCTGGCGGATCGTCAGATGATCGGTATTTTCAAGAACCTCGCGCATCGACTGGCTGTACGCCCGCTTATCCGCCTGCGCACGCAGCGAATGCACCGCCGGTCCCTTCGATTGATTCAGCATTTTCGACTGAATAAACGTCTTATCAATATTTTTACCCATCTCGCCGCCGAGCGCGTCGATCTCTTTTACGAGGTGTCCCTTCGAGGTTCCTCCGATGTTCGGATTGCACGGCATCATCGCGATGCTGTCGACACTTACCGTAAATACAACCGTTTCCAGCCCCATCCGCGCTGCCGCAAGTGCTGCCTCGCATCCCGCATGGCCCGCACCGATGACGGCAATATCAATTGTTTCTTCTAAAACTGCCATTTTTCCTGTCCTTTTCTATCTAAACTCTACGAACTGTTTCGTGACTATTTGCCTGTACAGAACTTGCTGAAAATCTCATTCACAAGGTCCTCTCCCACCGCTTCACCGATGATCGAGCCAAGTTCCTCATACGCATTCATTAGGTCAATCGAGAAGAAGTCCTCCGGCATACCCATTTCGATGCTGCCTGCCGTCAGCTCCAGACTCTTTTTTGCTTCCAGAAGCGCCTGTTTATGACGCGCATTCGTGATGTAAACCTCATCGTTGAACGAAATTTCACCTTGGAAGAACATCTTTTTCATCTGCTCCTCCAGCTCTTCCATGCCCGTCTCTTCCCGCGCCGAAATGCTGATGACCGGAGCACCTGTCTTCTGCTCCATCTCCTCTTTTTCGATCACCGCGGTCAGATCTGATTTATTCAGCAGCACAATCGCCTTGCGCCCTTTCAGGATCTCCATAATTTTCGCATCATTCTCATCGAGCGGCACCGACGCATCCACCACGTAGAGGATCAGATCCGCATCTTTTGCGTGTTCGAGCGCACGGTCCACGCCGATTTTCTCGACCGTGTCCGCCGTCTTGCGGATACCCGCCGTATCGAGAATCCGAAGGGAAATACCCTTCAGTACCAGATTTTCCTCGAGCACATCGCGCGTCGTTCCGGCGATATCCGTTACAATCGCCTTTTCCTCTCCGGCCAGCAGATTCAAAAGCGACGATTTTCCGGCATTCGGCTTTCCAAGAATAACTGTCTTGATGCCCTCCTGGATCATCTTACCCTCATCCGCAGATGCCAGGAGCTTTTCCACCTGTTTTTTCTGCTCCGCAACAACCACGGCCAGCCGCTCCGGGTATCCGTCCAGACTGATGTGCTCCGGGTCATCAAGCGCCGACTCGATAAACGCGATCTCATAAATCAGCTTCTCGCGAATTGCCCGGATCGCCTTTTTCACCGTTCCGCGCAGCTGGCTCTCGGAGCTTTTTAAGGCATACGCACTCTTTGCCGAGATGACATCCATAACCGCCTCGGCCTGCGTTAGATCCATTCTTCCGTTCAGAAACGCCCGTTTCGTAAACTCACCCGGATCTGCTGCCCGCGCGCCCGCATGTAAGACTGCCTCAAGCACCTTTTTTACCGCCAGCACACCGCCGTGACAGTCGATCTCGACGGTATTTTCACCTGTATATGTTTTCGGTCCTTTCATTACCATGACAAGGACCTCATCAATCACTTCCTCCCCTTCGGTAATCCAGCCATAATGAATGGTGTGCGATTTGACCGCAGAAAGCTTTTTTCCTTCTTTTTTTGCACGGAATACGCGATCCGCCACTTCGAATGCATCGTTTCCGCTGATTCTTACAATACCAATTCCCGCCGGCGTCATCGCTGTGGACACTGCGGCAATTGTATCATCCAAATGAAATCCTGCCATTGTTTCCAGTCCTTTCTAAAACCTCTCTTTTTGGGGATCCCAGTATTCAGATCCACATTTTTTTCTTTCCTCTCGCATGGCTCTGAATAGTTCCATTTTAGCAGAAAACCAGAAAAGACGGTACCCCGTATTTTACACAGGTACCGTCTTTTTGCATATTTTTTACGCTTTCTTATCGTTTCGGCGCTACAACAACGTGGCGATATGGCTCGCTGCCCTCGCTGTAGGTCTCCACAAATTTATTTCCCTGCAGTGCAGAGTGGATGATTCTTCTCTCGTAAGGATTCATTGGCTCCAGAGAAACCGGTCTTCTGGTCTTTTTCACTTTGTAAGCGATGTTTCTTGCCAGGTTTTCCAGTGTTTCTTTTCTGCGCTTGCGGTAATTTTCCGTATCAAGTTTGACACGAACGTAATCCTTCTGCTCTTTATTGACTACAAGGCTGGTCAGATACTGAAGGGAATCCAGCGTCTGTCCTCTTTTTCCGATCAGGATGCCCATATCCTCACCGGCAAAATCAACTTCAAGAGAACCGTTCTCGGCATTGTACTCCATCTTGATCTCAACCGGGAGCTCCATGGCTTTGAATACACCGCTTAAGAACTCAAGTGCCGTTGCCTTGATCTGGGCGATTTCCTCGTCTGTTCTCTGAACTACTTCACGCTCTTCTCTTGGCTCGAAGCGTCTTGCAGTTTCTGCCTGACGCGGAGCAGATTTTCTTTCCGTTTCTTTCTTTACAGCTTCTTTTTTTCG
>ENA-OQMZ01000489-OQMZ01000489.1-human-gut-metagenome-genome-assembly--contig:-NODE-489-length-16992-cov-6.352564_pt1 | contig 16992 bp, 16 predicted proteins | sample MGYA00242621_ERZ504862 | MGnify/ENA primary metagenome ERZ504862 (study PRJEB26092, sample SAMD00036393) | human gut metagenome | host: Homo sapiens | study: EMG produced TPA metagenomics assembly of... | reverse complement strand
CCGGCATCGGCACCGGCGGCACCATCTCCGGCACGGGCCGCTATCTGAAAGAGGCTTCCAGCGGTGCGGTGCAGGTCATCGGCGCCGATCCGGTAAGCTCCATCTACTCCAACCCCGACGACGTGCACCAATACCAGATCGAAGCGTCGGCGAGGACTTCTATCCGAAGGCCTTTGATCGGAGCCTTCCCGACGAGATCGTGCAGGTCACCGACGCGGAAGCCTTCGAAATGACCCGACGCCTTGCCAACGAGGAAGGATTGCTCGTCGCGGCTCATCCGGCATGGCCGTGTTCTCCGCGCTGAAATACGCCCGCGAGCACGACCTCGACGAAAACCAGCTCGTCGTGGTGCTGATGCCCGATTCCGGCCGCAGCTACATGGAGAAGATCTTCAACGACGACTGGATGCGTGCCAACGGATTCGCCGACGTCGTGGAACGCACCACCAAGCCCAGCCTCGCCGAACAGTACCTGTAAAAGACCGTCAAACGACTGTCCGGCAGCCCGATCGCACCTTTGAAACCAATGCCAATCATCCGAACAACCCAAACCATCCGATACTTCCAAGGAGTTCCCATCATGACCATCTCGACCAACACCGAAGCCCTCAACGCCACCGCTCTCGCCACCCGCGCCATCCACGCAGGCCAGGAACCCGACCCGACCACCGGAGCCGTGGTCACCCCCATCTACATGACCTCCACCTTCAAGCAGGATGGTGTCGGCGGCCTGCGCAACGGCTACGACTACAGCCGTTCCATCAACCCGACCCGCAACAGCTTCGACGAGCAGCTCGCCGCCGTGGAAGGCGCGAAATACGCGTTAAGCTTCTCCTCCGGACTTGCCGCCATCGACGTGCTGCTGCGCTCCACCCTGAAGCCCGGCGACAACATCCTGCTCGGCAACGACGTGTACGGCGGCACCTACCGTCTGCTGTCCAAGGTGTTCGTGCCGTGGGGCATCGGCCTCGACGTGGTGGACATCACCGACACGGCCGCCGTCTCAGCCGCGCTCGCCAAGAAGCAGTACGCGTACATCTGGGTGGAAACCCCGTCCAACCCGCTGCTCAACATCACCGACATCGCCGCCACCGCGGCCGTGGCGCACGCGCACGGCACCAAAGTGGTCGTGGACAACACCTTCGCATCCCCGGTATTGCAGCATCCGCTCGCAGACGGCGCCGACGTGGTCGTCTACTCCACCACCAAGTACATCGGCGGCCACTCTGACGTGGTCGGCGGCGCGGTGGTCCTGAACGACAAGGAAACACGCGACGCGGTGGCCTTCCTGCAGAACGCGGCCGGCGCGGTTCCGTCCCCGTTCGACTCCTGGCTTGACATCCGAGGCCTCAAAACCCTCGACCTGCGCGTCAAGCAGCACAGCCGCAACGCCATGAAAGTGGCCCAGTGGCTCGAAACCCGCCCCGAAGTGGAACGCGTATGGTATCCGGGGCTCGAATCCCACCCGGGCCACGACATCGCGGCACGCCAGATGCACGGCGGTTTCGGCGGCATGATCTCCATCCAGATCGCCGCCGGTTTCGAAGCGGCCAAGAAGTTCGCCGGAGCCACCGAAGTGTTCACCCTGGCCGAATCCCTGGGCGGCGTGGAATCCCTGATCGAGCATCCGGGCGCCATGACCCACGCTCCGTGGCCGGCACCACGCTCGAAGTGCCCGCCAACCTGATCCGCCTGTCCGTCGGCCTTGAGGACGCGGACGATCTGATCGCCGACCTGGAGCAGGCGTTCCGCCAGATCTGAATTCCCTATTTCCGATAGAAGCATGAAACGGCCGGCATGGGCAAGACCCGCGCCGGCTGTTTCGCTCTCCGCGGTCAACGCATGGCATTGCTACACTTGGAAACCATGACGCAAGCTGTTGATTCCGCCGATTCCGTAGACCCCCGCGCATTGGAGGCGCTGAACCGCTATTTCGGCTACGATTCGTTCCGTCCTGGACAATCCGGCATCGTCTCGGCCATCCTCACCGGACGTGACGTGCTTGGCGTCATGCCCACCGGCGCCGGCAAATCCATCTGCTATCAGATTCCCGCAGCGATCCTGCCGGGCGTCGCCATCGTCATCTCGCCGCTGATCTCACTCATGCGCGACCAGGTCGACGCCCTGAACGACGTGGGCCTTCCGGCCGCGTTCATCAACACCACGCAGACGCCGGACGAACAGGATCTCGTCTTCGCGCAGGCGCTCTCCGGCCAGATCAAACTGCTGTACGTGGCGCCGGAACGTTTGGAAACCGAACGATTCCGCAACTTCGCCGTCCGTGTGCCGATCTCGCTCGTCGCCGTCGACGAAGCGCACTGCGTCTCCCAATGGGGGCAGGACTTCCGTTCCTCATATCTTGGCATCGGCGAATTCATCGCCGGACTGCCCACACGTCCAACGGTCGCCGCGTTCACCGCCACCGCCACCGAACGCGTGCGCCGCGACATCGTTTCGATTCTGGGTCTGCACACACCGTCCATCACCGTCACCGGTTTCGACCGGCCGAACCTGTATTTCGACGTCATCAGCATGCCACGTAAAGACAAAGCATCCTGGGTGGCGTCCTACATCGCCAGCCATCCGGACGAATCCGGCATCGTCTACTGCGCCACGCGCAAGGAAACGGAAGCGCTCGCCGAATCGCTTAACAGCGCCGTCGCCGAATTGCGTGCCGCAGGGGGTGCGGATGTGTCGGATATCGGCACCATCGCCGTCGCCTACCATGGCGGTATGAGCGCCGACGCACGAGAGAAGGCGCAACGCGATTTCGTCACCGACCGTGTGCCCGTGGTCGTGGCCACCAATGCGTTCGGCATGGGCATCGACAAATCCAACGTGCGGTTCGTCATCCACCACAACATGCCCGAATCCATCGAAGCGTACTACCAGGAGGCGGGTCGCGTCGGACGAGACGGCGAACCAAGCCGTTGCACGCTGTTGTGGAACGAATCGGACATCGTCACCCGCCGCCGGCTGCTCGATTCGGATTACGAAAACGAACGATTGACTCCCGAAGAGCAGGAGGCCGTACGCGCGTCGAAACGCCGGCTGCTCGACGCGATGGTCGGCTACTGCCGTACCACGGACTGCCTGCACGCGTACATGACCCGGTATTTCGGCGAAACCGCGGGCGCGGCGGCGAAAACGGACGGCAAATGCGTGGGCGGTTGCGCCAACTGCGAGCACACATTCGAAACCATCGACGTCACCGACATCGCCCGAGCCATCAGCCGTTGCGTGCACGATGTGAACCAGCATGTCGGCAGCGGTAAAATCGTCAAGGTGCTGCGCGGCTCGAAGGCACAGGATCTAAGCTATCTCAACCCCGAAAGCCTGCCGTCGTTCGGCATGCTCGACGAAGTGCCGGAAGCGCGCATCCGCGACGTGCTGAGCCAGATGGCCACCGACGGCTTCCTGACGATCGCGGAAGGACGCCTGCCGATCGTCGGCTTCGGACCCCGTGCGGCGGAAACGGTCGCACCCGAATTCCATTACGACATCAAGAAGATCAAACGTGCTGACGCCCGTGCGCGTCGAACGCCCGACGTGTCCACTCCCGCTGTCGGATCGTACGTGCCGGATGACGGCGACGAGGCGCTATTCCAGAAGCTGCGTGCGCTGCGACTGGACATCGCGCGCGAACTCGGCAAACCGCCGTACATCGTGTTCTCCGACAAGACGTTGCGTGACATGGTACGGGTCAAGCCGATCACTGACGACCAGTTCCTTGCCGTCAACGGTGTGGGGGAAAGCAAGCTCAAACAGTACGGCGAACGGTTCATGGCCGCGATTCGGGAGGATTCCGGCGACGAGGCTTGAACCGGCCATAACCGACACGCATGGCACGACGGTTGACGTTGAGCCCGCGAACCGTGAATAGTGGAATGTGAACACAACAACGAAAGGACAGAACATGGCGGAAGACAAGCCGGTGGTGGAAAGCTTCCAATTGGACCACACCAAAGTAAAGGCGCCGTATGTGCGCTACATCGATACGGAAACCGGCCCCCACGGCGACGTGATCTCGAACTACGACCTGCGATTGGTGCAGCCGAACGAGAACGCCATTCCGACCGGCGGACTGCACACCATCGAACACACCATCGCGGTGCTGCTGCGCGAACGCATCCCCGGTTACATCGACTGCTCGCCGTTCGGATGCCGCACAGGCTTCCACCTGCTGACGTGGGGCGAGCATTCCACCGAGGATGTGGCTCGCGCATTGAAGGAATCGTTGGAATTCATCGCCTACGAGGCCACATGGGACGACGTGCCGGCAACCACCATCGAAAGCTGCGGCAACTACCGCGACCACAGCCTGTTCACCGCCAAGGAATGGTGCAAGGACATCCTCGCCAAGGGCATCAGCTCCGACCCGTTCGAACGCCGCCTTGTGTGAGCGTTACCATGCCTGTGCGGTGGGCGTGGTAGTTTGGACGGCTGGAATGCTTGAGAGAGGTACACAGTCGAATTGAGGTGAAAGGGTTGAGCGAAACCACTTCCGAACGTCGGTTCCGTCGTGCCACCATGGATGATCTGCCTGTCATGCTGAAAATCTACCAGCATGCGCGTGAGCTTATGGCGGCCAACGGGAATCCCACGCAATGGGGAAACACGTTCCCACGTGAGGAAGTGATCCTTGACGACATTCGCCAGCAGCGCACCATGCTGCTGGTGGACGAGGCTGACGGCAAGGAGCGTGTGCTCGCCCAGTTCGCCCTGTGCACGGGCGAGGATCCCACCTACGCGCATATCGACGGCGCCTGGCTGGACGATGACTCGTATGTGACCATCCACCGCATCGCCTCGTCGGGAATCGTCAAAGGCGCGGCCAAGGACTGCATCAACTGGTGCATCGAACATTACGGCAACGTGCGCGCCGACACGCATCCGAACAACAAGGCCATGCAGCACGTGCTCGAATCGAACGGATTCGCCCGCTGCGGCCTGATCCAACTGCTTGACCGCCCCACCGATACCACGCGTATCGCCTACCAGCGTCACGAATGGTGATTGCGCATACATAGAAACATAGAAAAAAGGACGTCTCCCGTAAAACTGCGGGAGAGTCCTTTTCCATATGAAGGGATGATTAGAACAGTCCCGGCTCGTTAAGCTGAGAATGCTTGCGGCTGTACGTGAAATACACGACCAGTCCAAGCGCGAACCACACGGCGAAACGCACCCACGTCTCCCAATTCAAACCGAAGATCAGAATCAGGCAGAAGATGATGGCGCAGATTGGCGTGAACGGCACGCCCGGCGCACGGAAGCCACGATGCGCGTCCGGCTGGGTCTTGCGCATCCACAGGATGCCGGCCGACACGATGATGAACGCGGACAGCGTACCGATGTTCACCAGCTCGAACAGCACGTTGATGTTGATGAAACCGCCGGCGATGGCCGTCAGAATGCCGAAGAACCACGTGCCCTTGAACGGTGTGCGGTACTTCGGATGCACTTCGCCGAAGAACTTCGGGAACAGTCCGTCGCGGCTCATCGCATAGCAGATGCGGGACTGGCCGTACAGCTGCACCAGCATGACGGTGGTCATGCCGATCAACGCGCCGAGGTTCACGATGAACGCCAGCCAGTTGAGACCGGTCTCGAGAATCACGCCCGCCACCGGAGCGTCGATGAACTTCGCGAACTCCTTGTACGGCACCACGCCGGTCATGATGAGCGTCATGATGATGTACAGCACGGTGGACACGGCCAGCGAGATCAGGATGCCGCGCGGCAGCGTCTTGTTCGGATTGATGGTCTCCTCGGCGGAGGAGGAGACGGCGTCGAAGCCGATGAAGCTGAAGAACACGATCGACGCGGCCGGCACGATGCCGTACGGCTGCGTCGAACCCGGCTGGAACGTGTAGATGCCATACGGGGAGAACGGTTTCCAGTTGGCGGGATTGATGTACCAGACGGTGCACACGATGAACAGCACGATGATGGCCAGCTTGATCATCACCATGATGTCGTTGGTCTTCTTCGTCTGGTTGATGCCGATGGACAGCACCCACGTGATGATAAGCACGATTACGAAGCCGGGCAGATTGAAATACGTGGTGACTCCCGGCGTGGTGCCGTATGCGGCGGTCAGTTCGACCGGCAGATGCAGGCCGAAGCCTTCCAACAGCTTGTTGAAATAGCCCGACCAGCCGGCGGACACGGTGGCCGCCTGCAACGCGTACTCCAGAATCAGATCCCAGCCGATCACGAAGGCGATCAACTCGCCGAACGCCAGATACGCGTACGAATAGGCGGAGCCGGAAACCGGTGCCATCGCGGCGAACTCCGCATAGCACAAGCCTGCGAAGCCGCAGCAGATCGCGGCAAGTAGGAAGGACACGCATAATGCGGGTCCCGCGGTGAGCGCGCCTTTGCCGGTGAGCACGAAGATGCCGGTGCCGATGATGGCGCCGATGCCCAGCATGGTCAGGTCGAAGGTTTTCAGTGTTCGCTTCAGCGGAGTCGATTCGGAGACAAGTTGGTCCACCGACTTCTTGCGAAATAGATCCATGGTCGTCAGATTCCCTGTGATTGTTTCAAAAATGGGCTGGACCGGACGGATTTCCGGGACTCTGGCACGCCTTAACGCCAGAAATCAGAAAGGCCGCGGCGATATGCGCAACAGCCTTGTGTATGGAAAGTGTAAAAAACACTGCCGGACAAAATCGTGAAAACATCGTGAATCGTCTCACCATATGTCCCTGATGTTCCATACCTGTCACATAGCGGCGCGACAATGGGAGCCATGACTTTGAGCGCAACACGTGAATGGGATTTCTCCTCCGAACAAGGCAAAGCGAACTACAAGGCCGCCCAGCGGCGGTATCCGGCGCAGGCCATCGTCGACCTCGCCGCACTGCGCGACAACATGCGCCATCTGGTGAGTGTCGTCGGCGGTCCGCATTCCGGCACCGCCGTCATGGGCATCGTCAAAGCCGACGCGTACGGCCACGGTCTGATCCCCGCCGCGCTTGCCGCGCTCGCAGGCGGCGCCACGTGCTCGGCACCGCGCAATCGCATGAGGCGCTGTTGTTGCGCAAGGCGGGCATCGGCCCCGATCGCTGCCATATTCTGACATGGGTGTACAGCGGCGCCGAAGTGCCGTTCGACGAGCTGGTCGACAACGACATCGACATTTCCGTCGGCTCGCTTGCCGGCATCGACGGTGTCGCCGCGGCCGCACGCAGGCTTGGCAAGACGGCGCGCGTGCATGTGAAGGTCGATTCCGGCTTCGGCCGTAACGGCTTCACGCCCGCCGGTTTCGACGCGGCGCTCGCCAAACTGGTGCCGCTCGCCAAGGAAGGCGTGCTGCATATCGTCGGCCAGTGGAGCCATCTGGCGGTCGCCGACGCGCCGGACGTTCCGGAATTCGTTGCCTCCACCGACATGCAGGTCGAAACGTTCAAGGACTTCACCCGTCGTATGGAGCGGCCGGCATTCCGCCGGAGATTCGCCACCTCGCCAACACCGCGGCGACGCTGTCCCGTCCGGAAATCCACTTCGAACTGACCCGTCCGGGCATCGGCCTGTACGGTTACGAAGCCGATCCGGCCATGGGCACGCCGTCCACGTATAGCCTGAAGCCCGCCATGACCCTGCAGGCGCAGCTCGGCACCGTCAAGGACGTGGAAGCCGGCCATGGCATCTCCTACGGCCGCACGTATCTGACCCCGTCCGACACGTCCACCGCGATCGTGCCGCTCGGCTACGCGGACGGCATCCACCGTTCCGCCTCCGGATTCGACATGGAAGGCGCCAAGCACGTGACCAAGCCCGGTGGTCCGGTGCGCGTGATGACCGCGGAAGGCCCACGCCTGTACCACGTGTCCGGCCGCGTGTGCATGGACCAGTTCATCCTCGACCTGCACGGTTCCGCCGCCGAACTCGGCATCCACGAAGGCGACAACGTGGAACTATTCGGTCCGGGCCGCGGCGAGGACTACGCCGAGCCGACAGCGACGATTGGGGACGTGCCGCCGACACCATCAGCTACGAGATCTTCACCTGCCTGCGCAACCGCATCCCGCGCCTGTACGAGCATGCCACGGACGTATTGTCCGCCGAGGACCTCGCCAAGCTCGACCCGGCAAGCATCCTGTAATCCCGTAAAAAGCGGCGGCAGCCGCCGCACCCATAGGAAGGCGGTGCATCATGACGAGCGAAGGATACAGCGCGTTCGACGAGGAGCGTTGGGCTCCGGAACCACCCAAATCCAGCTCGCGTACCGCCTTCCAACGCGACCGCGCCCGACTCATCCACTCGTCCGCATTGCGCAGGCTCGGCGCGAAAACGCAGATTCTGGTGGCCGGCACGGACGATTTCGCACGTACACGGCTTACACACACGTTGGAGGTCGCGCAAATCGGTCGACAGATCGGCACTTCGCTCGGTTGCGATCCCGACGTGGTCGACTGCGCCTGTCTTGCGCACGACCTCGGCCACCCGCCGTTCGGCCATAATGGGGAACGTGCGCTTGCCGAAATCGCCGGCAATATCGGTGGTTTCGAAGGCAATGCGCAAACCTTGCGATTATTGACGCGCCTCGAACCGAAAATACTGTTTCCCGACGGACGTTCCGCAGGCGTGAATCTGACGCGTGCCGCGCTCGATGCGGCCGTCAAATACCCGTGGACGCTTGCCGAAGCCGCCGCGCATCCGAAAGGGGAGCGCAGCGCGAAATTCTGCGTCTATCCGGATGATACGGACGTGTTCGCCTGGCTCAAACAACACGCGCCCGACACCACCCGCCGTCCCGTCGAATGCCAGGTGATGGACCTGTCCGATGACATCGCCTACAGCGTGCATGATGTGGAGGACGCCATCGCCACCGGCGCGTTCAATCCGGGCGTGCTGCATGAAAGCGGCGTGATCGACGCGGTCGTCGAGGACGCGCGCGCCTGGTACGGACCGCAATGGGACACAGACAAGCTGGTGGCCGCGTTCGCACGCATGCACCGGCGCGACACGTTCCCCGGCTATTTCGACGGTTCGCGACGCGCGCTCGCCGCATTGAAGAACATGACCAGCAATCTGATCGGCCGATTCGCCGGTTCCGTGGAACAAGCCACGCGGGACACGTACGGCAACGAGCCGCTGACCCGATACAACGGCGATCTGGTGATTCCCGAGGAAACCAGTTACGAAATCGTGGTGCTGAAAGGCATCGCCGTGCATTTCGTCATGGCGCCCGGCGAACGCGAGCCGATGCACGGCGAGGAACAGCGGATCGTCGGCGATCTGGTGGACGTGTTCATGGCGGACAATCCCAAACTGTCCAGCGCGTTGGAGAACGTGTTCCTCGACGATTGGCGCGAGGCCGGCAGCGACGGCGAACGCCTGCGCGTGGCCATAGACCAGGTGGCGAGCCTGACCGACACCTCCGCACTGACGCTTCACTCCCTTCTCTGCTGACGCGTATACCCCCGTTTCCTGTGTGGCGAGTCAATGAGATTCATAAGTGCCGCGTAGCGCCATGTATGTTGTCCGACCGTAGGCTTGGCCGAACGGCCTTGAGTGTGTCGGATGACATACATGGCGTGGAGCGGCTGGCTGTGTGCCTAAGGCAAAGTTGAGTGTGTCGCGCGTTGCATACGCCGCGTAGCCATAACCTATGGCATCGCTGGTAGGCTGGACCGTATGCCGGGAATGATCAAGAAGGAAGACATAGAAAAGGTCCGCGCCACCGCCGACCTGTATGACATCGTATCCGCGACCGTCACGCTCAAACCCTCGGGAACCGGCACATACGTAGGCCTATGCCCCTTCCATGACGAGAAAACGCCAAGTTTTTCCGTGCGCCCGGCGCTTGGCGTATGGCATTGCTTCGGCTGCGGTCTCGGCGGCGACGTGTTCGGCTACGTCGAACATCAGGAGAACATCGACTTTCGTGACGCGGTGGAGCTGCTCGCCGACAAATACCATATCGAACTGCATTACGACAAAGCCGACAACGTGCCCGCGCACACCGGTTCGAAACGCGCACGCCTGCTCGAAGCCAACGAGGCGGCGCAGGAATACTTCGTCTCCCAGCTGATGACCAAGGAGGCGCTCGCCGCGCGCAAGCTGTTGGACGGCCGCAATTTCAGCCAGGCCGACTGCCAGCGGTTCGGCTGCGGCTATGCCCCTCAAGGATGGGATAACCTGGTGCGGCACCTTGCCGGCAAAGGCTTCACCCAGCAGGAGATGCTCGACGCGGGACTCGCCCGTCAGGGCCAGCGTGGCGTATACGACTATTTCCGTGGCCGCGTGACATGGCCGATTCGTGATTCGACCGGTCGTACGCTTGGCTTCGGCGCGCGCAAGCTGTACGAGGATGACACGATCAACGCGAAATACATCAACACGCCCGACACGCAGCTGTACCGCAAAACACAGGTGCTGTACGGCATCGACCTTGCCAAATCGGCGATTGTGAAGAAACGCCAGGCGGTGATCGTCGAAGGCTATACCGATGTGATGGCCATGCATCTGGCCGGCATCGACACGGCGGTCGCCACGTGCGGCACCGCATTCGGCGTCGAGCATGCGAAGATCATCCGCCGATTGATCGCGGACGATTCGTTGGGCGCCGTGCAGCTGGTTGGCCCCCTGAAGGTGGAGGGGCAGGCGTTGAGCTCGCGTGTCGTGTTCACATTCGACGGCGATGCGGCTGGGCAGAAGGCCGCGATCCACGCGTTCGGTTTGGACGCCGCGTTTTCGACGCAGGCGTTCGTCGCGGTCGCCGAAGACAACCTCGACCCGTGCGATCTGCGCATCAAACGCGGCAACGAGGCGGTGCGCGCGCTGATCGCCAATGCGCGGCCGCTGTACGATTTCGTGATCGATTCGGCAATCGACCGTTTCGACACCACGTACGCGACAGGTCAGATGGGCGCGGTCAAGGCGGTCGCCCCGCTGATCGCGCAAATCCGAGACCGTTCGCTGCTCGACCTGTACTCACGCAAGGCGGTACGTCGCATCGGCGTCGATCTGGACATCATGCAACGCGAAGTGGCGTACCAGCGTCGCAAACTGAACATGCGTGACGAGGACGCGTACGCGCCGAAACGTCGATTCCAAAACAATGCGGGGCCGTCGGCTGAACCAGCATATGCGGAACGTGGCGCGAATCCGTATGCGAATCCCGCCGCACGCAAGGCGTTGGAGCATCGCGACGCGGCCGACCAAAGCTACTATCGCATCGACGACGCCGTGTTCATCTGCGAACAGCAGTTCATGGCCACGCTGATCCAGGTGCCGTTGGCCGTCGATCCGACGATGTTCGCCAGCCTGACCTTGTCGAGTTTCATGACGCCGGTGTTCCGCACGCTGTTCCAAGCGGTCGCCGCGGCGGGCGGGCTTCCAGGGGAAGACGTGCCGCAGGGACTGTGGATGCACAATCTGACGAAGGCGGGCGGTCCGATGCTCGAATCGGTCATCAACGAGCTGGCCGTCATGCCGCTGCCATTGCCGCCGAGCGAAGCGGACGCGAACCGCAATACAGGCGAGTCGCAGGAACAATCGGCGCAATTGCGCAAGCCAACGCAGGAGGAGCGGCGGTACGCGTCCGAACTGATCGTCAGACTGCTTGATACCGGCATCATGCGCAAAATCGGCGCGGCCCAGCGCCGCATGGCGCAACTGCCGGACGGTGCAGAGAAAATCGAACTGCTCGGACAGATCACCAAACTGGAAACGCTGCGCAAGGACCTGCAGTCGCGTGTTTTCGGCAACAACGTTGCGTGACACGCCCATATGGTGAATCGAAGGCGAACGGAAGATGGTTTTTAGACAAAATCTTGGCGCACGCGGGGTTAATTTGTGAAGATTTGCGGGCCTTGTTTTCGGTTTCGCCGGTTTGCAAAAGCATGCGGCAGTAAGCAATAGTGGATGAAAATCGTTGGAATGGTCGGAAAAGCAGCACGCCGAGGGTTCGTGCTAGTCGCATTTTTGGGTAAAGTGGTCTAGGCGTTTGCATGAAAATCGCTTGGGTTTTGCAAGGTGTGCAAGGCGGTTGCAAACGGGATTGACGGAGGAATGCATGCGGCGATTGGTCGTCAAGGTCCTGAAGAACGAGACCATTCTCGTAGTCGCTTCCATACTCGCACTCATATCGTGCTTCATCGTGCCGCCAGACAAGGAATACGCCGGCTACATCCACGCCAGCACCATCTCGCAGCTGATCTGTCTGATGCTTGTGGTGTGCGGCTTCCAGCGCATCGGCGTGTTCCGCATCATCGGCTCGCGCCTGCTGCATCACGTCAAAACCGCGCGTGGCCTGGTGCTCACGTTGATCGCATTGCCGTTCTTCTCCGGCATGCTCATCACCAATGATGTGGCGTTGGTCACCTTCGTGCCGTTCGCAATCGCGGTGTTGACGATGGCGCACATGGAAGAGCATGCGGTGCTTGTCGGCACGCTGATGACCATCGGCGCGAACGTGGGCAGCATGCTCACCCCGATTGGCAACGCGCACAACCTGTATCTGAAAGCGTTGACGGGCATGCCGACGTCCGAGATGATCGGCATCATGGCCCCGTATTCCGCTACCGCAGCCGTTCTGCTGATAATCATCACCTGCGTGATTTTCGGCAGCAAACCGGTTTCCGAATTTTCCGCGATCGATGGTTCCGGCATCGAACAGAACGTACTCGCCCCGCATTCCGACCGGCCGCAGCCTGACGAGATTCGCGTGACCGGCTACGGTGCCGGTTATGGCGGCTGGCGTGCGATCGTATACACGGCGTTGTTCGTCGTCTGCTTGCTGGCGGTGAGCGATTTCATTCCGCTGTGGTTGATGTGCGTCATCGTGTTCGTGGCGTTCCTGCTATGCGACCGCCGCGTGTTCCGCAACGTCGATTGGGGACTGCCGCTCACGTTCTGCATGTTCTTCATCTTCATCGGCAACATGAAACGCGTGCCGGAATTCTACGAGCTGGCCGCCTCGCTGGTGGGCGCGCATCCGCTGGAAGTGGCCGTGGTGTCCAGCCAGTTCATCTCCAACGTGCCGACCACGCTGCTGCTGTCCGGCTTCTGCGACCAGTGGCGTGAACTGATCATCGGCACCAACCTGGGCGGCTTGGGCACGCTGATCGCGTCCATGGCGTCGCTGATCGGCTACAAGAACGTGACGCGCGCCTACCCGGACAAAAAAGGCCGTTATCTGGCCGTCTACACCGCGGTGAACGTGCTGTTCGTCATCGTGCTCGTCGGCCTGAGCTGGATTATCGAGTAGCGTTTGGCCGCCGACCGGTTTCCCTGACCGCTAATCTCAAGGTCGCCGGTTCGCACCTTTTGCTGGGATTGCATGAAAACCCTTGGAATCATTGGATTTCAAGGGTTTATTGTTACGTCGGCTGATGGTCTGGTGCTGTGATAATCTGTGCCGGGAAGCGTGTGCCGAGAAACGTAGGAAGGCTGAACATGCTGCAAGGATTGCTGGGAATTTTCTCCGGACTGATCACGCCGGTGCAGACCGCGGTGAACACGCGGCTCGGCCGTTCCATCGGCTCGCCGTTGCGCGCCTCGCTGGTGTCGTTCAGCGTCGGCCTCATTGCGATGCTGACTTGACGCTGCTGCTTGGCCCGTATCCGCTGATTCCCGCCACCGCGGCGAACGGTCCATGGTGGATGTGGTTCGCGGGCGTGTTCGGTGTCACTTTCCTGACCGGCAATGTGCTGCTGCTGCCGAAACTAGGCAGTCTCAAAACCGTGATCATGCCAGTCACCGGGCAGATCGTCATGGGCCTGCTGATCGACGCTTTCGGCTGGTTCGGCACTACCGCGCAGCCGATTTCCCCGCTGCGCATCGCAGGCGCGGCGATCACGCTGGTCGGCTTCCTGCTTGCCGTCGCCGGACCGAATCTGCGATTGAGGCCTGTCATCGATCGCACGGCTGGCGGTTCGGAAAATTCCGGCGATTCCGAAAAATCCGAAACTGACGGAAAAGCCGTACATGTGCCAGGTTCCGCGACCGTGCTGTGGAGTTGCGCAGGCATCGCGTTCGGCATGTGTTCGGCCGTGCAGACGGCGTTGTTGGGCAAGCTGGGCGTCGCGTTGGGATCGCCGGTGAAGGCATCGCTCGCCTCGTTCGTGGTCGGTCTGATCTCGCTTGCGATCGTCGTCGCATTCGTCGACCGCACCTACAGCCTCGGCGACGCGCTGAAGAAAGGCAATCCGTGGTGGATGTGGGTAGGCGGATTGCTGGGTGCGACGCTGGTGATGTGCAACGCGTACCTGTCCGCGCATATCGGCACCGGCATGACGGTGATGCTGGTATTGCTCGGTCAGGTCGGCGGAGGATTGCTGGTCGACCGTTTCGGCCTGCTTGGCGTGCCACGCAAGCCCGTGGCCGGCATCCAATACGTCGGCGTGCTCGTAGCCATCGTCGGCATTGTGCTCAAGGCGATGTGATTGCCGTGTCGAGTTGGCAACCGTGTGCGAACTGACTATACTGTGTTTAGTTTGGCCCTGTAGCTCAGCTGGATAGAGCATGTGACTTCTAATCTCAAGGTCGCCGGTTCGAGCCCGGCCGGGGTCACCATCAAGCCCTCGCGTCGTTTCATGCGGTGCGGGGGCTTTCCTGTCCATTGAACGGCAAGCCATTGGCTTGCGAAGATAGGGGAGACCATGAAGCGAATCGTCGCGGGCATTCTGGCGCATGTGGACGCGGGCAAGACCACGTTGTCGGAGGCGCTGCTGTACGCTACCGGCCAAGTACGCAAACTCGGCCGCGTCGACCACGGCGACGCCTTCCTCGACACGGACGCCATGGAACGGCAGCGCGGCATCACCATCTTCACCGAGCCGGCCGTCATCGCCACGCCCGACCTCACCATCACCCTGCTCGACACTCCTGGACACGTCGACTTCTCCGCCGAAACGGAACGTACGCTCGCCGTGCTCGACTACGCCATCCTCGTCATCTCCGGCGCGGACGGCATCCAAGGCCATACCGAAACGCTGTGGCGACTGCTCAATCGCTATCAGGTGCCCACATTCGTCTTCGTCAACAAAATGGACTCGCCCGGCGCCGACAAAACGCAACTGCTCGCCCAACTCAAGAAACGCTTCTCGGACGGCTGCGTCGACTTCACCGAGCCGATTGACGGCGAACGCATGGAGGAGATCGCCATGCAAAACGAAACGGCCATGGACGCGTATCTCGACACCGAAACCGTGCCGGACGAAACCATTCGCGCCATGATCGCCCGCCGTGAGCTGTTTCCCTGCTATTTCGGATCAGCGCTGAAAATGGACGGTATAGAACAGTTCGTCGCAGGTTTCGAACGGTTCGCGCAAGAGCCGCAATACAATGGCGAATTCGGCGCACGCATATATAAGGTGTCTCATGACGCGCAAGGCAACCGTCTGACCTGGCTCAAGGTGACCGGCGGCGAACTGAAGGCCAAGATGATGCTAAGCGGCACCGCGCACGCCGGCGACGCGGATGCGGTTGCCGAAGACGGCCAATGGCATGAGAAAGCCGACCAGGTGCGCGTCTATTCCGGCGCGAAATCCACCACCGTCGACACGGTCCCCGCAGGCACCATCTGCGCCGTCACGGGTCTGACGCAGACATTCCCCGGCGAAGGCCTCGGCATGGAGCGGGACGCCGGCAGTCCGGTCCTCCAACCGGTGCTCACGTACACGCTGGAACCGGGGGAGTGCGACATTCACAAATGTCTCGTCGCCCTACGCGAACTGGAGGACGAGGATCCGCTGCTGCACGTCGTCTGGCAGTCTCGCCTAGAGGAAGTGCACCTGCAGTTGATGGGCGCGGTGCAGCTGGAGATCATCCAGCAGATCATGCACGACCGTTTCGGCTTGGACGTCACGTTCGGACCGGGCAGCATCCTGTACAAGGAGACGATCGCCGCTCCGATCGAAGGCATCGGCCATTTCGAGCCGTTGCGACACTACGCCGAAACGCATGTGCTGCTCGAACCGCTGCCGCAGGGCTCGGGCATGGCATACGCCACCGTGTGCAGCGAGGACGTGCTCGACCGCAACTGGCAGCGCTCATCATGCAGCATTTCCAGGAACGCGAGCATCTGGGCGTGCTCACCGGCTCGCCGATCACCGATATGAGAATCACGCTGCTGACGGGCCGTGCGCATCTGAAGCACACGGAAGGCGGCGATTTCCGCCAAGCCACCTACCGTGCGATACGCCAGGGCCTGATGGAAGCGAAGAAGAAGGGCGATTGCCGTCTGCTTGAACCTTGGTACGGCTTCCGTCTGGAAGTGCCGCAGGACATGGTCGGACATGCGATGGCCGACATCCAGCGCATGTCGGGCACGTTCGACACGCCTACCGGCGACGGCGAATACATGGTGTTGAACGGCACGGCGCCGGTATCCGAAATGCGCGACTATGCGATGGACGTGAACGCGTACACGCACGGCCGTGGCCATTTAAGCTGCGTGTTCGCCGGCTACCAGCCGTGCCACAATGCCGACGAGGTGATCGAGAACATGGCTTACGATCCGGAATCCGACCTGGAGAACACGCCGGATTCAGTGTTCTGCGCGCATGGCGCCGGCTATCCGGTCAAATGGTACAAGGTGCCCGAATTCATGCATCTCGACTACGCGTGGGATGGCATGCGCGAATAGAACCGAAAGACAGACGGGTGGGAAGCGCCGATTGCTTCCCACCGAGGCATGTTGTCGGATACCGACAAACGGATAAACGAAAAGCCCCACCGAATCGGTGAGGCTTCATACTGGAGCGGACAACGGGACTCGGACCCGCGGTCTCAACCTTGGCAAGGTTGCGCTTTACCAACTAAGCTATGTCCGCAAAGGATTCCTGCCGTGAGAAGCAGGCATCCAGTGGGTGATATAGGAATCGAACCTATGACCCTTCCGTGTGAAGGAAGTGCGCTAGCCGCTGCGCCAATCACCCGTGGGATGTCTCCACCGGTTTCCCGGCTTCGTCATCCGCTTCGCGTGGGCGATACAAGATTCGAACTTGTGACCCTTCCGTGTCAGGGAAGTGCG
>ENA-OQMZ01000488-OQMZ01000488.1-human-gut-metagenome-genome-assembly--contig:-NODE-488-length-16999-cov-3.709815_pt1 | contig 16999 bp, 20 predicted proteins | sample MGYA00242621_ERZ504862 | MGnify/ENA primary metagenome ERZ504862 (study PRJEB26092, sample SAMD00036393) | human gut metagenome | host: Homo sapiens | study: EMG produced TPA metagenomics assembly of... | reverse complement strand
GCAGCGACGCGGCCGATGATGGCGGCGTTCTCTCCGTAGCGGGCGGCGCGCATGGCCGCCAGCGCGGCATCGGCTTGCTCGGCCGGCACAACGGCAACCATCTTGCCCTCGTTTGCCACTTGCAGCACATCGTAGCCGAGCATTTCGCAGGCGGCCTGCACGTCGGGGCGCACGGGCACGGCATCCTCGTCGACCTCCATGGCAACACCGCTGGCCTGGGCAAACTCATTGAGCGTGGATGCCAGGCCGCCGCGTGTGGGGTCGCGGAAGCAACGCGTGCCGGGCGCTGCGGCCAACACGTCGGCGATCAGATGGTTGAGCGGCGCGGCGTCGCTTTCGATCGTGCTCGAAAACGCCAGACCTTCGCGCTGGCTCATGATAGCGATGCCGTGGTCGCCCAATGTGCCCGATACCAGGATGACATCGCCGGGTTGGCAGTTGGCGCCGGAGAGCGTCACACCTGCGGGCATCTCGCCCACGCCGGCGGTATTGATGTAGACGCCGTCGGCTCCGCCACGCTCGACCACCTTGGTGTCGCCGGTGATGATCGCCACGCCCGCCTCACGCGCCGTTTCGGCCATCGTCTGCACGATCTGGCGGAGCTTCTCCATGGGATAGCCCTCTTCGAGGATAAAGCCGCACGACAGGTAGCGCACGTTGGCGCCCGAGGTCGCGACGTCGTTGACGGTTCCGCATATGGCAAGGCGGCCGATGTTGCCGCCGGGGAAGAACTGCGGCGAGACGACAAAGCTGTCGGTCGACATGGCGATGCGCCCGCTCGCGGGCAGCGCGGCGACGCCGGCATCGTTGCCCTCGAGCAGCTCGGGCGACCCAAAGGCATCCAGAAAGACCTCATCGATGATTCGTTTCATCATCTGCCCGCCCGAGCCGTGGCCCAGCAGGACAGTGCTATCGGTGGCACTATGGGACATATCCAAAACTCCAATCGTGGGTGGTGCCGGCGTGCGGGTGCGTTCGGGCTAGTCGCGATAACGGTAGTGTGCTGCACAGCTGCCCTCGGAGCTCACCATGCACGGGCCGACGGGATGCTCGGGTGTACAAGCGTGGCCGAACAGAGGGCAGTCGCTCGGCGTAATGGCTCCGCGCAACACGTCGCCGCAGCGGCACCCACGTGGCTCGACCGTCGGCTCGATGGGCACGTCAAAGCGCATGCTGGCATCAAAGTGCGAAAACTCGGGACGAATGACGAGGCCCGAGCCGGCAATCGGCCCCAGCCCGCGCCACGTGGTGTCGCGCGGCTCAAATACCTGCTCGACCAGCTGGCGCGCCACGGGATTGCCGTCTGCATTGACGCCACGGCGGTAGGCGTTGTCGATTGCGGGCCTGTGCTCGACAATCATCTGGACCAGCATGCAGATGCCCTGCAAGATATCGACCGGCTCAAACCCGGTGACTACGCCGGGGGTCTCGAACTCATCGACCAAAAACCCAAAGGTGCCAGGCCTGTGATGGTAGCGACGTGACCAGGCAGGATAAAGCCGTCGATGGTCGTCTCGGGGTCGTTGGAGATCGCACGCAGAGCCGGCGGCGTGGTCTTGTGAGCACAGTAGACCGAGAAGTTCTGGAGCCCGCGCGCGTCAGCCTCCAGGATAGCGGCGGCGATGGTGGGCGTCGTAGTCTCAAAGCCCACGCCCATAAAAATGACCGGACGATCGGGGTTTTGCTCGGCAATGTCGAGTGCGTCGAGCGGGGAGTAGACGATACGGATGTCGCGCCCTGCCGCCTTTTGTGCAGCGAGCGAGGTGGACGATCCGGGCACGCGCATCATGTCGCCAAAGGTGGTGATGATGGCGCCGTCTATGTTGGCGAGCGCGATTGCGTGGTCGATGTCGCGGTTGGCGGTAACGCAGACGGGGCAGCCCGGGCCGCTCAGCAGCTTGAGCCCGGCCGGCATAATGGAACGAAAGCCATAGCGGCCGATGCTCACGGTGTGCGTGCCGCAGACTTCCATAAGGTTGATGGTGCGGTCGCCGACGAGTTCATGGATGCGTTCGATGAGCTCGCGGGCCAGCTTGGAATCGCGAAATGCCGAAAAGTCGATACCGGAGCGAGCCGGCTGTCCGGCCGCCACTAGTATGCCTCGGCCGGGTTGCTGGCCAGTTGGTCTTCTTCGGCCAGTTCGGTCATGGTGTTGACCAGGTCGAGCGTCTCCTGCGCTTCCTGCTCGTCGACGATCTGGATGCCAAAGCCGGCGTGTACGAGAATATAGTCGCCAACCTGCGCCGTCGGCACGAGTCGTAGCGACACGGGGCGCTCGATGCCCATCATGTCGACGGTGGCCTTGAGGTCGTCGTCGCGTTTGACTACTTTACCGGGAACGGCAAGGCACATATTGTTCCCCTTTTAGACGCTTTGCGCTGGATAGGCGCTCAATAATCCATCAGTTGATGGTAGCGCTCGCGGGGTTTGCGGGCAAACGCGTTACGCCTGTGAGACGGCTGGGCACAGCGGCGTGTGAGGGCGAGCTACTGCGATGCAATCTGCGCAAGACGAGCGCTTGCGACCGCCGCCTGACCGTAGGCGATGCAGCCGTCATTGACGGGTGCGGTGTGGGGGACCAAGACAGCAAGGCCCGCGTATTTGAGCTCGCGGGTGAGGAGCTGGAGCAGAAGTCGGTTCATGAACACGCCGCCCGAGAGCGCGACGGTGCCAATGCCCTCTCGCGCGCAGATTTCGGTGGCGATGCGCGACGAGGAGCGCGCGACGGCGACATGGAAGTCGAGTGCGAGCCTGTCGGCGGGCGCTCCGGCTTCAATTCCCTCCAAAAGTGCCTCAAAGAGTGCTTTCTGGTCCAGAACATAAGGCCGTCCAACCACGATGGGCCAGATGCGAAATAGCCGGCGCTGTCGTCGGGAAAATGGGCGATTTCGTCGTCTAGCGCATGCCAGGCGGCGGCTTCGAGCTCGATGGCGGGTTCGCCTCGTAGGTTGCCTGGCCGCAAATGCCCAAAATCGCGGCTGCGGCATCAAACAGGCGACCCATACTGCTGGTGCGCGGACTGTTGATGCCGCGCTCGATCATCGTTGCCGTTATGCTGCGCGTTTGCTCGTCAAGGCTGTTCAAGAGCCCCACGGCTCCTGGGTGCTCGAGCAGGTCGAGCTCGCTGAGCAGGGCAAAGGCGTTGCGGCGGGCATCGTGTACGGATGCGGCGCCACCGGGAAGCGCCCAGGTGCGCAGATGCGCGACGCGCTCAAAATCGGCGAGATGGGCGACAAGAAACTCACCGCCCCATATGGTGCCGTCGGTGCCGGCACCCGTGCCGTCGAAGGCGATGCCGAGGACGCGTGCATCGGGCGCAAGCGGCCTGCGGCAATCGCCTCTGCCATGACGCTCGCGATGTGCGCATGATGGTGCTGGACTTCGATAAGCGGCAGATTGTGCTCCCGTGCCTGCTCGCGCGCCCATTGGCTCGACAGATAACTGGGATGCATGTCGCATGCCAAGGCGGCAGGCGCCAGGTCAAAGAGGCTTTTCAGACGCGTGCGTGCGGCGCTCCAAGCATCGAAAGTCGCGCCGTTTTCGACATCGCCGATATGCTGCGACACAAAACAGGCCGCATGGCCGTCCGAGTCCATGCGCGTGAGTGCGATCGTGGCTTTTTGCTGCGGCCCGCAGGCGAGCACACAGGGCGTGGCGTTGTCGAGCGCCGGCAACGACAGCGGCTGCGGCGCATATCCGCGTGCGCGGCGCACGGGCATGACGACCCCGTCGACTACGCGTACCACGGAGTCGTCGTAGCGCGACAGAATCGCGCGGTCGTTACCGAGCAGCGCGTCGGCGATGCCGGCGGCAACGAGGTGCTCCCATGCAAGGGCATCGTCGGTCTCGATGGGCTCCTCGCTCAGGTTTCCGCTGGTCATGACGAGTGCGCTCATGCCGTGCGCCGCGGCTGCGGCGAGCAGCAAATGTTGAAGCGGGGTGTAGGGGAGCATGACGCCAAGCTCGGGCAAGTCGTGCGCGACGGATGGCGCGAGTTCGAGGGCGTTGGGGGAGCTGTGGGCGTCGTTGCCGGCTGCGCGGCGACGCAGCAGCACAATGGGACGAACACTGCCGGCCAGCAGGTTGCGCTCAATGCCATCGATATGACACAGGCGCTCGGCGTCGGCAAGGCCGCGCACCATAACGGCAAGTGGCTTGTTGCTGCGACGCTTGCGACGGCGCAACTCGCATACCGCTTGTTCGTTGGTGGCATCGCAGGCCAGGTGGAATCCGCCCAGACCCTTGATGGCGACGATGCCGCCGCCAGCCAGCAGCTCGACGCAGCGTTCGATGATGGCATCGCTGGCCTCGCGCGTGGAGCCGACGGCTGGTGTTGCGTCGGCACCATCTGGCATAACACCGCGATCCGCCTCGCGCCACGTAATATGCGGTCCGCAATCAAAGCAGGCATCGGGCTGCGCGTGAAACCGCCGATCGAGCGGGTCGGCATACTCTGAGGCGCAGGTGGGGCACATGGGAAAGCGATCCATCGAGGTAGCCGCTCGGTCATAGGGCAGCGAGCGGATGATGGTAAAGCGCGGTCCACAGTTGGTGCAGTTGATAAAGGGGTAGTGAAAGCGTCGGTCGGCGGGGTCGAATAGCTCGCACAGGCAGTCATCGCACGTAGCGATGTCGGGCGAGATGAGCGTCGTGTGGGCGGTTTGATCCTGCGACGCCACAATGCGAAAACCCTGCTCGTTGGCGGCGTTCCAGTCGCCGGGTGCTAGGTCCATAACCTCGACATGCTCCACGCGAGACGCCGCAGGCGCATGCTCGGAAAGCGCGTCGACAAATTCGTCGAGTGCTTCGCCAGGAGCGTGCGCCTCGATATGCACGCCATCGCCCGCGTTAAGCACCCAACCGCAAATGCCGTGCGCCATGGCCTCGCGATACACAAACGGTCGCATGCCGACACCCTGCACAATGCCCGTTACATGGATATGCGCATGTCGCATGCGACCCTCCTTCGTTGAAATGTGTGCTGTTACAGCCCCAGGCTCTGCTCGGTGGCGGCGCAGGTGAGCTCGCCGTGTTTAACGCCGCGCAGGCCCAGCAGACGGTCAGCCAGCTCGTAGACACGCTCGCCGCGACCTTAAGTGCCAGAATCTCCAAACAGTTGTGGTGATCCAGATGCACGTGCATGGTCGATACGATCTCGTCGGTGTAGTCGTGTTGCACCTCGTCCAGGCGGCGCGTCAGGTCGCCGGTGTGATGGTCGTAAATCATGGTGAGCGACCCGATGACCTGCTCGTCGGGCGTTCGCATCTGCTCCTTGGCAATCGAGGCGCGAATCAGGTCGCGCACGGCTCGGAGCGGTTGGCTACGTCACCGCGGCGTGCGATCTGCTCGTCAAAGCGGCGCAGCAGGTCGTCGGGCGCGGTGACCGAAAAACGGACCAGCTCGGAGGCGGAGCCGCTGCAACGGCAGCCCGCGTCGCCGGTCGGCCCGTGCGAATGCTCGTGCCCGCAGCCGTGCTCGTGTTCGTGTTCGGACACCCTACACCAGCTTTACGGAGCCGACGGAGTTGTGGTCAGCCTCGATGGCTTCCTCGTAGCCCTCGAGCGCGTCATGCGCCTCGTGCAGTGCGGTCATGGCAGCTTCGAGCTTGGCGCCAATGCGCTCCATGTCAAAATTCTCGGTCGCATGCAGCAGCTGATGGCTCCACTCGTGGGCGAGCTCGATGGTGTCGTCGACCTGCTTGACGCTCATGGCAAGCTGGCTCATGTTCATTCCGACGTCATGCATGGGAAATCTCCTTATGCTCGGGGCAATCCAGTGGTTCAGATTCTACTACGCCCGCACGGGGCGCTACCGCATAAGAAAACGGGTGCGAGTCCGTCTGACCCGCACCCGTTCACTGGGGGCTGTTTGTATCTACCATACTATCCGTGGTCGCATGCGGTGCACCCAGAAGTCCGGCGAGTGGTGCAAAAGCGCTCATGGACGGCGGCTGGACGCCAAAATGTAACCAGCGTATTACAGATGCTTCTCCAGCAGTGCCTGCAGCCTTGCCTTGGGCAGCGCGCCGACCGAGCGGTCAATTTCCTCGCCGTTCTTAAAGACAATCAGCGTGGGGATGCTCATGACGCCAAACTTCATGGCCAGGTCCTGATTGTCATCGACGTTGCACTTGGCTACAGCCAGCTTGCCGGCCAGCTCGTCTGCCACCTCGTCAACGATGGGCGAGAGCGATCGGCAGGGCCCGCACCAGGCGCCCAAAAATCAACCAGTACGGGAAGGTTGTCGCTAACGACGGAATCGAAGTTCTCGGGGGTAATCTGCTTAATGTCAGCCATGGTGACCTCCATGATGCGACGCGGCTCAGCCGCGTAAAACTCAGTACGACCGTGCTTATACCCAGCGGCCCGCAAAGCAACCACTCGCGGGCGGCTCTTTTATATAATGGTGGGCACGCAAACGATTGGAGAGCGCATGCCCACGTCACAAAGCCAGAAAAAAGAAGCCATCGCCCAGGCGACCGAGCAGGAGCTCGCATCGCTCGCGGGCCGCGGCGTGCGTATCGCAGGAAATGCGTGCTCGCCGATTGTGCTGGTAAAAGGTGATTTAGACGATGCCGAACGTGCGGGCGGCGAGCTGGCTGCCGGTCCGGACGGTGCTGCGCTGCGCAAAGCGCTCGGCGCATCGGCTACGCGCCAGAGGATTTTTGCGTGCTGGCAAGTGTTGCCGGCGCGGGCGATGGGGCGGTTGCGACAGGCGAGGGCCTGCCGTGCGAGCTGTTCCGCGAGGCGCTCGAGGCCTTGGACCCCGAGGCGGTCCTGCTGTTGGACGATCGCGCGGCCGATACCATGCGCGAGACCTATGCCGACATGCTCGTGGCAATCGACGACTTCGATACCGCCATGCTCAAGCCCGGCTTGGTCGCCCATGTGCAGGGTCGTCGCGTGCTCGCGCTCGACGGTTTTGAGGCGGCGCTCACTGACAAAGCCGCCAAGCAGCGCATGTGGGCATACATCAAGCAGCTGACCCCGGCAGCCGCGCCGCTGTAGCGGACCGGAGCCGGCAAGGCGGTCCTGACGGGTCGAGCGCGGCGCCGACTTGTCGCGCCCTTACATCACGGCGCGAAGCTCAAACCGGTCGCCGTTGATGCGAAACTGGCAGTTGCCGTTCACGCGTTCGACGGCAAGCTTAATGCTCTTGGTTCCAAAGCCGTGTCCGGTGTGCCCGGCTACGGGCATGCCGTCGACCATGCGCGGCGGGCGCCCAAACGTGTTGGAGACCAAAAGGAGCAGTTGCCCGTCCTCGCAACGCAGGTCCAGATCGACAAATCGCTTGCCCTGGGGGGCGGCGCTTGCGGCGACGATGGCGTTGTCCAGGGCGTTAGAGAGCACGCTAAACAGATCGACGTCGGCTACATGGACGCTCTCGGGCACGGCAGCGCGCAAATCGGCGGTGATGCCGTTTCGGTTGATATCGGAGCTAAATGACGAAAGCACGATATTGACCGTGTCGTTGGCGCAGTAGCGGCGCACGGCGGTGCGGTCGTTCGTCTCGCAGAGCTCGTCGATGCGCTCGAGTGCCTCGTCGATGCGGCCCTCCTCGATCAAAGCCGCAAGGCCGCGCAGGAAGTGCCGCATGTCATGGCGGAGGACCGAAAGCTCACGTCCAGATTGGCGCCAGGCCTCGAGTTCCTTGATGGCCGCGCTGTCGCGGGTCGCAAGCATCCAGCGCTCGCGCTCGGCGATTTCCTTCGCCTCGTATTCGCGCAGATACACAGCAAGAAACATAAGGTAGAACGCGCAAAGCGCAAACGCCAAAAACTCAACCGTCACCACGGAGCCCGAGTGGAAGAGCGTGGTGTAGACATTGGTGGCGTAGTCAAAGATGTAATAGACGAGCGGCAGGATGAGCAGAATCTCGAGCTCGGTGGGGCTTTTAACCGCCAGGCGCGGACCGATGTCGCTGGCCCAATGCAGCAGGATCGCAAAGACGACGGCCGTGGTGATAATGCGTGCCACGTAGTACGCGATTTGCGAGTCGGTGGCGGCGAGCGCGGCGATGCCATCCAGTTGCTGAACTGGCAGCTCAGATAAGCACTGGTGACGCCCAGCATAACGAGCAGCGGCTCAGGCGATAGCGCGCGCACAGATAGATGACGAGCGGCAGATGCACGACGAGTGGATATACCTGACGGGCGAAAAGCTCGCCGCCGACGGCATTGGCGAGGCCGAATGCGCATCCGGTTACGCGCCGACCATCACCAGCTCAAGCGCATGACGCCGGTTGATCTCGATACCGCAGAGCGCCGCCGAGGCAAAAACGCCAAAAAGCAGGGTTGTTGCGTGGTGAATTGCCCAAAGTGCCATCTCGGCCGTGGGGAGCATTAGCGCCTCCCGCCCTCGAACCGTGCCGCAAAGTAAGCATCCTGGAATCCCTGCTTGCAGCTGCGCGCCAGCGGGATGCAAGCGCCCGAGCGCATGACGATATCCGTGCGGTTGAAGTGGTCGATATTGCGCAGGTTGACCTGGTAGCTGCGGTGACATTTAAAGAAGCTCGCGTTTTTGGCTAGCTGATCCTTGATGTTGCGGAACGGCTCGAGCGCCTCGATATCGCGCCCGTCGCGCAGGTGGAATACCATGTGCTTGTTGCGGGCCTCGGCGTATTCGATATCGGACAGGCGCAGGGCATGGTAGCCAAAGGACGTTTTGGTTACGAGCTCATCGGTCGCGGCGGGTCGCATGCTCGAAAGCTCGTCGAGCAGTTGCGCCAGGCGTTCGTACGTTACGGGCTTGAGCAGGTAGTCGAAGGCACGGACCTCATAGGACTCCAGCGCGAACTCGGGCGATGAGGTGAGGAACACCAGACGCACGGCGGTATCGGATTGGCGCAACTCCCGCGCGGTGTCCATGCCGTTGACGAGCGGCATGATCATGTCGAGCAGAATGATGTCGGCGCGCGATGCGGCATGGCGGGCCAGCAGGTCCTCGCCGCGCGTGACGAGCGCAACGTCGACTGCCGTGCCCGTCTCGGTCGACCAGCGGTCGATCATCCGGTGCAGTCTATCTAGAAAAGCGACGTCGTCGTCGCAGGCGATAATCTTGAGCATTCGAGCCCCCTTAGTAGTTCGATTTTGCCACATTGGGTGCGCGCCGCCCGCGGAGGAACATCCCGTTTGCGCCCACGGTGCGCAACTCGCGCCGAGCAGTATTGCGGTGGCGAAAGATGCCTCCTGCGCTATCGAGAGCTCGACTATCCTCAGCTTGCCAGTTCGAAAATGGACCTGCCGCATGATTGAATCTTTAGTTCAACTTTACACCTAGTTACAGCTGTCTTGTCAGCTGTAAACCTAGGTGTCATACTAAAGCCCAAAGATTCGCCAAAAGAGAGGGGCCTTGATGGCACAGAGCGCGAACATGGAGCGTCGGAGCTTGCACGCGATATCGCGGCTGGCCTAGCATCGGCAACGACGGCAACGGAGCGCGCGGCACTGGTGCCCGCAGAGCTTGTCGAGGCCATTCAGCAACTAAAAACCCAACGTGACGCGGTGATCCTGGCGCACTACTATGTGGCGCCCGAGGTCCAAGCCGTTGCCGATTACGTCGCGACAGCTTCTACCTGGCAAAGCTCGCCAAGAGCCTGCCGCAGCAGACCATCGTGCTGTGCGGCGTGGAGTTTATGGGCGAGAGCGCCAAGCTGCTCAACCCCACCAAGACCGTGCTGCTGCCCGAGCCGGGCGCGGACTGCCCCATGGCGCACATGGTCAAGCGCGAGACGGTCGATGCGGCGCGCGCCGAGTACGGCGACGACCTTGCCGTGGTCTGCTACGTCAACTCGACGGTCGAGATCAAGAGCTGGAGCGACGTGTGCGTCACCAGCTCCAACGCCGTCAAGATCGTGTCCGAGCTGCCGCAGCAGCACGTCCTGTTCATCCCCGATCAAAACCTGGGCCGCTTCGTAGCCGAGCAGGTGCCCCAAAAGCACGTCATCCTCAACAATGGCTACTGCCCGCGCCATCACATCATCACCGTCGAGCAGATTGTCGACGCGCAGGAGGCGCATCCCGATGCGCTCGTGCTGGCGCACCCCGAGTGCAAGGCCGACGTCCTTGCCGAGCCGACTACATCGGCTCCACCGCCGGCATCATCAAGTACGCCGAGGATTCGGATGCGAGTGAGTTCATCATCGTGACGGTCCGCGGCGTGCTCTACGAGCTCGAGCGCCGCTGCGAGGGCACCGGCAAAAAAGTTCTATTTTCCCGCGGTGCAGCCCACCTGCGTCAACATGGATCTCATCACACTCGAAAAGCTCGTGCGATGCCTGGAGACGGGCGAGGGCGAGGTACAGATCGGCGTGTCGGACGAGGCGGCCGACCAGGCCAAAATTACGCTCGACCGCATGCTCGAGTACGCGGCGCGCTAGAACGATGTGACATGAGGGGCAGTCCCTTATGTCATATTACAAGGGAGAGGATTCCTGTGGAAACCAAACAATACCCCGATATGGAGTGCGACGTTGTCATTGCCGGTTGCGGCGTGGCGGGCCTGTACGCGGCCCTCAATCTGCCGACGAGCACGCGCGTGATCATGCTCTCCAAGGGCGATGTCGACGAGTGCGACTCGATGCTCGCGCAGGGCGGAATCTGCGTGCTGCCCGAAGGCTCAGACTACGATGCCTTCTTTGAGGACACCATGCACGCCGGCCACTACGAGAACCGCCGCGAGAGCGTCGACATCATGATCCGCTCGAGCCGCTCGGTCATCAACGACCTGCTGGCCATGGGCGTGGATTTTGAGCGCAAGACCGACGGCAGCCTCGACTTTACCCGCGAGGCGCACACAGCCGTCCGCGCATTGCCTTCCATGCCGACATTACGGGCAAGGAGATCACGACTAAGCTGCTCCAGGCCGTTCGCAAGCTTGATAACGTGCAGATTTTGGAGCACGTGGCCATGACCGACATCCTGACGGGCGAGCGTGACGGCGCCACGGTGTGCACCGGTGTCGTCGCCGTTTCCGTGGACGAGGACAACTCGGTTCGTCCCGCCGACGAGCTGGCAAACGCCGCCGAGGACGTGCATGTCGGCGAGCCGTTTAAGATCCATGCCCGCCATACGCTGTGGGCGACGGGCGGTATCGGCGGCGTGTACGACCATTCGACCAACTACCCGCAGCTCACGGGCGATGCCTGCTACATTGCTCAGGAGCATGGCATTAAGATGGAGCACCTGGACTACGTGCAGATTCACCCCACGGGTCTGTTCTCGCCGCAGCCGGGCCGCACCTTCCTGATCAGCGAGAGCTGCCGCGGCGAGGGAGCGATTTTGCTCAATGCCGCCGGTGAGCGCTTTACCGACGAGCTTCAGCCGCGCGATGTGGTCGCCGCCGCTATTCGCGAGCAGATGAAGCAGGACGGCACCGAGCACGAGTGGCTAAGCTTTGCCCCCGTCGAGCGCGACGTAGTGACCGGGCACTTCGCCAACATCCGCGCACGCTGCCTGGAGGACGGCCGCGACATCTTGGACGAGCCCATCCCAGTTACGCCCACGCAGCACTACTTTATGGGCGGCGTGTGGGTTGACAAGGACGGTCGCACCTCGATGCTCGAGCTCTACGCCGCGGGCGAGACGGCTTGCAACGGCGTTCACGGCAAGAATCGCCTAGCTTCCAACAGCCTGCTCGAGTCCCTAGTCTGGGGTCGTCGCGCTGCTTGGCGTATGCGCACTGGCGAGTCGCTGGCCGTGGAGGAGGCCGGCGAGCCCGCGCTCGATGGCCGTCATCGCGCCTGAGCGCCGATACCCTGGCAATCGATGATCTGCCCGTGCCGCCGGCACGCAGGCCGTGGAGGAGTAGACCATGAATCCCATTACTATGAAACTCGTCGTCGATGATCTGATTCTGCAGGCTCTGCGCGAGGACATTACCTTTGAGGACGTGAGCACGGCGAGCGTGTGCCCCACGGCGCGTCCCGCTACGGTGGAGCTTATCGCCAAGCCGATGGCATCATCGCGGGCTTGGATGTGTTCGCTCGCACCTTTGAGCTGCTGGATTCGCAGAGCTCGGTGCTGTTTGATGTTGCCGACGGCGACGAGGTGCACGCCGGCGACCACGTGGGCCAGGTGCGCGGCGATGCACGCGTACTGCTTTCGGGCGAGCGCGTGGCGCTCAACTACCTGCAGCGTATGAGCGGTATCGCTACCTATACACACCAGATGGCCGCGGCGCTCGAGGGCACCAAAACCGTGCTTGTCGATACGCGCAAGACCACGCCGGGCATGCGCGTCTTCGAGAAGGCCGCGGTCGAGATCGGCGGCGGCAGCAACCACCGTTACAACCTGTCGACGGCCGTCATGCTCAAGGACAACCACATCGATGCCGCCGGCGGCGTGACGCGTGCGATCGAGATGGCGCGCGCCCATGCGTCGTTTACCACGACGGTCGAGATTGAGTGCGAGAACCTGGACATGGTGCGCGAGGCCGTGGAGGCCGGCGCGACATCATCATGTTCGACAACATGACCCATGACGACATGACCGCCGCGATTGAGCTTATCGCCGGTCGCGCCAAGACCGAGTGCTCGGGCAACGTGGACGCCAGCAATATCCGCGCGCTCGCCGACCTGGGCGTTGACTTTATTAGCTCGGGCGCGCTGACACACTCCGCCCCGATCCTCGACCTCTCACTTAAGCACCTGCGTCTGCTGGACGGTAAATAATGGACGCCCGCGAGCGTCGCCGTGCCATCATGGACGTGCTCGAGGTGGCCAAGGAGCCAGTTTCGGGCAGCGCACTTGCCCGCGAGGTTGGCGTGAGCCGTCAGATCGTGGTTCAGGATATTGCCCTGCTGCGTGCCGATGGGCACGATGTCGTGGCCACCAACCGTGGTTATGTGCTGCAGGAGGCCCCCAGCAGCCCCGCCGTGCCCACGCGCTTGGTCAAGGTTCGCCACAGCGTGGAGCAGGCAGGCGATGAGCTCACGAGTATCGTCGACGCCGGCGGCGCCGTGCTCAACGTGATCGTCAATCACCGCGTGTACGGCAAGATCACGGCCGACCTGGACATTCGCAATCGTCGAGATGTTGAGCGCTACCTGCACGATATCGAGAGCGGCAAGAGTTTCCCGCTACTAACGGTGACGAGCGGCTATCACTTCCATCGCATCGCGGCGGAAGACGAGCAGACCCTCGACGAGATCGAGGCCATGCTCAAGGAGAAGGGCTACCTTGCCGATTTAATGCCCTACGAGGATGATTTGTCCTAGAACACATGCAAAAGGAGGCCTCCGCGGCGATGCGGAGGCCTCCTTTTGTGCACGGTGTACTTGTGAGTGTGCAAGCGGGGGAGTTGTTACTCCTCGACGATCTCGGTGATCGCGCCGGCGGGGCAAGCGTCCTGGCAAGCGCCACAGGCGACGCAGGAGTCCTCGTCAGCGACGGTAGCGACGTCCTGGAGCTCCAGAACGCCAGCGGGGCAGGAGTCGACGCAAACGCCACAAGCGATGCACTCGTCGGCATCAATTACGGGATGAGCCATGGTAGTTTCCTCTCTGTTGACCGACGCTACAGGCGATGCGCGTCGGTTTGATTCGGGCAAAAACATACCACGGGAGCGACCGTTTGCAATACCTCTGACCGGCATCTTCATACCGTTCGCCGAGTATGCCAAGGTTTACTAAAAATGCGCAGGTGGGGCCGTTGAGCTGCGCAAATGTTAGCTAAAGGTGACTTGAAATATAGGGCGATTGAGCGTGCTTGCGGAAACCGCATCCCATTATTTTGTCGAAAAACGGGTTGCAGTTTCCGGTTAGGCCCGCTAGCGGAAAATGCGAGCCGGTATCAGCTCTCAAAACGGGATACGGTTTCCGGTTGAGCCTTCAGACGGAAACTGCGACCCGGAATCCACGCTCAAACCGGGATGAGCTTTCCGCAAGACGGCCCCCAGGCACCCCCGGACGCAAACCTCAGCCATCTCTACATAGATCTCGATAGATCTGCCCAGAACTCAAACAGCGCGTCTACCTGCATATTTGCGAACCTAAACTCTTGGCAATAAGAAATCTTATATGAATTGACTTAGATTTTGTATATTCCGGTCCATAAGGGGATACACTACATCCTGAAAGACAAGCCGAAGCGCCGCGCGACAGACCGTCGAGGCGGCGCGAACGCAAAAGAGAGAGGGAATTTCTAATGGGCAAGATTCTTGGTATCGACCTTGGTACTACTAACTCCGCTATGGCCGTCCTCGAGGGCGGTTCTCCGACCATTATCGTGAACGCCGAAGGCGACCGCACCACTCCGTCCGTTGTTGGCTTCCGTGCTGACGGCGACCGCGTCGTGGGTAAGGCCGCTAAGAACCAGGCTGTCACCAACCCCAAGAACACCGTGTTCTCCATCAAGCGCTTCATGGGCCGCAAGTACTCCGAGTGCACCTCCGAGATTAAGACCGTGCCGTACGAGGTCAAGGAGGGCCAGGGTGGCCGTGCCGTCGTCGACATCGAGGCAAGGATTACACCGCCGAGCAGGTGAGCGCCATGACGCTCGCGAAGATGAAGCCGACGCCGAGAAGTATCTGGCGAGACCGTCACCGACGCCGTCATCACCGTCCCGGCCTACTTCAACGACGCTCAGCGTCAGGCCACCAAGGACGCCGGTAAGATCGCCGGCCTCAACGTCAAGCGTATCGTGAACGAGCCGACCGCTGCTGCTTTGGCCTATGGCCTGGACAAGCAGGGCACCGACCAGCGCATCCTGGTCTTCGACCTGGGCGGCGGCACCTTCGATGTCTCCATCCTCGACCTCGCCGACGGCGTGTTTGAGGTTCTGTCCACCTCGGGCGACAACCACCTGGCGGCGACGACTGGGATCAGCGCGTCATCGACTGGATGGCCGATAAGTTCCAGCAGGAGAACGGTGTCGACCTGCGCCAGGACCCCATGGCTCTGCAGCGTCTGAAGGAGGCCGCCGAGAACGCCAAGAAGGAGCTCTCCGCCGCCCAGCAGACCACCATCAACCTGCCGTTCATCACCATGAACCAGTCCGGTCCGCTGCACCTCAACTACACGCTGACCCGCGCCGAGTTCGAGAAGATCACCCGCGACCTGCTCGAGCGCTGCAAGCAGCCTGTCACCAACGCCCTGCGCGACGCCAAGCTTAAGCTCTCCGATCTGACCGAGGTCATTCTCGTCGGCGGCTCCACCCGTATGCCCGCTGTCCAGGAGCTCGTCAAGACCATGACCGGCAAGCAGCCCAACATGTCCGTGAACCCCGACGAGGTCGTTGCCGACGGCGCTGCCGTCCAGGGCGGCGTGCTCACCGGCGACGTCGAGGGCATCCTGCTGCTCGACGTTACCCCGCTGTCGCTGGGCGTCGAGACCATGGGCGGCATCATGACCAAGATGATCGACCGCAACACCACGATCCCGACCTCCAAGACCGAGGTTTACTCCACCGCTGCCGACAATCAGACCAGCGTCGAGATCAACGTGCTCCAGGGCGAGCGCGAGCTTGCCCGCGACAACAAGTCGCTCGGTAAGTTCCAGCTGACCGGTATCCCGGCTGCCCGCCGCGGCGTGCCGCAGATCGAGGTCACCTTCGACATCGACGCCAACGGCATCGTCAAGGTCTCCGCTAAGGACAAGGGCACCGGCAAGGAGCAGCAGATTACCATTTCCGGCTCCACCGCTCTGTCCGACGACGAAGTCGATCGTATGGTCAAGGACGCCGAGGCTCATGCCGAGGAGGACAAGAAGCAGAAGGAAGAGGTCGAGGTCCGCAACCAGACCGATAGCCTGTGCTACTCCACCGAGCAGACCCTCAACGAGCTGGGCGACAAGGTTTCCGCCGACGTGAAGTCCAAGGCCGAGGCCGCTATCGCCGACGCCAAGAAGGCGCTCGAGGCTCTGACGTCGAGGCCATCAAGGCCGCCGGCGAGTCCCTGCAGTCCGTGGCCTACGAGCTGGCTCAGGTTGTCTACGCCGACGCTCAGCAGCAGACCGACGGTGCCGCTGGTGCCCAGCCTGCCGACGATGACGTAGTCGACGCCGACTACGAGGTTGTGGACGACGAGGACAAGTAATCATGTCCGCCCGTAAAGCTCGCACGGAGGCGGCTGCCGCCGGCGCCGCCCCCGTTGACTCTGAGGAGAAGGACGTGAAGATTCCCGTAGAGGCCGCAGACGATACCGAGGTCAATGAGGCCCCGGCCGCCGAGGCTGCCGAGAACCAGGTAGAGGATTCCAACAAGGAGGCGACGATGACCGAGGACGAGATGGTGGAAGCCGCTATCCGCGCCGGTGAGGAAGCCGCCGACAACGACTTTAAGCTCAAGTTCGAGCAGGCCCAAAAGGAGCTTGCCGACGTGCGCAATGAGCTCGATGCTGCGGCAGAGGCCCAGAAGGCCGCCGAGGACAAGGCGAAGGACGCTACCGAGCGAACCGCTCGTCTGCAGGCCGACTGGGAGAACTTCCGTCGCCGCACCGCCAACGAGCGCATCGCCGAGCGCGAGCGCGCGACCGAGAAGCTCGTCACCGCGCTGTTGCCGGTGATCGACGATATCGAGCGCGCGATCGACCATGCCCGCAGCCAAGAGCTTTCCGACGACTTTAAGCAGTTCGTCGATGGCGTTGACGCGGTACATGCCAAGCTGCTCGATGTGTTTGCGCACGAGGGCGTTGAGCCCATCGATCCCAAGGGTGAGGCGTTCGATCCGCTCGAGCACCAGGCTGTGGGTCGCGTCGAGGACGCATCGCAGTACGACGAGACCGTCAACGACGTGTACCAGAAGGGCTACCGCATGGCGGATCGCATTCTGCGTTCCGCGATGGTGACGGTGACCTACGGTGGCGAGAAGCGCCCCGCACCGGAGCCCGAAGCGGCGCCCGAGGATGCTACGGCCGATACGGCCGAGAGCACCGAGGAGTAATTGAGAAGGGGCCCCGGGGCAACACCCGGGGCCCTTTCTGGCCTAGTGCCATATGACAGTATGAGCCGCCGTCCGCAGGGGCGGCGGATATAACAGGAGAGGAGCTACGATGGCTGCAGGCAAA